>Ga0272442_10004953_pt1 | contig 17990 bp, 11 predicted proteins | sample SSMForm2O_FD_200262 | JGI IMG/M metagenome (GOLD analysis project Ga0272442, IMG submission 200262) | Marine sediment archaeal communities from Little Sippewissett salt marsh, Falmouth, MA, United States - SSM-Form-2O | ecosystem: Environmental > Aquatic > Marine > Wetlands > Sediment ... | reverse complement strand
TTTTGTCCCAGGGGTATTTCAAATCGGCCGAGGAGCCGGGCCCCCGGGGAGACGTGCTCGTGGCCATTGGACAGAAAACTCATGAATGAGGCACATCCGGTTAAACTGACGGACGTAAGCATTCGCTTTTTCCTTGACCGCAAACGTGACGAGATGTTTTACGCCTTGAAAAACCTCTCTATGCAATTGGAAGAGGGAGAGATACTCGGCCTCGTCGGACGCAACGGTGCCGGCAAAAGTACTCTGCTGAAAATCATTGCCGGTATCTACCAGCCGACATCCGGACAGGTTCAGGTAAAGGGGCGGGTTGCGCCCCTATTGGAATTGGGTTCCTCCTTCATTCCCAATCTTTCGGGATACGACAACATCTTTTTTACAGGCGGATTGTTTGGATTTTCCCGCAGCCAGATCGCGGCCAAGGCATCCCAGATCATAGAGTTCAGCGGCATGGAACGCTTCATCCACCTGCCGGTAAAAAACTACTCAACCGGCATGTTCGCCCGCCTTTCTTTTTCCACCATGCTGTTTTTCGATCCGGATATCGTGTTGATCGATGAAGTCTTCGCCGTGGGCGATGAGGATTTTCAGAAAAAAAGCATGAACCGGATCTTCGATTTCAAAAAAGCCCGCAAAACCATTATCATCGCCACCCATAACCTGGGCCTGATTGAATCGTTTTGTGACCGCGCAATCGTATTGGAAAAAGGTGAGCCCTTTTATGCCGGTTCGCCGCATGATGCGACGGCCCGTTACCGCGCATTGTTCGAACCCCCCCAGGAGAATGCAGATAAACAGCGCTGGGGCAATGGGGACATCGAAATCACCCGGGTTGCTACCCTGGACCGGGACGGCAGGGACAAGCGCGTATTTACCCGCGACGACTACATTGAGATCAGGCTGGAATTTACAAAAAGAATTCCCGGGAAATTCATACTGGGCTTGGCCATTAAGACCCAGAACGGATTCCTGGTGACCGGACCCAATCGCCTCATGGAGTCGGATGGAAACGGAACCGGCAGCGCCAGCCTGGTCATTCCACGACTACCCTTGAACGAAGGAGAATTCAGCTTGGATGCGACGGCCTACGATACGGAATTGGTGACGGCTTATGACCATATAGTCGACGCTCATTCATTCGTGGTTCGCAAATCAACCATGTCCGACCTGGGTTTCGTGGCTTTGCCGGGCCAATGGAAGGTGGATGCCTGACTCCAACGGAGCAAATCCCAAAAGCGCCCATGCCACGCGAAGCCGCCTCCAGGACTCATTCGATAAAAAGGATGTCTGTGCGGACATAACCGCGATTCACAATCAAATGGTGCGATGAAAGCCAGGCTGGTGGTAATCGTTGTCAACTGGAACGGGGGAAACAAGTTGCTCCGCTGCCTGGATTCCCTGCACTCCGGGTTGCGGGACGTCGATTTTGTATGCGTCGTGGTGGACAACGCCTCAACGGACGGCAGCGCGGATCAAGTCCGGGATCATTATCAATGGGTCCGGTTGCTGCGCAATCCCAGCAATCTGGGCTTCAGCAACGCGAACAACCAGGCGCTGGATTTCCTTCGTGTTCAAGGCTGGGAAGGCGATTACGTTTTGTTCCTGAATAACGATACTGAACTGGAATCGCCCGGTTTCAACCTTCTGTTGGAGTTCATGGACCAACAACCGGATGTGGCCGCCCTTACCCCGGTATTGATCGAAGGGGACGGACGCTTTCAGGTCGGCGCAGGGGGGCGCCGGTTCACCTGGTTCCAGATTCTTGCGCATTTCTTTTTTCTGAACCGCCTGCCCTTTATGGGACGACTGGGGATCAACCTGAACCAGTCCCGGTTTGCCGGCCGGAAGAAAGCCGTGGACCTCGACTGGATATGCGGTACAGCCATGCTGGTGCGGCGCAGCATGATGGGCGCAGGAGACTTCTTTCCCAGAGAACACTTCATGTACTTCGAGGATGTCGTCGTCAGCGGCAAACTGCTGCGTCGGGGTCGATTGGTGTACTATCCCGGTTACTGCATCCGCCACCACCGCCATCACGGTGATCGCAACCTGGAATTCTATTTCCAGGCCTTGCAAAAACACCTGCATTCCCAGGGTTTTTCGCCGCTGAAACTCCGCATCACCCGGGGCACAATCTACCTGGGATTAACCATTCGCAAACATGTGTTCGGCCTGATGGCCATGGTGAACCAGACATATCGTGGCCCCTACAATGTTGTCTGCAGGCAGATCCGGGCCATGAAGCTTCATTGGTTGACATGAGACCGGTATTTATATATAACTATAAAGGTGACATAAAGGCGGGGCCATGAAAATCCGTGCTCTGATGTATATATGTTTTTTTTGTTTTACTCTGTATTGCCATCCCCAGATCACCGTGACCTCACCGGCATCCGATCTGACCTATGCATCCGCAGCGGACTATGCCACCTTGAGTTTCCAAGACCCCTGGGACATGAATCAACGAACAGACCTCGGTTGGTTTATCTTTAATGAATTGAATCAGTTGCCTTATCCCTACATGGAGAATATCTCGTTCTCGGGTGGAATGTTCACCGCCGATTCCACCACCAATGGCCCCAACATATTTGTTCTGGATACGGGAATCACCACAACGGCCTACTTGGGAAAGATCGGCACCAATTATCCCATAGACGGGGATACTTTCCGGGTTCTGGCCATGCGTCTCTACCTGGACCATGATTCCCAGGGGCAAGTGCTTTGGAGTACGGATACGATCTTTAACGGTGTCAATACATCCAACGGGTACTTTACGTATTCGGGCTGGAACATTTACATGATCGATCTGCCAAACCTTGGCACTGCGGTCGGTGATCCCTGGCAGGGAAGCATCGACTCCCTGCGAGTGGATCCCAGCATGTTGGCCGGTGAACACCTCGCTATTGACTGGATCCGTCTGGTGGAAGTAGACGCCGCGCTGGTGCACACCGTAACCTGGACCGGCAATGCGGGCAACGTGGATATCTATCTGGATAGTGACCGGAATGCGGCCAACGGAGTCCTTGGCAAAGTCGGCCGCAATGTAAACGGCTCCAGCTATGATCTCTTTGCCGGCGCCCTGGCCCCGGGGACCTATTATGTGGGTGTGTGTGAAAGCGGCAACCCCTCGGCCATGGCTTATGCCGCAGGCGCCATCACGGTGAATGGCCGGCCGACCATCCAGGTTACCAATCCTTCTCCGGAAGGCAGTAGCGATGACTTCGCCTCCGTGCAATTGAATAACGCCTGGGACATGGATTCTCTTGATGACATCGACTTCAGCCGCAACCTGAGTTACTTGACCTTGGCCGAGATGGATGTCGAAGACGAAGCGGGTAATTTCAGGCCGGGGGTTCACTTGCTCAAGGGAGCCAATATAGATGGCAATCCCGGGCCCCACTTCTATACATTATGGTGGAATGACAGGGGGTTCCACTATCATATCGATACGGATCGATACCGACTCCTGGTGCTCCGGATGGGGCTGGACGGCCCTCAGGATCTTGTTGAGGGCTCGGAGGCCCGGATCATGTGGAAAGTGGTCGGCGAGACCATGGAGAACACGAGCGAGGACATCATCATCCGCCACAAGTCCGGGACGCCGGTTATCGATCTGATCATTACGGATCTGAAAACCATGCCGCTGGAAACGAATCCCGGATTGTCCCAGACCGGATGGAATGGTATGGTGGACGGTTTTCGTCTGGATCCCAGTGAGTATGTGAATTCCAAGGAATTCTATGTCGAGAGCATCAAGCTGGCGGCTTTTCAGCGGGCAAACGATTCGTTTACCATCCAATGGGAGTACCAGGATGATGATTCCAGCGGCGTCACTGTATCTTTGTTCCGGGATAGCGATTGCTCCGGATATGACGGCGTACTGATTGCTGCAGGTGTGGATGCGGATCTTGGCAGTTACGTCTGGGATACATCGGCTCTGGCGGAGGGTGAATACTATGTGTACGCGGTGATCGCGGACGCCCGCCATACCAACCGGCAGTACGGCCGCTGGCCTGTGGTGGTGGACCACGATTACAATCCTGACCGGCCCAGGATGGCCCTGTCCCGAGACACCATCCGTTTCGGAGTGACGAACAGCGGTAGTGTGATTACCCGGCCCCAAGAAATTCTTGTCCAGGTGGAGAACAACGAAGATATTGACTGGACCGTAACCTGCAACCGTGACTTTCTCGAGATTTCGCCTCTATCGGGAAGTGGAACCGGAGTATTCACCGTATCCATCAAGCCTCAGGCCTACTGGACGGGAACATATGATGCAAGCATTACCGTAACCTCAGCCGAAGCAACCAACTCTCCACAATCAGTGCGATTGTTTATGGAAGTCTATTCAGCAGGCACGACGAATGCGCCTTTCGGCAGCTTTGCCACTCCGGTAAATCAGTCAACAGTCCAGAGCAGTATTTCCGTGTCGGGATGGGCTTTGGATGATATCGAAGTGGAAAGCGTCAAAATCTACCGCGAATCAGGGGCCGATTTGGTGTTTATCGGCGACGCGGTGTTCGTGGAGGGCGCCCGGCCGGACCTGGAAACCTCATATGCGAATTATCCCTTAAATTACCGTGGCGGTTGGGGGTACATGCTGCTCACTTATGGTTTGCCCGACCAGGGCATGAGCGCCTCCTACGTGCTGCACGCCATTGCCACGGACAAGGAGGGCAATTGCACTGACCTGGGCACCAAGACCATTTATTGCGACAATCAGAACGCCGTCAAGCCCTTCGGGGCCATTGCCACGCCGACCCAGGGCGGTGAAGCCAGCGGGGCCGCTTATCGCAACTGGGGTTGGGCTTTGACACCACCGCCCAACATGATCCCCACGGATGGGTCGACGATGAGTGTGCTGGTGGACGGCGTTTCGGTGGGCCAGCAGGTCTACAACCTCTTCCGTGCGGACATTGCCGCGCTGTTTCCCGAGTGTTTGAACGCCAACGGCGCTGCGGCCTATTATGACCTGGACACCACGGCCTACGCCAACGGTGTTCACACCATTGCCTGGATCGCAACGGACAACGCGGACAACGCCGACGGTATCGGTTCGCGTTTCTTCACCATTGTCAATACCAGCGGTTCATCAGTTGCGGCTTCTTCTTCCCAAGCGGTAATCCACCTTGCCAGCGAACTTGAAGCCCTGCCGCTTGAATCCTCTTCCCTGGAAGCCTGGGTGGGATTCCCCGAACCAAAGTCTGGACGGCGGATTCGTCCAGATGCTGGAACTGGAATCATCGCCTTGACAATGGAGGAACTTTCCCGTCTGCGATTGGATCTGGATCCCGACTCCGATGCTCCAGCCGATTATTGCGGATATTTGCAGGTGGGTGAATCCTTGCGCCCATTGCCCGCCGGCTCCACCCTGCAAGCCCGTAGCGGTTTGTTCTATTGGCAACCGGGCCCGGGATTTCTGGGCGACTACAACCTGGTTTTCATAAACCAAAAGACCGGACGCAGGCGCATGACGCGCATAACCCTCGTTCCCAAGCGTTTCCCGCTGCCAAGCGCAAACGGGTCCATTCAGAACGAAAGTCACTGATCCACAACCGCCGGATCCGTTTTTTCATGCAAGCCTCATGACGGAATGGGTCTGCATTCAGTAAGATTGGGTAGTTCACCTGGATTGGAGCCGTGAGCCATGGATTTATGGGGCATTGCCGCCGGGTTTTATTCCCTAATCGTTGCAATCACAAGGATTCGGTTGTTTTCCGGGAAGCTGAATTCACTTTTCAACAAAACCCGACTGGAAGTCGTCACGTATTGAAAAGGAGAGACGGCAGCCGCATGAGGTTCCGCCCATTTAAGAGGAGTTCAGACCATGAGAATCAAGTTAATTGTGTTTGGGGCGTTGCTGGCCCTGGTTGGTGGTACGGTTTTCGGGCAGATCAATGCCAAGTTGATGCGTTACCCCGACGTATCGGCCGAGCAGATCGCTTTTGTGTACGGCGGGGATATCTGGATCATGCCACGGGACGGCGGCAACGCCGTGCAGTTAACCCGCTCACCTGGTGAGGAATCCTGGCCCCGTTTTTCACCGGACGGCAAATGGCTCGCCTTTTCGGCTGCCTACAACGGCAACACCGACGTATACGTCATGCCCGTCACCGGCGGGGTGCCCACCCGGGTTACCTGGCAGTCCCACGCCGACCGGGTGGTGGATTGGCATCCCGACGGCAAGCACATCCTGTTCGCATCTTCCCGTCACGCCGGCGTCCGCGGAGTGCAGCATTTTTTTCTGGTTTCCCGAAAGGGCGGCTTTGCCCGGCAGCTTGACGTACCTTACGGAGTGATGGGAAGTTTCTCTCCCGACGGGCGACACCTGGCCTACATCACCCGCATTACCGAAAACTATCCCTTCAAACGTTACCGCGGCGGCCTGGCCTCGGATATCATCCTCTTTGATTTGCAGAAGAACCGGGCTGAGCGCATCACCGACAATCCGGCTACGGACGGAAAACCCGTCTGGTTGGGTGACCACATCTACTTTCTTTCCGACCGGGATGCGCAAATGCGTTTGAACGTTTGGGCCTACGATGTCAAGACTCGGAAAACGGCCCAGGTCACCCGGTTCAGTGATTTTGACGTGACTTATCTCTCCGGGGGAGCGGGCATGCTGGTGCTGGAAGCCGGAGGGCGCCTGTACCTGTTGAATCCTGAATCCGGAAAAATCGGCGAGGTTGCGGTTAAGGTGGTCTCGGACCTGGCCGCGGAAATGCCGCGCCAGGAGGATGTAAGCAAGCAGATCGCCAATATGGCTCTGGCGCCCGGCGCCAAACGCGTGATCTTCGAGGCCCGGGGCGAATTGTATAACCTGCCCGCCAAGGACGGTTATGCCATCAACCTCACCCGTTCCAGCGGCGCATTCGACCAGCAGCCCGCCTGGTCTCCCGACGGCAAGACCGTCGCCTATTGGAGTGACCGTTCCGGAGAGTACGAGATCCACCTTCAACCTGCCATGGGGGGTGAAGATCGCCAGCTTACCCGCCGGGGCAAGGGATTCGGTTACACCCTGGCCTGGTCTCCCGACGGCAAGACCCTGGCGTTTATCAATGAAAAGAACGAAATCTGCGTGGCGGATGCCCGGAGCGGTGAAATCAAGGTGGCCGGCCAAACCCGCTGGCACATCACCCATCCCGGCCGTTATTATTACAAGATCTCCTGGTCTCCCGATTCCCGCTGGATCGCCTTTACCGAGAGGCTGGAGAACACCCATTCCGCCATCTTCGCTTACAACCTGGAGAGCGCCAAGAAGCATCAATTAACCAGCGGATTCTACGAGGATTTCGGACCTGAATTCAGCCAGGACGGCAAGTACCTGTTCTTCCTGACGGATCGGGAAATGAACGCCGCTTATTCCGCCATGGGAGACGGTACCTGGATTTATCCCAATGCCACCCGCATCGCCGCGGCGGCTCTGGCGCCGGATGCGCCGTCATTGCTTCCCGTAAAGAACGATGCCCTGGATGCGGAAGAAAAACCCCAGAATCCCCCAAAAAAAGAAAACGGCAAAAAGGAACAGCAATCCCTCCGGGTTACCGTTGATCCCCGGGGCTTTGAATCACGCTTGGAGTTGTTGCCGCCCAAGGCCGGCAACATCCGCGGGCTGGCGGCCTTCAAAGGCCAATTGGTCTACCTGCGCTACCCCAACACCGGTACCGGTGACCGGGATGCTACCCTCATGATTTACGACCTGCAGGAAAGGGAAGATCAGCCGGTAATCGCGCCCGTGGAAGACGTGGCCGTGTCACCGGACCGCAAGTTCCTCCTGGTACAAAGTCAGCGCCGTTTCGGCATCATCAAGCCGGCGCCCAAGCAGAAGATCAAGGATGCGGTGCCCACATCGGGCATGGTCATGGACCTGGTACCCCGTCAGGAATGGCGTCAGATCTTTACGGATACATGGCGACGTTACCGGGATTTCTTTTACGATCCCAACATGCATGGCCTGGATTGGGACGCCATGCGTAAGCGCTACGGCGCCCTGATCGGCGCTGCGCGCACGCGCTGGGACGTAACCAATATCTGTTCCCAACTCCAGGCCGAGCTCAGCGCCGGCCATACCTATACCTTCGGTGGCGACGTCCAGCGGGTCAAACCCGTGGATACCGGGTACCTGGGTGTTGACTGGGAACTCAAGGGCAAGGAGTTCAGCATCAAGCGCATCGTGCGGCCGGCGGCCTGGGATACGGATGAGCGTTCCCCCCTGGACCGCCCCGGTGTCAACGTGAAAGCGGGTGACACCATCCTGGCGGTGAACGGCGTAGACCTGGATCCCGCCAAGGATCCTTATGCGGTTTTTGAAGGCTTGGCCGGCAAGACCGTGGCCTTGAAGGTAAAATCCCCGGGTGACCAGGAAAAGCCGCGCCTGGTGGTGGTGAAATGCCTGACCCGCCGCGAGGAAATGAACCTGCGCCACCTTGAGTGGATCGAGCACAACCGCAAGCAGGTGGATCGCCTCTCCGGCGGCAAACTGGGTTACGTGTACATGACCAATACCGCGCGGCAGGGCCAATTGGAGCTGGTACGCATGTACTACGGCCAGTTGGATAAGCAGGGTTTCATTATCGACGAACGTTTCAACGGCGGCGGTCAATTGGCGGACCGCTTTCTGGAGTTGCTGCAGCGGCCGGTGGTCTACAACCTGGCATGGCGCTACGGCCGCGATCATTCCCAGCCGCAAAAGGTCAATACAGGCCCCAAGGGCATGCTCATCAACGGCTGGGCCGGTTCCGGCGGTGACGGCCTGCCCTGGGCATTCCAGGAGTTGCAGGCCGGCCCCATCGTGGGCGAAGCCACCATGGGCATCCTGGTGGGCCCGGCAACGGGCCACCGCCTCATCGACGGCGGCGGTATCACCCTGCCGGGGGGGCGCCTCTACGATAACGACGGCCACTGGTTCTGGGAGGGTGAAGGCGTGAAGCCGGATTTCCCGGTTTGGGACGATCCCAACCTGCTGATCCAGGGCCGGGATCCCCAGATGGAAAAGGTGGTGGAAGAGGTCATGAAGCTTGTCAAGAAGCATCCCCCCCGCCAGACTCCGGCCCCGCCCCTGGAGGACCGCACGGCCAAGGGCCTGAATAAAAAAAGCAAATAGAAGGTTTTCGCTTATTTCCGGGGCCGGGCGTCATGCGCCCGGCCCTTTTTTTTTCAGGCATGGCAATCCGCCATTTGGCCCCCGGTTGCAGAGGCCATGCCAACAACAGATTCTTTCTTCAGCAGGCTCGGATCAGTTGGCCGGTCCGGACCCGATAAATTCCTTTAGCCATTCCTTTTTGGCGTTGTACCAATGCAGGGAGTTGTGAAGTTTGAGTACCCAGTGGTTTTCGTCGGGGTAGTAGATGAACCGTGAGCGCACGCCGCGGTTTTGCAGGGTTTGAAAGAGTTCGATGCCGTGGTTGACCGGCACCCGGCGGTCCAGCAGGCCGTGGATCACCAGGGTGGGGGTAGTGAAGTTCCCCGCGCCGAAGTGGGGGGAGGAGGTACGGAAGTGGGTGGCGCTCTTTTCCCAGAAGGCGCCGAAACGCCGTTTCTCCGCGCCGTAGTCCGCCGCGTACTGGGTGTACCAGTTGTACACCGCCGCGTGGGCGATCAGGGTCTTGAAGGGGTGTTCCCGGCCCAGCAGGATGGAGGCCAGGTAACCGCCGAAGGATCCGCCGCCCGCAGCCATGCGTTCCGGGTTGATCCATGACTGTCCGGCAAAGTAGTCAGCCGCCTTGATGGTGTCGGAATAGGGAAGTTGCGACTGGTCCGGGTTGATGGAATCCGCGAACTCCTGGCCGAAGCCGGAAGATCCGTGGAAGTTGTGCCAGGCCGTGACGTAGCCCCAGCCCGAGAATACCTGGGCGTTCCAGCGCCAGTGGAAACTGTCGTAGATGGCGTTGTGCGGACCGCCGTGGAGCAGCAGGTAGAGGGGCCATTTCTTTGTGGCATCGAAGCCCGGCGGATAGATCACCCACATCTGGATATCCTTGCCGTTGGATCCCTTGTAGGTTACGCTTTCGTAACGGCCCCAATCCACTCCAGCCAGCAGGGCGTCGTTGAAATCGGACAGCTTGGTCGGTGTTCCCTTGCGGGTGTCGATGCGCACCAGGGTGGGGGGTTCCGAGAAGCCCTGGCGCAGGCCCACCAGGATCCGCCCCCGGCCGCCCAGGGCCAGGGCGTCAAAGGAGTGTTCCACCGTGAGCGGAGTGGGAGTTCCGCTCGGCAGGTCGATGCGGTAGACGCGGTGGTTGCCCGCGTCGTCAATGGATGTATACACCCGTTTCCCGTCGGGAGACCAGGCCAGGGTGCCCACGGAACGGTCCCAGTCGCCGGTGACCGTTTTATTCGTTCCGCTTTTGCGATCGTGGAGAACCAGGCGGCGGGTGTCCGCGTAGAAGCCGGGAACGGTCTGGCGCCGAAAGGCGATCCAGCGCCCCCGGGGATCGTATTGGGGGGAGTAGTCTCCGGCCGGGTTGTCTGGAGTGATGTTTTTGGCCGGACCGCCCGTGGCGGAAATGGTGAAGATGTCGTAATTCTCCTTCACGCCGGTGGTGTCGATGTCCGCGGCAAAGGCGATCTCTTTGCCGTCCGGGGAGATGTCGTAGTCGCCGCGGCCCGCGCCGGAGCGGGAAAGCTGGTATCCCGTGTCAATGGTCACGGCCATGGGTTCCCCGCCTTCCAGGGGGATGGTGTAGATGTGGGCCTGGCGGTCGTCCAGCCAGTGGTCCCAGTAGGAGATGGGTACGGAATCCCAGGTCTTGGCGGAGACCTTGGATTCCTTGCGTTCCCTGATCCGTTCCGCCATGGCATCCCAGTCTTTCAGGTCCGGCCACACGCGGCTGATAAAGGCGATGCGCCGGGAATCGGAAAACCAGCGGGCCGCGGACGCGCCGGTGGGCAGGTTGGTCAGGCGCCGGGCTTCACCGCCGGAAGTGGAGATCAGGTAGATCTGGGTGGCTTGGTCGTCGCCGCGCTTGGACTCAAAGGCGATCCATTGTCCGTCGGGGCTCCAGGCCGGGGAGGTATCGCCGGCCGCGTGGGTGGTCAGGGGCACGGCCTTTCCCGGCGTGGTGGGCACGCGCCACAGGTCGGTCGCGGGCTCGCCGCTTTCCGGGTCGTATTTTGTGACCGGTATCACGACCCAGCGGCCGTCCGGGGAGATGTCCGGGGCGCCCAGGCGCTGGATCTTCCACAACGTCTCCGCCGTCAACGGCTGCTTTTCGGCTTTCTCTTGCGCCCGCAATCCCCAGGCGAATGACACAGACAAAAACACCGCAACCAACACCACCACGAACCGTTTCATCGACATACAGCCTCCTTTTCCGGCAGTTCCTCCCGGAACCTTTCTCCCCCACATCATACCCGACCTCACCCCAATTCTTCAACCACCGGATCTCCATGTTAAAAATGCCGAATACGGACAAATTCGTTACAGAGGAAGAGATATGTTGTGATACGGGTCGGGGTATATGTTTCCGGACCAGGGTTTCAGGAAGATTTTGAGGAAAGGTGGGAAAAGGGCCTTACGGCCCTTCCAATGGCATTCGCCATCCACCTCCGAAAACTCGGATTACTTTTATTTTAATATCCAGTAATATGGGTTTCAATCATAAGGATTCAGAAAAGAGAAATGTATTCAAAAACACCTCGGTGGAGGGTTATGGAGATTGCCGACGAAGCAGGGGGAGGGTGTGGAGAAGGGTGTTGTTTTCGTCGGGGGTTTCCAGGTAGTGGTAGGCGTTGTTTGAGAAGTCGTATAGGGGGCCGGCGTCGGGGAGGAGGAAATCCTTGATTGGTTTGCCGGAAAAGTCGAAGAAGAGGAAAACCCGTTTGTTGTCACGAGTGTCCGGAGTGCGGACCAGGATGCCATCTTCAGAGGCCCGGAAGTCCAGGAGGTTGGGGATGTGGCCGGGAATGGTGATGCGCCTTTTGAGCTCCTTCCAGAAGGCGGGATCCCCGGCGCGCTTTCGATATTCTTCCATGCGGGCGGCGATTTCATCTTTGACCGGCTCGCGCCATTGGCTTTGGGGAATGACTATGGCGGCCGCGGACTTTCCCTGCAGGTCGTAAATGCGCAGGGAACCGTTGTCCTCCGCCGCGGCGGTGACAATATTCTTTTCGGTCATCTCTGAACCCGCGGCAAAGGGAAACAAGCGGACCTCCCGCATCGGCAGGGGGACCTTCCGGCGGTACAACTCCTTTCCTATCGAGATGTCACTATTCAAGAGGCAGGCCCGGATAATGGTGCCGCCATGGGGACTGTAATCGGTTTCCGCCATATCCGCCAGCCAGCCGGATTCCGGCAGCGGCACCAAGCGGTGACGAAAGAGGTCGAGGTTGTGGCGAAGTTCCCGGGCCACGTTGCCCTGATAGTCGTACACCACCACCTTGCCCCGGGTGGACAGGAAGATTTTGCCCTCCCGTGTGCAGATAAACGCGGATTTGCCGTATTCTCCCGGCCCCTGTCCGAAAGCACCGATCTTCAATGGTTGCGACGCCCCGGGCTTATAGACAAGCAATCCCGCGGCCCGGTCGAACACCAGGACCGTTTTGTCTGGAGCAACCACCAATTGAGCGGGATTGTAAACCCCGGGCAACTCGATGCCGGCGGACATGGTGACGGAAAAAACCGCGATCAGGATCAGACAGGCCAGTCGTTGGCGCATGCAACCCTCCCTTGTTAGTACTCTAAATTATTGCACCAGTAAAAAGAAAGGTCCATCATTAGAATTTGATTTGGTATTGGGGCCTTAAACTCAGATGTTGGAAATTGCAGAATTTCTGCAATTTTCTATTAATTGGAAAATTTCTGCAAAAATTAAGTAATTGCAGAATTTCTGCAATTATTGCGATGTCTCTGAAAGCTTGCTAAAAGAGGTGTTGGTGAGCTTTGTAGCTGTCTGTCTTTATCTTCAATAGCGGGTTTTCCAGTTCGTATCGGGTAAAGGTTTACCAGACGGGATGAACGTAAGGCTGGAATCCACGTACAATTATTTTGAGATGACGGAGGATTGCATGCGTGCCATTGGGATATTGTTGGGAGTGTTAATTGTGGCCGGACTGAACCCGGCGGCGGAAAAAGTAAATCCCGATACGCCACAGCGGGGGGAGTACCGTTTCCCACTAAAGGAAGTCTGGCGGCTCGAGGGTCCCGGTGATGGGTTCTGGGGCGATATCTACTCGGTCATTGTCTCCGCTGACGATCACCTTTGCGTGTACGACTGGAAAACCCTGAAGTATCACATCCTGGACGAAAAGGGCAAACTCCTGCACACCTTCGGCCGCAAGGGCGAGGGGCCCGGCGAGATCCGCCGCATCGAGCAGGCGCCGGTCATGAACGCCGGTGACAAAATCGCCGTCATTGACGAGCAGTTGATTCACTTTTTTGACTGGTCGGGAAAATTCCTGCGCACGGCCCGCAACATCGCCGGCCGGCCGCCCGAGGTTTTCCTGGACGAGCACACCTTTATCTCCGCTCCCCGTTCCCTCCTTGAAGCCCGTGGCAAGCAGGCCCAGGTCGAGCGCGTAGATTTGAAAAGCGGCAAAAAAGAGGTCATCACGTCTTTTTCGATCTACGACGGCGGCGTGCTCCAAAGCGGCCGGGGATCCGCCAACGTGGTGTTCGGGGGCATCACTCCCATGGTTGAAGTGGCGTTTCATGAAGGCCGGTTGATCTACGGCGTCAGCGATACGTACCGCATTACCGTCACGAATCCCGATGGGTCGGTGGCTTGCGTATTCGGCCTGAATCGCCCCAAAGCCAGTGTAAAACGCGAAGACATCACCCAACGCCTGGTGGAGCGGGCCGGTGGGAAGGCCCCCCGGGAACTGCTGGAGCGATTGGCCGCGACCCTGCCCACTGAGCAGACCTACTTTGGCAATATACAAGTCCACGGTGGCTTGATCTACGTGTTCACCGCGGATTTCTACGCCACCCACACCACCCATATCGACATATTCTCCTTAAAAGGAGAGTATCTGTACAAGGGCGTGTTGGCCGTGGATCCGGAGTTCAACGTCCTGCGCCGCAGGTTGGCCGGTGGCCACGTGTACATTGCCCTGGAAAACACAGACGGTGAGCAATCACTGGTTAAGTTCGCCGTAAGGATGCCCGCAATATAGGCCTAACCGGTTTGATTCTGCGCCCAAAGGTTATATACTTGTATATTCCATATTCCCGCAAGGAGATAGACATGAACGGTAAACCCATGATTTTAATATTGGCGGCCGCCATGGCGGCTGTTCTGATCCTGGCCTGTGGCGGACAGACGGGGATTGACTACCCGCAGACAAAGAAGGGGGACCAGGTGGACGACTATTTCGGCACCAAGGTGGCGGATCCCTACCGCTGGCTGGAGGATGACCAGGCGGCTGAGGTGAAACAATGGGTCATTGCCCAGAACAAGGTAACCGATGCTTACCTTGAAAAGATCCCTTTCCGGGAAACGATCCGCCGGCGCATCCGCGAGACCCTCAACTACCCGCGCTATTCGCAACCCATCAAAGCGGGCCGATATTACCTCTTTTCGAAAAACGACGGCCTCCAGGACCAGTCGGTCTACTACATCCAGCAGGGCCTGGACGGCGAAGCCGAAGTGCTTCTCGATCCCAACACCTTGTCCAAGGACGGCACGGTGGGGGTGGGACTGGCGGGGATATCCAAGGATGATCGATACCTCTGCTTCTCCCGTTCCGATGGCGGATCCGACTGGAAGGAATTCCGCGTCATGGAATTGGAAAGCCGCGAGGAATTACCGGACCGGGTACGCTGGATCAAATTCTCCGGCGCGTCCTGGTACAAGGACGGGTTTTTCTACAGCGGTTACGAGGCGCCGAAAAAGGGCGAGGAACTGACCGCGGCCAATCGTTTCAACCGGGTCTACTTTCACAAACTGGGAGATCCCCAGGCAAAGGACAAGGTGGTTTTTGAAGACCCGGAACACCCACTGCGATACATCTTTGCTTCGGTTACGGAAGACGAGCGTTTCCTGTTGTTGTACGTATCCGAGGGCACCCACGGCAATGAAATCTACTACCGGGATCTGGAAGACCCCCGCGGCAAGATCCTGCAGTTGATAAAGGGTTTCGAAAACAACCACCAGGTGATCGACAACATCGGTGACCGCCTGCTGATCCAGACCGACCTGGATGCGCCCAAGGGCAGGCTGGTGCTGGTGGATCCGGCCAAACCCGCCCCTGAGAACTGGATCACCTTCCTGGCCGAGGGCGAGAACGCAATCCAATCAGTGTCTTTGGCGGGACAACGGGTGTTCGTTTCGGTCCTCAAGGACGCCAGTACCCGGACCTTTCAATACGATCTGGAGGGCAACCTGGAAAGAGAGATCGTCTATCCAGCCCTGGGCTCGGCCGGAGGATTCTACGGAAAGAAAAGGGATACCACTTTGTTTTACACCTTCACTTCCTTTATGTATCCGCCCACTATCTTCCGCTACGACGTGGAAGCGGGCAAATCCGAGGTGTTCCGCAGATCCCGGGTGAAATTCAATCCTGATGATTACGCGGTCAAGCAGGTTTTCTACTCAAGCAAGGACGGCACCCGGGTGCCCATGTTCATCGTGAACAAAAAGGGATTGAATCTGAACGGCGATAATCCCACCCTGCTTTACGGATACGGTGGCTTTAGCGCCAGCATGACTCCCTATTTCAGCGCCGGCATCCTGGTGTTGCTGGAGAACGGCGGCGTGTATGCCATGGCCAATATCCGCGGCGGCGGTGAATACGGCGAGGAGTGGCACAAGGCGGGCATGCTGCAGCACAAACAGAGCAGTTTTGATGATTTCATTGCCGCGGCGGAATACCTGATTGCGGAAAAGTACACCTCCAGTGAGCGCCTGGCCATTGCCGGGGCATCCAACGGCGGTTTGCTGGTGGGGGCGTGCATGACCCAGCGACCGGAGCTGTTCAAGGTGGCGTTCCCGGCGGTGGGTGTCATGGACATGCTGCGTTATCACAAGTTCACCGTGGGCTGGGGCTGGGCCGTGGAGTACGGCTCCAGTGACAAGGAAGAAGATTTTCGCTACCTTTACGCTTTTTCTCCATTGCACAACATCAAGGAAGGGGTGAACTACCCCGCCACCCTGGTGACCACTGCGGATCATGACGACCGGGTCGTCCCGGCCCACTCGTTTAAGTTCATCGCCACCCTGCAGGAAAAGCACCACGGCGAAAATCCGGTACTCATCAGCATTGAAACCCGCTCCGGGCACGGTTCCAGCAACCTGACCAAGGCCATCGACTCCCTGACCGACCGCTGGTCCTTTATGTTTTTCAACATGGGGGTCAGAATATGTGAGTGAACACGGCGGGCACACCAACATCCTTCCTTTGTGATGCGTATTTTTTTTGTAAAACGGGCCCGAAATATGGGCTTGTGTGGCATGAGAGGAAGGTTCCATGAAAAAGAAGCCTGTTTCTTCTTGGATGTTTTTGGGGTTGGGGTTGTTCTGCCTGGCCTTGGCGGCTTTGCCCGCCTTTGGTTGGGTGCTGGCAAGGGATTCCACGGGCCGGATCATTTTTACTGTCGCACTCTTGCTGGTATCCGTGGCGTGGCTGGGAAAGTTCATTCATGCAAAACGCTCCCGCGGCCTGGAGAAGGGTGAATTGTAACGCAAGTCAAATGTTTTTCTCTTTTTCGTTGATTTAAATTTCGCCCAGTGCTATCCAAAGAGTAACGGGTTTGGGGCAATCCCTATCCCAAGGAGGGATTTCATGAAGAGAGCCATAGTCGTGGCAGCGATCATATGTTTGCTGGCGGGGCCGGCGTCCAAGGCGGTACAAGCGGAGACGGACACCCAGTTGTTCCTAAGTCTCGGTCTCATGACGGACGACTCTTTCAAGTTCAACGATTTTTTATTGCATCTTGGCCTCAACCTGGACCTAACCCTTAACGATTTCCTGATACTAAGTCCCGAGTTGAACTTGGTCACCAACAAATTCAAGTTCAAAGCCTTTCTACTGGAACCAGCTATTCTGCTCAATCTCAAGTTCAGTGACAGCTTCTTTGTGGGTGCAGGTATTTCAAAATTCTTGGTGATCTCAGAGGGTGACTACTTCGGCTCATCAGACATGGCCTTGAAACTGAATGTCGGCTATTTTGACGAGTACTTCAAGTTCCGCATCTACCTGATTACGCCCTTTAACGATCTTTTTAAAAACAGCCTGATCGGCCTCCAGGCCGGCCTCAGCTTCTGATTTCCAAATCAATGGTTTTTGCCTTTTAGCCTGGTTGTCTTGATATAGGTTATATGTGTAGGTCATCAATCCTTCCTTGGCTGGTTGCCGTTCACCCGTGAGTACTTGGAGACACTCATGAATATTTCCCTTTGCGACAGAGGACGGCGCCTGGATACTTTGGCGGCCCTTCGCAAACACAAAGAGAGATAATCCATGTCCCAGTCCCATGTATGGGATGTGGAGGCTGCCATGAACAGACGCCAGGGAACCATCCGATCAAGAGGTTTTTGCGGAGTGGTAGTGATGTTGGCCCTGCTGACCTTGGGGCTCCCGGCGCGGCGCCGGGTTGAACCGGATGTAGAGGACCGCTTCCAGCGGATTGTGCAGCGTCTGCGCCCGGAAATGGCTGCCCAACTGGACAATGCCGTACAGGCTTTCAACCGGGAATTGATGCAGGCCGGGGGCGAACCAGGCATCCAGAACGCTTCCCAGCGCTACGCCGGTGAATTGATGGCCGGAGGTTCAGGCGGCCTGAACCTTGCGGAAGCCAGGTTTGCCCTGCTGGTGCAGTCGCTGCGGGACATGGAGGTTGACCTGCAACGGATTCGCGATGAGATCACCGCCATGAACCGCTTGAAAGAAAAATTGCGTGAGTCCATCCAGGTGATCCGCGCCCGTCACCGCAAGCTGGCGGGAAAAACCGGAAATCCTCCAACGGGGCAATCCCGATCCCAAACCGGGAAAACGCCGGGCATGGCCGGAGCCGTCATCCAACAATCTGGAGCCGCCATGGTTGGCCAGGCGCCACC
>Ga0272442_10004951_pt1 | contig 17994 bp, 20 predicted proteins | sample SSMForm2O_FD_200262 | JGI IMG/M metagenome (GOLD analysis project Ga0272442, IMG submission 200262) | Marine sediment archaeal communities from Little Sippewissett salt marsh, Falmouth, MA, United States - SSM-Form-2O | ecosystem: Environmental > Aquatic > Marine > Wetlands > Sediment ... | reverse complement strand
ATCTTTTCATCAGTAGTCCTAATAAAATAATCATTAGAAAGATTAAGCTTTTTAGTTAATTTTTTAAACTTAGCTGAAATTTCATCAGTAAACTCTTTTGGGGTTTTGCCTGACTCTTCAGCTGCTTTTCTTATCTTTAAACCATGCTCATCTGTACCAGTAAGAAAATAAGAATCTTTATGATATCTAGCTAAAACATCTGCTTGAATGCACTCTAAAGCAAACCCTATATGAGGAGGGGCATTTGTATAAGCAATACTAGTTGTGATATAAAACTTTTTCATAAATAAAAAGAGGTTCTATTGCCTCTTTTTAGCATAAAATCATCTAAACAACAACCACTTCTTTATCTCTTCTTTTCTCCAAAAACTCTTTAAAGAATTCAAATAATATACCAAATAGAGGGATAGAAAGCACTGCACCCATTAAACCCCAAACACTTCCTCCAACAACCATTGATATTAAAACTAAAGCAGGGGGTAAACCAACAAACTTCTTCATTAATAAAGGAGATAAAACACTGTTTTCTACTTGCTGAACAGCAGTAAAAGCAATGATTATGAAAATTGCCTTAAACTGATTGGTTGGGAATATAAGAAGGAATAAAACAATACCAGTTAACAAAGGACCAATATAAGGGATAAAGTTAAATACCCCGGCAAACAAAGCTAAAGTAAAAGGATAATCAACTCCAGAGATTCTAAAGATAATATAAGAAGCAATACCAACAAATAAACAAGCTAATATTCTGGCTCCAAACCAACCTGATACTTTTTTCTGACATCTAGCCCAAACACTAGAAACCTGGGCCTCGTATTTTTTAGGAAATAATAACATTAAAGATCTTTCTACTCCTTTTTCTTCTAAAGAAAGGAAAATAGCTGTAACAATAACAAATAAAGTAGTGAATACTCCTCCAAAAATACTAAACAAAGCAACAAATATATTATCAGCCATGCCTTCTAAGCTACCACCTAAAGCAGTAAGAAACTCTTCTAAACTATTAAAAGCTTGTAGGCCTAGTCCTTTTAACATAGGAGATATTTTTTCGAAATAGTCTGGAAAGTTATTTAAAAACTCTTGTATTTCAGTTATAAATATTGGGACTATCAAATAAAGAGAAATGCTTAATAAACCAAAAACGCCTACATATATTAAAACAACAGCTAATCCTCTAGGAATTCTTCTTTTCTTAAGAAAATTAATAGCTGGATTAAATAAAACAGAAATAGTTAAAGCAAAAATAAACCAAACTATTATGTCTTTTACTGAAAAAAGTAAATAAAAGAAAACTACTGTTATAGAAATTTTAACAATTGTTTTCCAAGATATATCTAAGAGTTTTTCGTTGTCCATAATAATTTATTAAAATTATCTTTACTTGGACCGATTAAAGCAAGATTAAGATTTTCTGACCTAAAAATATCTTTAGCCACTCTTTGAATATCATTAATACTTACTTTATTTATTTTACCATAAATCTGGGAAGGAGTTAAAATCTTTTTCTCCAAAAGGTCTTGAGCTCCATAAAAAGAAGCTTGAGCATCAGAAGCTTCAAATAATAAAGCCATCTTTCCTTTAAAATGATCTTTAGCTTTATTAATTTCTTTAAGAGATATTTTTTTCTTCTTTAACTTATCAAATTCCTTAAGAACAGCTTTAACAGCTAAACCAACTCTAGTATTATCTACTCCAGCTTGAACAACTAAAAATCCAGCATCAGGATCAGAAGAATTATCTGTTTTTATATAATAAGCTAATCCTAGTTTTTCTCTTACCTCTATAAACAATCTAGAACTCATCATTCCTCCTAAGATTAAAGATAATAACTCTAGGACATATTTATCTGGATGAAACATATTATAAGTTCTTACTCCTAAACAGAAATGAGTTTGGTCTGTATTCCTGTTCTCTATTAAAACATTAGGAGAAGACTGCTTTTCAATAACTGGAGCTTTTTCAATATTTTTATTTTCTCTAGCTTTAGAAAAGTATTTCTTAACCTTTTTAACAGCTAAATCAACAGAAACATTACCAGCAATACAAACAATAGTATTATCAGCTGTATATTGAGTATTCATATAATCTAATATATTCTTTCTAGATATCCCTAAAACACTTTCTTTAGTTCCAGCAATATGCCAACCAGCTGGCTGATCTCCATATAATAATTTAGTCCATAATATCTGAACATAAGAAGAGGGGTGATCTTGATACATATTAATCTCTTCTATAACAACTCTTTTTTCTTTCTTAATCTCATTAGCATCTAATTTAGAATTAAGATAAATATCTGATATTACGTCTAAAGCTAAATCTAAATGCTTAGCATCAACCTTAGCATAATAACCAGTATAATCCTCTCCAGTAAAAGCATTGTAAATACCACCTACTCTATCTAAAGGCTCTGATATAGATATCTGATTAGGTCTCTTCTTTGTTCCTTTAAATAACAAATGCTCTAATAAATGAGATATACCGCTAATCTCTTTATTCTCATATTTAGAACCAGTACCAACCAAAACTAAGCTAGTTACAGCTTGGGTACATTTCTGAGGAACAATTATTATTCTTAAACCATTCTTTAAGGTGACTTTTTTAAACATTTTATTTATAAACTTTATCTCTTTTATCTATTTTATGAATTGTTATCCTTTGTCCAGATATTTCCTTAGTATAAATTACTCTCCAATCGCCTATTCTCAATTTAAAAAATCCTTGCCATTTACTACTCAAGGGCAAAGGATTTATTTGGTCAAAATTATCTCTCAGCCAAATAATTTTACCTAAAATTCTTTTTTCTAATTCTTTATCTAATTTTTCTAAGTCTTCTTGAGCTTTATAAGTAAAATCGACCTTCCAAGACATGATTTATTTTCTTTTCTTTAAAATCTCTTCTAAACTAATCACTTTGCCTCGTTTTTTTTGTTCTACTGATTCTTTAATATCTTTTATCGCTTTAGAGTTTAATTCTAAACCAAAATCAGGATCTGCGAGAACCTCTTGAAGAACCTCAACAACCATATGACGAATTGAGTTTTTGGAAATATTATTTTTAGTAGTCAAATTATCCATATTATTTTATTATATATCCTATATATAATCTGTCAATCTTTTTATTTTGACTCTCTTCTGTTTCATAGTATCTCTATCTCTAATAGTGACATCGTTCTTTTTTAAGCTATCAAAATCAATGGTCAAAGCAAACATACAACCTATTTCATCTAATCTTCTGTATCTTCTACCAATAGAACCTGTTTCATCATAAAGACAAGTAAAATCGTTTCTTAGTAATTCATAAACCTCTTTAGCTTTCTTAACTATATTTAGCTTATTCTTAACTAAAGGTAAAACAGCTACTTTGATAGGAGTTATCTTTTTATCAAGCTTTAAAATAATTTCTTTTTCTTTATTAGAATCTTTACTTCTTCCTCCTTTTACTTCTGTATAAGCATCACAAAGAAAAGCAAATAAGCTCCTATCTACTCCCACAGAAGTCTCAATAATATGAGGATAATATTCTTCATATTTAAGATCTTCTCCAGAATGCTTAGAATGATTAGATAAATCCCAGTCTCCCCTATTATGAATACCCTCTATTTCTTTCCAACCAAAAGGAAACTTATACTGAATATCTACTGCTCTTTGAGCATAATGAGCTAACTCTTCTTTAGGAACTTCTATAGCTCTTAGGTTCTTTCTTTTCATTCCTAAGCTTAAGTACCAATTAATTCTTTGTTTTTTCCAATAATTAAAATATTTAGAAGCTTGTTTAGGAGAACAAAACCATTGCATTTCCATTTGCTCGAACTCTCTAGTTCTGTATATAAAGTCCTTAGGATTAATCTCATTTCTAAAAGCTTTACCTATCTGAGCGATACCAAAAGGAACTTTCATTCTCATTGATTGCATTACATTCTTAAAGTTAGTATAAATACCCTGACAAGTTTCAGCTCTTAAATAAGTAGTTGAAGCTTCTTCTTCTACGGGACCAACAAAGGTCTTCATCATTAAATTAAACTTTCTAGCTTTAGTAAAACTACCTCCACAATCAGGACATTTATCTTTAACAAAATCCTTTCTAAATCTATGATGACATTTTTTACATTCGACTAATTCATCGGCAAAACCAGCAGTTAAATGCCCAGAAGCTTTCCAGATAAGAGGACTCATTAAAATAGAAGAATCTAAACCAACAATATCATTCTCTTGCTTAGTCATCATGTTCCACCAGGATTGTTTAATATTTCTTTTCATTTCCACTCCTAAAGGACCAAAATCATAACAAGAACCAAATCCCCCATATATTTCAGAGGAAGGAAATATAAAACCTCTTCTTTTAGAAAAGGATACTATTTTTTGCATTAAATCTTCCATTAATATATCTTAACTTATTTTATCAAAATAAAAAAGAGCTGGATTATTTTCCAGCCCTATTTTTTAAAAAGGCGTCGATTTTAGAAGAAACAGACAACTCGAGAGCTATCTTTTTTCTATCACTAAGCTTGTTGTAAAACTTGCGGGTATTTGAATTATCCCCGCCCGCTGTTTCGAGATGATACATGACCCTAGCCACCATCATCTCATGAGATGTTAACTTAGCTTTTGCTAATATACTTTCTGTAATTTCCATTATATCTATCTCCTTTCAGCTTTTAAGCTTAAAAGACCGACGATCAGGTGTAATACCAAACAATTGATCGGATAAAATAACATGTAATAACGCTCTTTTTCTATTAAAACCGCTACTAACTGCAAAACATAAGCACCGCTGAAAATAAACCAAGGTAGCGGACCTCTTTCTTTTTCTTCAGGATCAGAAAATCTGCGGAAAAGAGGAATAAAAGAAAAAATAATACTTACTTGCAGAATTAAATTTGCAAAAGTAGCACCAAACCTATTAAGGCGATACCAAGACCAAACTGCCAAAGCAACTATGCCTAAAAATAAGGCTACAAGATCCCAGGAATCTAACACAGATAACTTATTCTTTCTCACAAAAAGAATAAAGACTACAATAACAGCTGTAGTACTAACAGTTGACAATATTATCAAACGCCAGTTATCTCCCATTACTAAATAAGTAAACAAGTTTGCTGTAGATATAAATATCCACAATAAAAAAGTAGCCTTGGGTGGATGAGAAATTCCTAAAATTGTTTGTTCGTGATATTTGTAAAAAGCTATCAAGTGCATTAAAGCAGCTATTAATCCTAAAACAATAACTATCAAATCTTTCGTATTCATAAAAGTCTCCTTTTTGTTTTTTTAAAGTTCTTTTTTAGATTCTTTATTATATCTCTTTAGAATAGAAAGTCAAGAAAAAAAGCCCGGCTTAACCGGGCTCTCTTATTTATTCAGAGGTGGAGCCGTAGAACTAATAAAACGTTCAGTCCATTGATCTTCTCCAATTATAGTAGCTTCTCCAATAATTGCCCCTCCACTTGCATTTACTTGAAAAGAAACTGTTGGACCTTCTTCAGAAACACCTACTCCCCCATCCAGGTTACCGATCATCCAAACTATTTCTCTACTTCCACTATCATAAGCAAACTTAGAAGATTCGGATTCCGGGCTTACATTACCAACAAGCTCAACGCCAGAAGGTAAAATAGCTGTTACCTTAGCATTTCTAACATCATTTAAATAATTCTTAGCTTTCCAAGTTATTGTATTGTTATTTATTTCTTGAGTTATTTCTAGTTTAGAACTAACTTTAGTAACAAATTCTTCCTGTATTTGAGCCACAGAAACAATGTTTTTTAAAGTAGCATTTCTTTCTTCAGATTCCCAAGATTCCTTCAAATCAATCCAGAACTCAATCTTTCCTTCTTTGCCCTGATCTAAGAACTTAAGCTTAGGAACTGACATATAATCCCACATTATAGAATCATCTCCTTGGGTAAATGTGCCTGATTGAGCTTTAATAGTATTTAAATCAAAACCTTGACCCGTAAGATCTACTACTAGGAATAAGTCTTGAAAAGGCTCTTGGCTAATATTTCTAAAGATTATTTCATAATGTAAAGTTTCCCCAGGAGTAGCAATATAGTTAGATTGGCCATTTATATATTGAATAACAGATAATTGTGGCTTACTAATTTCAACTCCTTTAGATATCTCTTTTAAAGGAATAAATTCATCATTTTGCCAAATACCAATAACTGCCTTGAATATCTTTTGCTGACCTAAATCTCCAGATAATTTACCAGTAATATCTATCCTTCCTCCGTCGGCTCTATTTAAAATAGCAATATCCCATTCTGTTTTATCCAAACCAGATGGTTTGCTAGAAATAAATTCAAAACCATTGGGATACTCGATCCTTATGCCTAAATCAGCTAAAGGATAATCTATGCTAGAAAAGTAATTTATAGCAAAATCAAACTCTCTTTCTGCTTCCGCTCTTGAAGAAAGATCAAATTCAAAAGTTAAAGGAATATCAGATAAAACTGTGGTTAAACTTGAATCAGATTGATAAGTAGCTTGTAAGTTCTTAGGCTGATATCTAACTAGAGCCTTAGCAGTTCTGGTTTCCCCTTGTTTGCCAATCAACCTAGCCTTAAAAGTAAAGGTTTTCTCTTCCCCAGGATAAATATCTCCCAATTCTTCAGCTCCTATCTCTACTCTTCTGGAACCATCTATTATAGAATATTCTGGAAACTCAAAAATAAGCACTGGCTGTTCTAATCTAACATCCCCATTATTTTTATACTTTACTGTATATTCTATTTCTTGGCCTACTTTAGCTTCAGCTGGACCTAAAATCTCTAGCTTTAAAACTTCTTTAGAATAATCATTACCTTGCCAATACCAAAAACCAAGAATTCCAAGAATAACAGCAACTATTACAGAGACAATAATAATCTTTTTCATTGTTTAGTATTGTATTATATAAATTAAATTAAAACAAGGATTGAGCGTATAGCTTTCTTACTTCTACAGAACTAAGAGCTTTAGTATAAATACGGACATCATCTAATAAACCATTTAAACTATATGTTTGAGGACGATATCCTAGGGCTCCTATTACTAAATTATAAGAGGCTGGAGTAGCAATATCACCTTCAAAATTTAGAGTACCAGTTAATTCCCCATCTAAATATATTTTTAATTCCTTGCCATTAAAACTTCCGACTATATGATACCATTTATTAAGCTGAATAGTTTTTTGACTATAAACTCTGTATCTTTGAGAATCAGAAGCCCATATCTGAAAAGCAGGCCTATTCCCACACACAAAGAGAGAGTATCCTCTATAAGTACCGCAACAATCTCTATCATTAGAAACAATATATTGATACCAATCATTTTCCCGAGAATAAACCCAGGCAGAAATCGTAACAGCTTCTGCTAAATTATTATAGTCTTCACTATTACCTATAAGCACATAATCATTATGTCCGTCAAAATCTAAAGCATATCCTTTATTAGAAGGAGTTTTTGCCTCCTTGCTTACATCACTATAAAAAACAGCGCCATTTATATCGCCGTTATTATCATAACTGCTTGAATCACAAATATCTTTACCATCACTACAACTATCAAAATTACCTTCGTCAAAATTCCAAACTCCTACAGCATAGTCACCAAAACTATGATGAATATTAGCGCCAAACTGAAGACCCTTGGCTATTCTAGCTTTATTTCTTGATTCATTTAAAGAAATCAAAACAATAGTAGCCAACAAACCAATAATAGCTATGACTACTAAAATCTCTACTAAAGTAAATCCTTTTTTATTCATTATTTTATTAGATAAATATTAATATTTAGAACAAAATAATACATTATTTTATTATAGCATGTTTTAATTTTTCTGTAATAATTTCTAGTTCTTCTATGGGGAAAACTTTTATTCTAGAAAGAACAGACCAATTCTTTTCTAAAAATAATCTTAGAACCTTAACAGTATCAGCAGATATCTCTTGTTTTTCTTCTGCTCTATCAAAACACTGGGCACAAATAATTCCATGCTGGTCTAAACTAAAATTAAGATTTTCTGGTTCTAATTTTCTTTGACAAACAGCACAATTATTTAGATCAATCTCATAACCCATAATTGAAGCTAGATTCCAAGCAAAATAATAAGAAATAATTCCCTTGTCTAGTTTAGAAAAACATTCTTCTAAAAGATTCCAGATATCATTATCTTTTTCTTCATGAACTAAAGTATTCAAAAAATCAGCGATATTCTTAAAAGAATTCATTTTGTCTAAATCACTTAACTTCTCAATAGCTACAGCGTCAGTTAATGTTTTATAAACTTTACCTTGAATAAACTCTATTTCTGAAAAATAAAAAAGATCTATGCCAGATCTTAATTTAGATTTAATTTTTCTAATAGCTCTACCTAAAATATCTATTTTACCAAAGTTTTTGGTATAAACAGTAAAAAGCTGATCAGCTTCTCGCAAATCATTCTTTTTTAAAACATATCCTTCGGTCCTATAAAGAGTAGCCATTAAACTCGCCAACCTCCTACTGACTTCAAATAATCAATCTTTTCTTTTATCTGAGCTTTCTCTTCTGGAGTTCTAGCAGCATTTCTTTTAGAATTCAGCCTATTAATAGCGTTTCTAAACTCATGCCTGTCAATATCCTTCCCATATCTTTCTCCAAAAACCTCTCTTTGTATTCTGTTTCTAGTTGCTCGATCATATCTTTTACCACCTCTATCTGGTATTCTTCCACTATGATCATCGAAACTCTCTCTTAGCTCTTCTTTTGAGACCTCTGATTCTTTATCGTAAATACCCATGATTATTTTATTAATATATTATACTTTTGTTTATTAATTTCAACTTCTTTACCTTTAGTTTCTTTAAACTTGTATTCTTTAGCGCCTACTTCTTTTTTAAACTTAAGAATATCTTCTACTTTAAAATCAGCTTCAATTGAAATCTTATCTTTAGGAGTTAATCCCATTTCTTTTCTTATTTTATTTATATTTCTAACTAACTCTCTATATTCTCCTTCTTTTTCTAAATCCTTGGTTATCTTAATATCTAATTCAAGTTTTTTACCATTAGAAACCTTTTTAACGTTAACTTCTTGTTTAATTAATTCTAATAAATCTTTATCTAGCTTATCTTTTATTTTTAATCCTGCTAATGGTTGCCTAACTTTAATACCAGCTTTAGCTCTTTGAGCTAATGCCTCCATAACAATAATTCTGACTTTATTCATTTTATCCTCTAAATCTTTATCTATTAGCTTTTCAGGTTTAGGATAATCAGTTAAATGAACTGATTTCTTAAATCCTATTTTTCTATATAAATGCTCAGAGAAAAATGGAGTAAAAGGAGCTATTAATTCTGTTACTTTAATTAATACATAAATTAATGTTTGAGCTGCTTGTTTATCTGAATCCTTAAACCTATCTCTAGATCTACGAATATACCAATTAGATAAATCATCTATAAAATCAATAAATAATCTAGAAGCTTTAACAATATCATATTTATCTAAATAAGAAACAACCTCAGCATTTAATCTTTCTGTTTTAGAGATAATCCATTTATCAAGAATATTTTTAGACTTATTACTAGATTTAGTTTTATCAGTATAAGTATCAAAGAATATGTAACTCTGCCATAAAGTGTCAAATACTTTTCTATATAAATTTTGGCAATCCTTAAAATCAAATCTCTTTTCTTCTCCAGCTGGATTCATTGTATAGAAATAAAACCTAGCGCAATCAGCCCCAAACTTATCCATTACTTCTTGGGGTTTAACTATATTACCTCTTGATTTAGACATTTTCTGACCCTTACTATCTAAAACCAAACCCAAACAAACAACATTTTTATAGGGAGACTCTTTGCCTAATAAAGTAGATATAGCTAATAAAGTATAAAACCAACCTCTAGTCTGATCTATGGCTTCAGATATATAATCAGCTGGAAAAGATATTCCTTTATCAATTCTTTGCTTATTCTCAAAAGGATAATGCCATTGAGCAAAAGGCATTGAACCAGAATCAAACCAACAATCAATAACTTCTGATACTCTTTTCATCTTACCTCCACAATCACAATCTAGAATGACTTTATCAACAAAAGGACGATGAAGATCTTTAATCTTCAACTTCTCTTTACTACCAATACAAATCTGCTTATTACATTTTTCACACTGCCAAATAGGCAAAGGGGTTCCCCAATATCTTTCTCTAGAAAGATTCCAATCCTTAACATCTTTTAACCATTCTCCAAATCTACCCTTTTTAATATATTTAGGTTCCCAATTAATATCTTGGCTATTCTTAATCAATTCTTTTTTAACAGCAGTCATCTTAATAAACCAAGAATTCTTAGCATAATAAAGAAGAGGTGTTTTACAGCGCCAGCAAAAAGGATATTCGTGTTCATACATTTCCTCTTTGTATAACAAGTTTCTCTTTTTAAGATCTTCTATAATCAAAGGATCAGCCTCTTTAGCAAACACACCTTTCCAAGCTCCCTGTTTAAACTTTCCTTCTTCATCTAAAGTCATTAAAACAGGTAGATTATTCTTCTTACCTGCTTCCATGTCATCAATACCAAAAGCTGGAGCAATATGAACAATGCCTGTCCCCTCTTCTAGGGAAACAAAATCAGCTCCTACTACTTTATATGTTTTATCTCCATATAATGATTCGTATTCCAAACCAATTAAATCTTTACCTTTAAAAGTATCTACTACTTTAAGATCTAATTTATCTTTAGCTAAAATCAAACCATTCTCAAGTTTCACATAATCAATATTAGGATTAACAGCTACTGCTACATTACCAGGTAAAGTCCAAGGAGTAGTTGTCCAAACTAAAAGATAAGTATTCTTTTGATCTTTAACCTTTAACTTAACATAAACAGAATTCTCTTTTACTGTTTTATATCCTTGAGCTACTTCATGAGAAGAAAGAGATGTTCCACATCTAGGACAATAAGGAACTACCTTATAATCCTGATATAATAATCCTTTATCCCAGATCTGCTTTAAGATCCACCAAAGAGATTCTATATAATCATTATCACAAGTAATATAAGGATTATCTGTATCCAGCCAGAATCCTATTCTTTCAGTAAACTCTTCCCATTCCTTTTTATATGTAAAAACATTCTTTTTGCACTCATCAATAAATTTATCTATGCCTATATCTTCTATTTCTTTTTTACTTTTAATGTTTAGACTCTTTTCAGCAGCCATCTCTGTAGGTAAACCATGAGTATCCCAACCAGCTTTTCTCTCAACTAAAAATCCTTGCATTGTTTTATAACGCAAAATAACATCTTTAAAAGCCCTAGCTAAAAGATGATGTATCCCTGGAAGACCATTAGCAAAAGGAGGTCCTTCAAAAAAGATAAATCTCTTTTTGCCTTTAAGACTTTTTTGAAAAGTCTTATCTTTTTTCCAGAATCTTAATATTTCTTTTTCTATTTTAGGTAAATCTAAACTCATATTTCTTTTTTATATATTATCAATATTTCTTTCTTATTTCAAATAAAAATGCCCTTTGTTAAAAACAAAGGGCTTTCTTTTAGAAGGAGGGGCGGAAGTTAGGACTTCTGGGAGGACGCCAGTGCGAGAGCGTCAAGGCGACCGCCATCCCAATAGTCACCGACGCGGAGACCGTCAGAATCAAAGTTACACACATCAACGCGATGGCCACCCGAATCCAAAGAAGATGTTCTCACATAGATATTTTCAAATAATCTTTCTTTGGTAGCTAGATAATGACCAATAATGGTGTAGACCATTATTTGAGCTGATGGGACTTGTTCATTATCTTGGAGAAGTTTTTGTTGTTCTTTCCAGCTCTTGGAAGTTGAATTCGGGACTGGTGTTTTCTTAACCAATTCCCAACTTATTGTTCCTTTTTCTCTGGCAAAGCTTTGATCGTTATACCAAGAATTTTCATGGCTATAGAAAAGATTTCTTTCTGCTCTTTCGCGAATTTCCAAGATTGATATTGGAAAAACTGCTACTAAGATATGAGTATCTTTTAATTCTCGAAGAACATCTTCAGAAAACGAAATTTCTGATAAAGTTTTTAATTGTTCTTCGCTTGGATTAACTCCAAAATACTTAATAGCTTCTTCTATTCCGAAGAAATTCTTACCCATTATTTCACGAGCACGTTTTTGATTTGTATTAGAATTAAAGCCGCCATTGCAAATAAACTTCGCCACACGCTCTGCAAAATCTAGATTAGAACGCAATTTAGTAAAATGTTGTTGGTTTACGCCCATTTTTCCTAAAATCATTAAAGTTGGATGCAATTCATTTACGGAAATTCCACATAAATCATTCTCAGGATTTGTGCTATTCATAACACACTCTCCTTTCTTTTTTAGTTTTTCTTCTTTTCTTACTGCAACAAGCTGTAAAAACTTGAAGAAAAAAGTTATAAATGTACTGTTACATAATCTTATTATACTCTCATTAGACGAAAAAGTCAATATCACGTATGATTTTCTTTTCTAATTCATACCCATTGCAATGTTTTAAAACTCCTAAATAAGATTGTAGCGTTTGATTAAATGAACTCTCTGATATCAAACCTTTGCTTAATTCTCTTTTCTTTCTCTTTATCTTCTTAAACATTCTTATTTTAGTTTTAGTTCTTAATAATCTATATTCGGGAAAAGAAACATACCCTAAGAAATCTATCCCTTGATGATATTTCTTAATTATTATTTTGTTAGGATGTAAGGATAATTTTAATTCTTTTCTTAAAAAGTTATTTATTATAGGAATAATACTTTCAAGATATTCTTTATCTTTATTTATCATCACAAAATCATCACAATATCTAATATAATATTTAATCCTTAAATTATATTTAATAAAATAGTCTAATTTATTTAAATAAATATTAGCAAATAACTGACTTGTAATATTACCCAAAGGAATACCTCGCCCATAATTTGTTGAAAAACTATCTATGATTGTTTTTATTAACCAAATAGTATTTTTGTCTTTTATTTTCTTTTTAATCAAAAACAATAATATATTATGATCAACTGAATCAAAAAACTTCTTAATATCTAATTTCAAAAGATATATTGTTTTAGTATTATTCTGATTTTCTTTTCTAGCAAAATGATTTAATCTATCAATTGCCTTATGAGTTCCTTTATTTATTCTGCAAGAGTAAGAATCGAAGATAAATGATTTATCAAATAAAGAATATAATATTCTAAATATTGCATGATGCAATACTCTGTCTCTAACACATGCTTTGTGAATATGTCTTAATTTCGGATCGTTGATATAAAACGAAATATATGGAGAATGATTATATTTCCTACTTTTTAACTCTTCATGCAATTTTGATACATTTTGTTCTAAAAACAAACTAAATTTCCAAACATCTATTTTTTTAATTTTCCCTTTTTTAAATTCTTTCCAAGCTAAAAATAAATTCTCAAGAGAAATAATTTCTTCGTAATTCATTCTTTATATAAATAATTAAGATAAACAAAACACCCTTAAAAAGAGTGTTTCATCTTGATGAGAAAAGGAGTGCTGGGAGGACGCCAGTGCGAGATTGTCATTGCGATTGCTATCCCAATAGTTATTGACGTTGAGACCGTCAGAATCAAAGTTACCAACATTAACGCGATTGCCATCCGAATCCAAAATTTGTCTATTTTTATCCATACCACCAGAAACAGAAATTTCAATTTTCCATTTCTTGTATTTTATTTAGAAGCAGGTTTTGACAACCACCTTCTCTAAAAATAAACAAGAAGTCCTAATCTCATCTTTATCTCAAGATGAGATATTTTACATTACATTATTTTGAAAAAAAAGAAAAGTCCTTTGCAATTTTTTACAAAGGACTTTCAACTTTTAAAAGGAGGGGGCGGAGGTTAGGACTTCTGGGAGGACGCCAGTGCGAGAAGGCCAGAGCGATCGCCAGCCCAACAGCTATTGACGTCGAGACCGTCAGAATCAAAGTAACCAACACTAACGCGAGAGCCATCCGAATCCAAAGAAAATGTTCTAACATAAATATTTTCAAATAATCTTTCTTTGATAGCTAGGTAATGACCAATAATGGTGTAAACCATTATCTGAGCTGATGGGACTTGTTCATTTTCTTCTAAAAGCTGTTGCTGTTCTTTCCAGCTCTTGGAGGTTGAATTCGGGACTGGTGTTTTCTTGATTAATCTCCATTCTACCATTCCTTTTTCTTTAGCAAAATCTTGCTGATTATACCAATCCTGATTATAGAATAAATGTTTTGTTTTTCCTCTAATATCGAGAATTGATAATGGAAAGACTGCTACTAAGACATGGGTATCTTTTGTTTTTTGGAGTACTTCTTCAGAAAACGGAATTTCTGATAAAGTTTTTACTTGTTCTTCGCTTGGATTAACTCCAAAATACTTAATAGCTTCTTCTATCCCGAAGAAATTCTTTTCCATGATTTCGCGACCACGTTTTTGGCTTGTAGTTGGCTGAAAACCTCCATTTTTAATAAGTTCCACAACCTTAATAGCTAAAACATTATTCTTTGAGTCAATGACTTTCTGAACAAATCTACTATCTAAACCAGCTGCTTCTACCCTCTTTAAAAACTCATGTTCCTGATGCACCGACAAGGTGCGTCCGTTTGTTTGGCTTACCATGTTTTCCATAGCACACCATCCTTTCTTTAAAATATTGTTAATAAAATGAACTAAAACGCTACTATAATTATAGCACCTTATATTAAATTAGTCAAGATTAAATCTCTATATACTGACTAGTATCAGCATAAAACCCTTTATATTTTTCAAAATATTTCCCTCTTTTAAAGAAAAGTTTTTCATCTGTTATTCCTCTTAAGAAACCAGCTAAAAACCAAACAGGATCTCCATGACTTACTATTAATATCTTTTTATTATTATACCTTTCATCAATCTCTTTTATAAAATCAATTGATCTTTTTTGAACATCTCCCCAACTTTCTCCTCCTTCGGGTTTATTAAGAAAATTCTTATGCTTTATATATGTTTTATAATAACTGAGAACGGACTTTCCGTGCAAAACCCCCATATCGATATCTATTAATCTTTCGTCAAAATTAACTTCTATTCCTAATTCCTTGGCTATAATTTCCGCTGTTTGTTTGGTCCTTAAATAAGGAGAAGAATAAATAATGTCTATATTCTTTTCTTTAAGCTCTTTAGCTATTTTCTCTAACTTTTTTTTAGATCTTTCTGTTAAAGGAAGATTTGGAGTTTCTTCTTTGGTATAGATAATCGGGATCTTTTTATCCTGATATCTAGTTTCTCCATGCCTCATCAAAATATACTTATTCCTCATATTACATTTTCTTTGGAGCAGAAACTCCCATTAAATCAAAAACTTGTTTTAAAGTATCTTTAGTTATCGATATTAAAGATAATCTTGCTTGAGTTAATTTCTTATCTTCAGAAATAACCTGACATTCTTGATAAAACCTATGAAAATTTTCGGCTAGATCAATAGCGTATTGAGGTATTCTCTGAACTTGATAATCACTGACTGTATCTTCAACAATCTCTGGAAATCTTATAATCTGCTTAGCTAAATCTAATTCTGAATCTTTGTCTAATATTATCTTACCTGGTTTGATTTTGGTCTTAGCTAAAATACTACATATTCTAGCATAAGCATATTGTACATAATAAACAGGATTTTCCTGAGACTTCTTTTTAGCTAATTTCAGATCAAAATTCAAATGATTACCAGCTGTTCTCTGTAAAAAGAAAAATCTAGCAACATCTAATCCAACTTCATCTATTAATTCATCTATAGTTATATAATTCCCAGCTCTTTTAGACATTTTTACTTCTTTCTTACCGTCAAATAAATGAACTAATTGGAATATTATAAAATCTACATCTTTATAACCTAAAGCTTGAGCTGAAGCTTTTATTCTATTAATATAGCCATGATGGTCAGCCCCCCATAAGAATATTAATTTATTAAAACCTCTATCAAACTTGTTTTTTAAATAAGCAACATCATAAGCTAAATAAGTGTATTTTCCATCTTCTTTAATTAACACTCTATCTTTATCATCACCAAACTTAGTTGTCTTAAACCATAAAGCATTATCCTTTTTATAAGTTAAATCTTTTAGATAATCTAAGTTTATTTTTAAGCTCTTTTGAGAAGTCCATTTATTAAACTTAATACCCATTTTCTTGACTGTTGGCCTGATCATTTCCTTTAAAACAATCTTAGCGGCTTGATCTCCGGTCTTAACTCTTTTTTTAAGATCTTTAACATAATCTCCTTTATACTCCCAGAACTTTTCTATTTGATTACCAGCATCATTAACATAATATTCTCTACATACCTTATAACCTGACTTTTCTAGAACATTAGATAAAACATCCCCACAAAATCCTCCCCTACCATTACCTAAGGTTAAAGGACCAGTAGGATTAGCTGAAATAAACTCAACATTAATCTTTTTGCCTTTTCCAATATTTTTAACCTTATCTTTTAAATGTTTAACAATATAATCCTTAGATAAAAAGAAATTAATAAAACCAGAAACTACTTTAGTTTCGTATTTATCGCTCTTAATCAGCTTAGCTATTTCTTGAGGATCTTTTTTAACAACCATGGCTATATTAGTAGAATAATCACCATGACTTTTATCTCTTGGCTGTTCAACTAAAACCTTAGGAGCTTTAACCACTTTCTGAATTATTTGTTTTATTTCATCTCTAACCATTATAATCAGTATATCTTATTTCCTTTAAAAATTATTTGAGTAGATGAATAAAGTTTAGGCACGATCAAGAGATAAACTAACCAATTCCGGCCTCTCAACTTTGGATAATCGAAAATTCCTTTCGTCCTCGAAATATAATTCTAGCGCTTCATCTAAATTATCTAAAGCTTCTTTTTTACTTTTACCAAAGCTAGACACATCAACATTAAGACATTGAGCAACATAATAATTTCCTTCTTTCCAAACCACGCTTTTCAAATTTACTTTTTTCATATATTTTCTCTTGTTTAAATATAACAGATCTGAAAATCTATGTCAACCTTGATAAAACACATCTAAAGTATTATTATAAAATAATGAATCAAAAAACTAACAGTTATAAACCGAAATTTGTAAAAAGAGTTCTAAAAACTTCCGAAGAAAAAGCAGGTTTTATATTTAAAGATTCTAAAACTTTTTTAGAACAAATCCAGACTCTCCCAAAAGAAAGCTTGAAAGAATACAAAAATATAAACGAAATTAAAAGTGCTTATAAATAATGAAAATATTAGCAGTAAATAGAAAAGCTAAGTTTGATTATAAAATCCTGGAAAAGTTTGAAGCAGGATTAGTTTTATCTGGTCATGAAGTTAAATCTATAAGATTAGGCAGAATGAGCCTAAAAGCTTCTTATGTTGTTATAAGAAAGAACGAAGCTTATTTAATAGGAGCTAATGTACCAGCTTATCAACCTAAAAACACTCCTCCAGGATATGATCCTGAAAGATCTAGAAAACTTCTTTTAAATAAAAAAGAAATAAAATATTTAACAGGAAAAAACCAAGAAAAAGGCTTGACTTTAATACCCTTGAAAGTTTATACTAAATATGCTAAAATAAAGCTTGAATTCGCAATAGGTAAAGGAAAAAGAAAAACAGATAAAAGAGAAACCATAAAGAAAAGAGATACTGACAGAATAATAGAAAGAGAATTAAAACTAAGGGGATGAAAGGCATCGAAAGAAGAACTAATTAAAAATAGGGCAAGTCCAGCGGAATCTGGTAAAACTTCCACAATTTTGATAAGTGACAACTTATTCAAGAAACCTGCATTAGCATTTGCCTAATGCCATCCTTTTCGCCAAATCTTGATAGGCGAATATGGGTGTCATATATCAAGAACGGCAATTCTTTTGTCTCGCAGAATTGCTTAAAAATAGAGACACAACTTTCGTTCTTTTGAACTAAGCTTGTAGAACTATTTTAATTAAACTTCTTGACAAGGGTTCAATTCCCTTCATCTCCACTAATGTA
>Ga0272442_10004950_pt1 | contig 17995 bp, 18 predicted proteins | sample SSMForm2O_FD_200262 | JGI IMG/M metagenome (GOLD analysis project Ga0272442, IMG submission 200262) | Marine sediment archaeal communities from Little Sippewissett salt marsh, Falmouth, MA, United States - SSM-Form-2O | ecosystem: Environmental > Aquatic > Marine > Wetlands > Sediment ... | reverse complement strand
TTTCCGCGGCGGACAGCTGCATGCCGGTGGTGCCGTCTTCACCGCCGTCAAAGGCCACCAGGCCTTCGCCGTAGGCAAAGCGCCATTTACCTACCCGCAGGGAGAAGGGGCCGAGGACTTTCTTCATATCCACATAGCCTTCCAGCAGGCGGGCCGAGGGATCCAGGGGGGCGGTGTAGATGGGCTGCATGCCGTAGGGGCCCCAGGCGCCGATCTTGGCGTATACCGTGGTGTCGGCCCAGTCGGCCTGCATCCAGATGCTGCCGTGTCCGTAGTTGTAGTTGTAGTTGTCCTTGGCGTCGTTGCTGTTGAAGTCGGTGTTGCCCCAGAAAAAAGTGTACCAGTAGAAAATCACACCACCGGTAACGGAGGGACCCTTGGCTTCTTCAGCCTGCAGGTTCATACCGGCGGTCAACATACAGATGACCGCCATTGCAATCAGTATCCGTTTCATCATGATTCAACCTCTCGTTTGTTCCATATCCTTTTTTGAGATAACAATCTCAAAGGGATTAATTGTTGGGCACGATGGCGAAAGCCCGCGCCGGGAAGCCGGAACCCTTTTTGGCCTTGGGCCAGGTCACCACGATCAAACCACCGACCTCGGGGCACTGGTCCAGGTTGGTCATCAATTCGATCTGGTACTTGTCCTGCATGAGGATGTAGGCTTCGCATTCGTAGTTGTCCTTGGTGGTGGACAGGCCGGGGTCGGTATCCGTGGGTTCATGGCCGCTGGCGGTAATCTTGCGTACCTCGTAGAGGTACTTCAGGGCTTCCATGGTCCATCCGGGATAGTGGTCCACGCCGTTTTCGTCCTTGTTGGCCATCTTTTCATTGGAGGGCCAGCGTTTGCTCCAATCCGTACGCATGGCGCAGAAGGAGCCTTCGGGGACGGGACCGTGCTCTTTTTCCCAGGCCTTTACGTCGGCCAGGGTGAGGACGTAGTCGGGATTGGCCGCGACCTGCTCATGCACGTCAAAGACCACCAGGGGCAGGAACATCTCTTTCACGCAGATTTCATCCTGGGTTCTTTTGCCCTTGATGAAATGAGCGGGGGGATCCACGTGGGTACCCCATTGTCCGACATGGGTGTACTTGTGCACCAGGAATCCGTAGCCGTCGGAACCGACGCCGGGATCATAGTGATAGAGGCACTTGGTGTCGTAGGTCCCGGTGAAGCCCTTCCAATGCGGGATGTTCTTGTCAAACGCGTGGGTCAGATCGACCCACTTCATGGTCTTCATGACCTTGTACATGTCCGTCAGGGACATTTGCTTCTTGGCCATAACCTGGGTGCCCGCCAGCAACAGCACGGACAACAGAAGCGTCATTAGAAGCTGAGTTCTGCGTTTCATGAAAAACCTCCTTTTGATATTTCCAGGCAACCGGCCGCCATGGGCAACGGGTCCCAAATTGCGGAAGCGGTTGATAAATCCTGGCAAGCTTTTTTGTCTGTAAGTTTCATTTAATGAAATCATGTTTTATTTATCAAAACCCACATTCATGTTAGAGTTCTCATAACGAAAAGTCAAGATTATTCTTTCTTCATTCCTTTTTTCCCCCCCATTCCAGGGAATCAGGCATCCCGTCATTCGGACATTTCCTGCATGAACGCGTCCACCGCCTGCCTCAGGTGACCGCCGATATAGCCCGCCCGCTCGCACTTCATACGCGAGCGCGGCCCGGTCACGCTGACGGCGCTGTAAATCCCCAGGTTGGTAAACTCCAGGGGAACCGCCACGCACTTAAGGTCTTCTTCGTATTCGGAATCGTCGATACTATAGCCTCGTTTACGGATCTCCTCAAGGTCTTTCAACAGGCGGTCCAGGCTGGTAATGGTGCGGGAGGTGATCTTTTCGAAATGGGTTTCCGCCAACAGGGTGTCCCGATGCTCCTCGGGCATGACCGACAGGATGGCCTTGCCCAGCCCCGTGCAGTACAGGGGCACCTTGGTGCCGGTGAACACCTGGTTGACCAGGCTGCGGCCCTTCTCGATGCGTTCCAGGATGACGACCTCCGAGTCGGACAAAACCCCCACACTGATCGTCTCGTTGAACAGGAAACCCAGTTCCAGCAAGCGGGGATATATCCGCTCCAGAATCATGCGGATCACCGGTACGCGGTTGCCGAGTTCAAATATCCGCAACCCAAGATAGTAACGATTGTCCTTCTTGCGAATCATGCGATACTTTTCCAAGGTTGACAGATAGCGATACGCCGTACTTTTATTGATCCCCATCTGCAGGCTCAAATCGGTCAGGTTGATACCCGATTGTTGTTCCGACAAAACCAGCAGGATGCGGCAAGCATTGTCAATCGAGTTGTTTTTATTTGACATGGTATTCCCACCTGGATCCCTTTGTCCGGGGCTTGCGTTGGAAAGCGGCCGCGGCTTTTGCCATGGATCAAATAAAGCTGGAGATCACCATCCACAACAGCAGTGGCACGGTAATCCAGCGCAGGGTGAAGGACCATACCCGTTTGAGACGAAATTGATACCCTTCCTGCTCGATCTCGGCTATGGCATTCTTGGGCTTCCAGAAGAATCCCACGAAAACGGATATGGCCAGTGCGCCCACCAGATAACCGTAGGTGCCGAAGATCATGTCCGCCATATCCAGGAATGATTTGCCGATACCCGGAAGCTTGGAGAAAAACGCGCTGCCACCCTGGGACAGCACCGACGGAATCCCGATCAGGGCGACGATTCCTCCCAGTACCCAACTGGCCTTCATGCGGCTCCACTTGCGGAAATCCACCAGGTAACTGACGCCCACTTCCAGGAGTGATATGGTTGATGTCAGCGCCGCGATGACCACGCACATGAAAAAGAATGATCCGAACAAAGCCCCCATGGGAATCTTTGAAAACACCACCGGGAGCACGACGAAAACCAGCTGCGGGCCTTCGGTGGGGGTCATGCCCGGAACCGTGAACAGGGTGGGGAAAATGATCAGGCCCGCGATAAAGGCCACCAATGTGTCCAGGCTGATGATCCAGAGGCCGCAATTGACCATGCGGTTGCTGCGTCTGAGGTAACTCCCGTAGGTCAGCATGATGCCGACACCGACGGAGATCGAGAAAAACGCCTGGGATATCGCCAGCATCGCCACATCCCAGGTGATCTTGGAAAAGTCGGGTTTCAGATAGAATGCCAGTCCCTTGGACGCTCCGTCCAGGGTCACCGCGCGCAGCGCCAGCAGGACCAGGAGGACGAAAAGAATGGGCATCAGGGTTTTGGCCAGTTTTTCGATTCCTTTCTGAACGCCCTTGGAGACCACAAAAATGGTGATCAGGATGAAAGCGAAAAAGAGCAGTAGCGTCAATCCCGGATTGGACGCGAAGCCGGAGAACATCTCGCCGACCATCTCTTTGTTTAACGGACGGGAAAACTCACCACCCACGGCCTTGACGGCGTAACCCAATGTCCAGCCGGCGATGACGCCATAATAGGAGAGGATGACCGTGCAGATGACGACCCCGGCGGTACCCATCAGGTACCAGTGGGTTTTGGGTTTCAGATTGCGCAAAGCGCAGACCGGATTGCGTCCGGTGGCGCGGCCGATGGACGCTTCCGCCAGAAATATCGTCAATCCGATGGTAAAGGCGGCCACGATATAGATCAGCACAAAAGCAGCTCCACCGTTATTACCTGCCTGATAGGGAAATCGCCAGATGTTTCCCAATCCCACCGCGGAACCCGCGGCCACCAGAATGAAAGCGAATTTTGATCCCCATGCGCCTCGCGATGATTCCATTCCTAACCTCCGTATCTACTAGCGTATTTATCGACGGGCGTCACTGCTTGCCGCCGATTGATGGGTGTCTTTTGTTTCCCGGACCGGCGTCAACTCTTTGCGGTAACGCTCCAGGTCACGGAACATTCTTTCAAAATCAAATCGTATCCAGTTCAACATGGTCAGCAACTGCAGGCGACCTTCGGGATTTTCCAATGTCATGTCAACCCGGTTGTCCAGAGGGTGCAGCTTGCTTTCCAGGATATGCTCCCAGGCAATGGCGGTGACGATCCTGCCCCGGTGAACCATGCCCATTTTGTGAACTTCCAGGGTTCCGAAACCGTAGTTTCGCCATTTTCCATCCCGGTGAATCCGCAACTGAAGCGATTGCCAGGACTCCAACGGCTTATCTTCCGTATCGGCCCCGGATGCAGCCGCAACAGCCGGTGTCAGCATGACCACCAGCCCGATGATCGTCGCAGTCACGACCATTACCTTTTTCCGGAATCGGATATTCATGATGCCTCCCCGTACCGTACATGTTTGGCGCCGCCGCGCATGTCCCGTATAATAGTGGCATGAAAAACGGAAACGATCATCTCTCTCTGCCGACCGGAGTGAAAACCGCGCTTAAAAAACGCCTGGCTCAACCCGGTCATTTTCATAACCACCTGGGAATCGTTCTGGAAGATGCGCGCACGGGCTGGGCGCGTCTGAGTATGGACATTACTCCGGAACTGATCAACGTACTCGGTATTGTTCACGGCGGCGCCATTTTTTCCCTGGTGGATACCGCCATGGGAACCGCCTTGATCGGCCTGCTGGCGGAAGAAGAGGGCATGGCCACGGTCGAAGCCAAGATCAACTATGTCAGCCCGGTCCGTGAGGGTACGGTCACCGCCGAGGCGGAAGTCAAACACCGGGGAAGGCGGACCGCCGTGATTGAATCCCGGGTAACCGACGGCCGCGGACGCTCCGTAGCGTTGGCGCTGGGAACCTACCTGATTCTGGAACCCGGAAGCTGATCCGGGGAAAGGGTCGCGAGAGGTTCGGGCTCTCAAGCCCTTGCAAACTTCCCGCGTACACGGTATCATGGTCTTCCCATATCTCCGGGAAAAGGGGAATGAGCCCGGTCGGCCGTAGCCTTCCGGGAGCGAAAACCCGAGGGAACAGAGGCGTCGACCAAATCCTTCGGCCGGAAGGGGCTATGCCCCTCACCGGCGGGGAGGACGACCGAACCGGGCTCACTCCTTATGGGTACCTTGGGGAACACGTTCAATCCTTAATTTCCCCTTTCTCACGCCAGATTTCCATCTGACGCGAATAGTTCTTGGGGAAGTTGGCCTGATACATCAGGTAGGCGGGCACGGGATAGCGGGTTCCGCCTTTATGATTGGCGGCCAATCCGGCGGCCACGCCTTCGGCTCTGGCCATGGGCATATAAAAACACATCTCGGTATCCTGGACACCGGCGAATACCCGGTCTCCATTTCCCGGCACGCTGTAGGTGCATTCACCGTTCTGAAGCACCGAAATAACCGTGGAGCAACCGAAACGGCATTGCCCCCAGCTGTTGAGTCCGCCGCCGCTCTCGTACACGGCGCCGTGAATCAGACGCATCACCTGGGCGGGCTGGGCGTAGAAAATCAGCATATCGGGTTCAAAGGCGGCCCGGCCCATGGGAGCCACGAGGATAGCCTCATACTCACCATGCTCGAAACGGGGAAACTCTTTTTCCAGGGCCGCACCGGCTTCCAGGTCGGGAGCATAGGTAGGCACCGCCATGTTGCCGGCGTCAAAATACTCGGTGTCCTTGAAAAAGCCGAACAGAGCCGTTCCCGGCGGACAGGCCATGTCTTCGGCCCCCATGCGCACGGTCCAGCCGTACTTGCGGGCCATGCTGAACCCCTGACAGATGTTGACCTTGATTTTCAGGTGCTCAAAGGGCTTGCGGCATTTTTCAGGAGCTTCCTCTCCGGGGCGCAGCATGCGCAGCGCCAGGGGGGGGGACTGCAGTCGCAGATATTTCTCAAACTCTTTTTCCAATAGAGTAAGATCCATTGTATCCATCTCCTGTTAATCGGCTTATCTCAAGCAGCTGGCGGCGATGACCAGCCTCTGGATTTCGCTTGTACCTTCGTAAATACGGGTGATGCGGGCGTCCCGGTAATACCGTTCCACCGGGAATTCCTCGGTATATCCATATCCGCCGTGAATCTGAATGGCCTGGTCGGCGCAGAAGGAAGCGGTTTCAGAGGCTTTCAACTTGGCCATGGCGGCTTCCTTTGAAAAGCGCAGACCCTGGTCTTTCATCAGAGCGGCACGGTAGGTCAGCAGCCAGGAAGCATCATATTCGGTGTTCATGTCGGCGATCATCCACTGGATGGCCTGGAGCGCCGCGATGGGCTTGCCGAACTGCTCGCGCACCTTGGCGTATTCCGTAGCGGCTTCTATGGAGGCCTTGGCCACGGCCAACGCCTGGGTGGCGATACCGATACGGCCGCTGTCCAATCCGATCATGGCGTACTTGAATCCCTTGTTCTCTTCGCCAAGCAGGTTGGCCGCCGGCACCTCGCAGTCTTCGAAAATCAACTCGGACGTGGTGGAGGTTTTCAGGCCGAGCTTGTGCTCCTTTTTGCCGACCCGCCATCCGGGCATGCTCTTGTCGATAATAAAAGCGCTGATGCCCTTGGTTTTGAGTTCCGGTTCGGTCAGGGCGAACAGGATCAACACGTTGTCGCTGTCCGGATCCATGGTGCAGAACTGCTTGGTGCCGTTGATCAGGAAGGTATCCCCGCGGCGTTCCGCTTTCGTCTTCAAACCGGCGGCATCGGAACCGGCGCCGGGTTCGGTCAGTGAAAAACTGCCCACGGTTTTGCCCGCGCAAAGGTCCGGCAGGTATTTCTTTTTCTGTTCCTCGTTTCCAAATTTCAGAATGGAGCCGGCGGTCAATGAAGTATGCGTGGACATGATCAGCACCAGGGAAGCCAATCCCTTGCCGATCTCCTCCAGAGCCAGCATATAGCCCACGGTATCCATACCGGCACCGCCGTATTCCTCCGGCATGGTGATCCCCATGAGTCCGAGCTCTCCGGCTTTTTTCAGGATTTCGTGGGGAAATTTCTCTTCCTTTTCCAATTGAGCCGCTACCGGGGTAATCTCGTTGGCCGTAAACTTGGCGGCCATATCCCGCAGCATTTTCTGTTCATCCGTCAAGAGGTAATCCATTGCCAAACTCCTTTGCTCCGGAACCCGGAGCCGATTTCATTATTTGAAACCTAATTTCACCTATCAAAATCTACCACCCCTATGGTATTGCGCATTCCGGGGATTGTCAAGAGAAAAATAAAGTTAAAATTTGTTTATTTGTCGATCCAGGCCAGGATGTCCCCGCGACGGGGGGGGATGGGAGGATCCTGGTCGGGCCAGCCCACGGTGATCACCGCCGACAGGCTGCGTTCCGGTACTCCCAGGAACAGCTCAACCTCCCGGGCGACCCACAACGGCCCTGTCATCCAGCATGTACCCAGGCCGGCGGCATGGGCCAGGAGACAGAAATTCTGGATGGCGGCGGAGACGCTCTGCACCGCGCCTTCCTGGTATTCCGGAACTTCCAGACGCTCACACGTCACGGCCACCAGGTGGGGAGCGTTACCAAAATGGGTAAAGTACCCCCGGATCATCCCCACCATTTTCTTTTTGAACAGTTCTTCCAGCCGCGGTTGCAGCTTGTCGAAGGCCCCGGACATGATCCCGCACAGCCGATCCCGTGCCGGGCCGGAGATCACATGGAACATCCAGGGCTGGGTGTTCATGGCCGACGGCGCCCAGGCGGCGTCACGGATCAGACCCTCCAGGACCGCCCGGTCAACCGGGCGGTCCTGGAACCGGCGGATACTTCTACGCTGCCGGATCGCCTGTTCTAGCTCCACGGGGTCATCCGATGGCTTTTTCGATTTCAGCCTTCAGCAGGGGCACGATCTCAAAAAGATCACCCACGATGCCGTAGTCCGCTTTTTTGAAGATGGGAGCTTCGGCATCCTTATTGATAGCCACGATGATCTTTGAAGTCTTCATCCCCACGAAATGCTGAATGGCGCCGGAAATGCCGCAGGCGATGTAAAGCTTGGGATTGACGACCTTTCCGGTCTGCCCAACCTGCATATCGTAATCCGCGAACTCTCCGTCCACCGCCGCGCGGGAGGCACCCACACCGGCGTTCAACGCATCGGCCAGGTCCTGGAGCAGGGCGAAATTCTCTTTGTTCTTCATGCCCCGGCCTCCGGAAACGATCACCGCCGCTTCGGCCAGGTCGATCTTGCCGGCTTCTCCGGCCACAACCTCAACCACCTTGCTCCGGGGCGCCACATCCGCCGCGGCCACGGCCACGACTTCGGGAGAGCCCTTGCCTGCGGGCAAGTCGGCGGGGAATACGTTTGGACGCAGGGTGAGCAGGCTCACCGGTGCCGTCGTGCGCATACGCGCCATCAACTTTCCGGCGTAAACGGGCTTGACCACGCTTTTTCCAGCCAGGTCCACTTCGACGCAGTCAGTGACCAGAGACGCTTTCACCCGGGCGGCTACCCTGGGGAAGAGGTCGCGGCTGCGTCCGGAATGCGAGGCCAGCAGGGCGGTGATCCCCTTTTCCTTTATCAACGCCTCCAGGGTGGAAGCATGAACATCCGGCTGGTATAGATCCCCGGCGCCGGTCACATGGTACAAAGTGGTCACGCCGGGCAGAGAAGCAGCCAGCTCGGCGCCTTCGGCGGCGAAAGTGACCGCCGCCACATGATCGGAACCCGACAAAGCCAGGGCCAGGGCTTCCCGGCTGGCCTTCTTCACCGTTCCATTCTGAACTTCCACGAAAACTAGTGTAACGGACATGATGGCCTCCTACAATACCTTGGCTTCGTCGCGCAGCAGGCGCACCAATTCCCGTACCGCTTCGGCGGGCTCGCCTTCGATTACCCGGCCGGGAGCTTTTTCCTCGGGAGCGCTCAGCGCCTCCACCATTACGGACTGTTCCGCAACCGCAATCTCCAGGTCCTCCGGGGTGAACTTGCCGACTTCCACCTTCTTGGCTTTCATAATACCCATAAGCGAAGGATACCGCGGGGTATTCAGGCCTTTGGTGGCCCCGATCACACAGGGCATGGTCAGTTCCATGCGTTCCCGGGCTCCGCCTTCGATCTCCCGTTCCGCTTTGACGGTTCCATCAGCGACTTCCATGGCGATGACACCGTTGGCGGCGGGCAATGCCATTACTTCCCCGAGGAAAAGGGGCAGCATTCCCGCGTCGCCGTCAATGGCCTGCTTGCCGGTCAGGATAATATCCGGCTCCCCGCACTTGCGGATGGCCGCGGCCAGGCAGTGGGCGATGGTCAGATGGTCGAGCTCTTCAGTGGTTTCCACGTGAACCCCAGCCGTAGCTCCCATGGCCAACGCGGTACGCAGTACTCCGTCGGCCCGGGCGGGTCCAAGGGTAACCGCGGTCACGGTGGAACCGGCAGCTTTTTCCTTTAATTGGATCGCGGCCTCAAGGGCGTATTCGTCGTAGGGACTTATCACCCATTTCAGGCCGGATTCCCGCACTTTGCGCCCGCCCTCGACACTCAGGCTGGCTTCCGTGTCGGGAACCTGCTTGATGCACACGAAAATATTCATCTAAGTCCTCCTTGACCCCCGCCGGCGGCGGCGGCCACAGCTCGGATTTTTTTCTTGCCGGCGGCGGAAAGGGCGCTTGAGGCCCTCCGGCCGGCCGGTTATGATCAGGCGGATGCCTTGGCGAACACATCCAGGGCGCGCCCGAGTCGGGCCACGCCTTCACGGATACGATCAGGCTCCGCGAACGAAAAATTCAGGCGGAAACAATTCTTCAAGCCGCCGTAGGGATGAAACGCCGAACCCAGAACAAAGGCCACGTCTTCCTTCACCGCCGCGTGGAACAATTTCTCCGCGTCCAGATGTTCCGGAAGAGTGATCCAGATAAACAGTCCGCCCTGGGGACGCGTCCATTTCAAACCGTCCAGTTTGGGCAAGTATTCATCCATGGCTTCCAGCATGATGTCGCGCTTGGCCCGGTAGTCATCGATGAATTTCGGCAGATACTGTTCCATCATGCCCGCGGCCAGGTATTCCGCCACCACGTGCTGAGCAAGGGCCGAGGAACACAGGTCCACGCTTTGCTTCAGAGTTGTGAATTTGTCGATCAACGACTTGGGGCCCACCGCCCAGGCTACCCGCAATCCGGGCACCAGGGTTTTGGAAAAGGTGTAAAGTGAGATCACACTTTCATTTTTATCAAGCGTGTAGAGCGAAGGCACGCTCTCACCTTCAAAACGCAGGTCCCGGTACGGCGCGTCGTCCACCACCAGCAACCCGTGACGGGCGGCCACTTCCAATACGCCCAGGCGCCTTTCTTCCGACATGGTGATGCCCGAGGGATTCTGAAAATCCGGAATCAGATAGACCATCTTCAGGCGGCCCCCTTCTCCCCGCTCTTTCCATTCCTGAATGGCTTTTTCCAGAGCTTCGGGATCCATGCCTTCATCATCCGTGGCCACCGGCACCATACGGGTACCGTAGTTGGCGAATGACTGAATGGCACCGACATAGGTGGGGGTTTCCACGAAAACAACATCTCCGCGATCGACGAACGCCTTGGGCAGCATGTCCAGTCCCTGTTGGGAACCGGTAAGTACCAGAATATTTTCCGGAGCCGCCTGAACGCCATCCTTGGCCATATAGCGGATCAACTCTTCCTTCAGCCGGACTTCCCCTTCGGCTTTGGAGTAATGCAACACCTTGCGTCCCCGGTCTTTCAATACCTTGACCGTCAGATCGCTGATGGCGTCCACGGGAAAGAGATCCGGGGACGGCCAGCCACCGGCAAAGGAAATCACCTCGGGACGATCGGCCAGCTTTAAAAGTTCACGAATGGCCGATTTTTTGGTCTCACGTGCCGTCGTGGAGTACAATTTTTCAAAATCTAGCATTCATTCCTCCTTTCGGGTCATGGGAACCCGCATTATGCCCCGGCGGGGGGATCAAGTCAACTTCCCCGCCTTCCGGAGGAGGAAGCCGTCCTGACCGGCCCGATCCGGTCCGCACTCAATCGCCCGAAGGGTCGACCTTCAGGCGGAATGGTTTATTCCCGCGAATCGTCCCGCTCCCATCGAGGATGCGATTTTTGATTCACCATGATCGTATATGCAAAGCCGGGCGAATCGTACGAACTCGTGGCCCTGCGTTTCACTATACGAAACTTATTTTCATATATTGAAAACAAAAGCATATTAACCCCCTTTCCACGCCTTGTCAAGTAGATGGGAGGTTGACCCGCCCCATGTTGAAACGTTATACTTGGATTCCAAGGAGGCACGGCATGGACATGGTTGTCGGATCGATTCTATTCGCAGGTTTTCTCTCTCTGCAGGTTGTGGGGCGAAAACGGAAAATCCGTCCTTTTGACCGCTACCGCCCGTTCCTTTCCATGGCCACCGCCGCGTTCCTGGTGGGATTCGCCGGCTTTATCCTGGTGACGCCCCGGGTCCATTCACTCTGCCAAAAAATCACGGTGGCCCTTGTCGCCCTGGCTCTCACCGCGGTCAACATCCTGATCTCCGAGGGCAGGGAAAAGCCGGGGGAATAGGGATCAGGCTCGGGGCCAAGGGCCCGGGGCAAGTGGTATCGACCTTCCATCCGAGCTCATCCGGGTCCGCGGCCTTTGTCCCGCATTCGCCACCAGTCATTTTCCCCATTCGCCCCTAGCCCCTGGCCATTCGCCCTAAGCCCCTTGGGGTTTCAATGCACATAACTGCCGGCGTTGACGTCGAAGGTGGCGCCGGTGGCGTGGTCCGCGGCTCCGGAAGCCAGGAAAACCACCAGGGGTGCCAGGTCTTCCGGACGGGTCAACCGCGAAAGGGCGATATCATCCAGAACGATCGATTCTCCGTAGCGTTCGATGAACGCCCGGGCCATTTCGGTATCCACGAATCCCGGCGCCACCACGAAAGCCTTGATGTTGTCTTTGCCGCACCCCCGCGCCAGTGAACGGGTGAGGGAAACCAGGCCGCCCTTGGATGCGGCGTACGCCAGGTAATCCACGGTATCGCCCCGGAATGCCGCCCGGGATGCAACGTTGATAATCCTTCCCCCCCCGGCGGGTTTGAAATGGCGTACCGCCCGGCGGCACAATTCAGCCGCGGCGGTCAGGTTCACCTGAAGCGTGATCCGCCAGTTGCGGCTCCATTGGGCGTCGTCCATATCCTCCGGAGATTCCAGGGCTATTCCGGCATTGTTGACCAGCACATCCAATCCGCCGAAATGATCCAGCACCTGGTCGATCAACCGCGCCGGAGACGCCTCGTCCGCCAGATCCGCGCTGAATACCCGGGCTCCTTTGCCCAGCGAATCCGCCAGTTCCCGGACCTCGTCCCGGTTTTGCCGACAATGCAATGCCACCCGGGCTCCGGAAGCAGCCATGGCCGCGGCGATGGCCCTGCCGATACCCCGGGACGCACCGGTCACCAGGACCACGTGATCCGTCAAGTCAAGTTTCATCTTGATCCTCCCCGCAGCCGAACCAGCCACAGTTTCGGGCCACAAGCCATTCGCGCACCCGTGTCCCTGTTTATCTTAGCTTCTTGAAAACGGCCTGGCAACCATGGGGATGGCACGAATGGGAATCGGCAAGTTGAGGGAGTTGAGATAGTTGCGGGCGGGAACACGGTTGAGTGGATCCAACCCGACTTCCTATCCTCCCTCAACTTACTCAACTTCTCGATTCTTTATATTTTCAACTTTATTACTTTACCTGCTCCAGCACCCGGGCGGCAATGGTTTCGCCGATGGTGATGGACGCGGTAGCCGCCGGCGACGGCGCGTTCAACACATGCACCATACCCGGGGCTTCCACGATACGGAAGTCATCCACCAGGGTGCCGTCCGGCTCCAGAGCCTGGGCACGCACCCCGGCTCCCCCGCGGGAAACATCACTACCGGAGATTTCGGGAATCAGGCGGCGTAGAGATGCCACGAAAGCCGGTTTGACCCAGGAACGCCACATCTCTCCGATTCCCATACGCATATGACGCAATCCCATACGCATGAAACCACGGTACAAAAAGGTGTCGATCATATCCCGGGGCGATATGTCCAGTTTTCGATATCCTTCCCGCCGGAACGCGGGTACGGCGTTGGGCCCCGCCTCCACCCCGCCGTTCACCATGCGGGTAAAGTGTACTCCCAGGAAGGGGAAGCGTGGGTCCGGCACCGGATAGATCAGGTTTCGGACCAGGGATTCCTTTTCCGGTTTCAACACGTAGTACTCGCCGCGAAAAGGGATGATCTTCAAACCGGGATCGACTCCGCAGGCCCGGGCCACCCGGTCGGACTGCAGGCCGGCGCAATTCACCAGGATTCCGCAGCGCACCCTCCCGTTGGTGGTTTCGATTACCTGTTCCGTACCGTCCGCATGCCGGGAAAGGAAGCCCGTTTTCAGACGGATCTCCCCGCCCCGCTCCGTGACCTTATCGGCAAAAGCCGCGGTAACCGCGTGGTAGTCGACGATCCCCGTCGGGGGAACCCACAGGCCCGCGATGCCATTTACGTGGGGTTCATATTCTTGTAACGCATCGGCTTCCAGGCGGCGCACTCCTTCCAGACCATTTGCCCGGCCGCGCTCTTCCAGGTGATCCAGGGCGGGGATTTCGGAACTTCGGGTCGCCACCACCAGCTTGCCGCAGCGATCATGGGGGATGTTGTTCTCGGCGCAGAACGCGTACAGGGCTTCACGTCCGGCGACGCAATTGCGTGCCTTGAGAGAGCCCGGGCGGTAATACAGTCCCGAGTGGATCACTCCACTGTTGTTGCCGGTCTGGTGGGCCGCCAGACGATCCTCTTTCTCCAGAACCACCACACCGCCGTCGATCTTGCCGCTCAAGGCCATGGCCGTGGCGGTACCCACGATGCCTCCACCGATTACCGCCGCGCCGAACACATGTTCCGCCATCAATTCCTCCTGGATTTCTCTTGCCGTTTAATGCCGAATACTACCCTATTCGCGATCCGCAGGCAACACCTGCTTTTCGCGCGCCGTTTCCTTTACGCGTGCTTGATTCAAGTGTACTATTATGGTCTTGCCGTCAAGGCATGCACAGGAGAACCATGAGTGGAACCAAACCGGAAACCGCGGACGCCCTGGCCCGGGGAATCGCCGAACGGATGCACCATATCCGCCCCAGTCCCGGAGAAGTACCGCGACTACCCGAGATCGATGTGGCCGGGATCACCCTGCCGCGGGAAGGGGCGATGGGCGGAGACCACATTATCTATATCGATTTCAACCATCGCTACGACCTGGACACCCTCGTGCGGGACAAAGAGTTATGGTGGACAGAAGAAGCGCAAAGGCCCGACCTCTCAGCAACGGAACAAGCCGGCCTGGATACGTTCCTGGCCCGCCGCCGAGATGAATGGCGCCGGCGCCTGGAATCCAACCGGCGCAAAGCCGGCGTGTTGCTGGCCGATGTTCGGGGGCACGACATCTCCGACGCATTCGTGGTGGGCATGCTCCATCAGGCATTCCTGACGGGTGTCCTGTATGAATTGGAAATTTTCGGCGAAATCACGCCGAATCTCTTTGAAATCATCAACACCCGCTTTTTCAATTCCTCCAGCATCGGTGATTTTCTGACCATGATCTACGGCGAAATATCGGCGGACGGTACATTCCGCTTCATCTCCGCGGGACACCCGCCCCCGGTCATTTTCTCCCGGGAGTACAAACACTTCATGGACATTCCTCCCAGTGCCATCCTGACCTATCCTCCCATCGGGCTCATGCCCCGCAAAGGCGACGTGGATGCCCAGGCGGCCGAGAGTCCCCTGGGCTTCAAGGACGGCTACCGGGTCAGCGAATTGCGCCTCATGGCCCCCGGGGACCTGCTGCTGCTCTATACGGACGGCTTGACCGATCTGGTGGATACGAACGGCAAGGCGATTTTCCCGGCGACAATCGCCGAAGTACTTGCCGCCAGGCCGGATTCCGATGCCGGTTCCGTGGCCGCCGCGATGGTGGATCGCATCCTCGGTGCGGCCCTCCCCCGCCAGGACGATATCTCTTTCGTGGTCATCCGGAAGCGATGATCAGGCCCGGGCCTTTTGATTTATCCGCCGGGCGCATTCCGGGCAAAGGGAATGAATGAAATCGGCTCCCGAGTGCCGGTGAATGAAATCCTCCATCCCCAGCCAATTCTCATTGTCATCCAGAACACATCTGCAGAACGGGCAAACGGGCAGCAAACCGCTCAACACTTTCACCCGCCGCCGGGTCCGTTGCAACCGCCGGTACAGGGTCCGGTTGCGGCTGATCAAGCCTCCGACCAGAACAACGGTCAGGGTCCCCGCGATACTGACGATCAGGCGATCTGAAATTTCCTGCCATTCCGTTCCCATCCAGAGAGCCATCATGATATTGGCGGGAAAGGTGATCACCCCGGTAATAACCGTCGGCAACGGCCGCAAGAACCAGGCCGCCGTCATCACCGGGATCAGGGCGCTTATGTTTTCTCCATATCCCATGGTCGTATGGATCATGCGGAAAGAGAGCACGTAAAGCAATACCGCCAGGAAAAATACAAATGCTTTCCACCGGAAAGGCAGGCACTTCCGGGCCTCGGCAATCCCCGGCCCGTCAACATCCCGTAATTCCCCGGGAATATGGTCGGGCGCCTCTCCCCGGGAAAAACGGAATTCCCGTCCCAGCCGCTCAGCGCAACCGGGACAGATATGATGGTCAATGGTCGCCCGGGAATGCTTCTTCAGGAACTCCTCCAGGGGCATCCATTGTGCGACTCCCAATGCAACCCGGCTGCAAGCCGGACACATGAAAAGCATACCCCCGAGGGAACGGGCCTTTTTGACTTCTTCGCGAAGCCGCAGGTACCATTCGCGATTCAGACTCAGCAGGATACCCACCGCGACCCCCGCGCCGGTACCGATCAGGGAAACGACCAGGTTGGCCGAGAGGTACGGAAACCCGGCCCCCATGGCCACCGCCAGCAAAGCCCCCCACGGCAGGGCAAACAACGCCGCCGCCACGGTAACCGTCACCGAACATGTCATGCCGGTGATCACGATCGGCACGACCCCGGTCATACCCACCGCTTGGGGCGCGATCCGGTACGTCAACCAATACACCGGAACCTGAATCAGGAAGGCCGCGACCAGGCGCAGGGCAACCGGCAGGGTGGCAAAAAAAGAAGATATCCTTTGCATGAGTCGGGATGAACCCAATACGGTTCATTTTTATTTTGGAACGGTCGGCCGAAAAAATCAACCGGGACGATTTTTTTGCCCTGGACCTTTTGCTTTTTTATTTCCACTGGGGTAGTTTTTGTAAAGCGCACGCATAACTTGTGTACAAAGTGAAAACCTTTTGGGGAGGAAAACATGTTGCAATGCAAACACCTGGCTTTCTATCGCACGATCGCCATTGTACTGGCCGTCGCCATTGCCGTCCCGGCAGGCACCCTGCGGGCCGCGCAACCGGATCCGTTGGCCCAACGTTTTGAACAGGCACGGGAAGCATGGAAAAACGGAGACCTGGAAACCGTTCGCACGACCCTGCTGGAAATCATGGCCTCCTGGGACCGGGAACGTACCCGGGACTACTTCCAGGGTACGGTCCACCTCTTGATGGGGGCGGTGGCGGAAAAGCTCGGCCGAGACGATGAATCGGTGGAGCACTTCTGCCTGGCCCGCACCTTCCTGGGAGACCGCATTCCCCTGGAGGAGTTAAAGGGAGAGACATATTCCAATTACTCCGCCGCCTGCGGCCCGGTCCAGGTGGTCGCCATCGCTTTCAGACGCTCCCTGGTCCTGTTCCTGGCCGGAGATTACGCCCGCACCCTGGAAGTCATGCAGGCCTCGGCGGAAGAGATGAAAACCGCCGGAGCGGACGACAAGCTCCGGGGCAAGGTAAGCCTGCTGATGGGCGCGGTACATGAAAAACTCAAAAACAAGAAAGAATCGATCGAGTGGTTCTGCCGCGCCAAGGCGCTGCTCGGCCAGGGACGTTCCTTTTCCTGGCTGGAATTGTCGGAATACAAATATTACAAGAAGCGCTGCAAGGGCGTCATGGCGATCCAGGGGCAGAAGAAGCGCGGCGGCGGCCGTTTCCTGGGCTTCCTGCTGGGCGCGGTGATCCTGGGAGGAGCCATCTGGTACCTCTTCATCAACAAGAATTCTCCTTTAAAAAAAGATGACGAAGAGGTGGAGAAGGGGGAATACACCTCCATTACATTCCGTATCCAGGTCACATACAAGGGATTGAACTCCAAGGGGCTGCGCAAATTGCTGGTGGACAACGCCATTGAACACCACGAAGGCTTCGTCTTCGGCGGGGATCCCGACGACCAGTCCACCTGCGACGACGCCATTACCGATAAAACCGTGACCATCACCAAGACCATATCGACCAACTCGGTGGACATCACCCAGGAATACAACAATTGGGATTACGTCAAGTACCGCAGCCCGGGAACCAACTACAAAATGCTGTGCACGGAATGGAGTATATCCGTGCAATCCTATACCTGGGAAACCGGCAAAGCCGATCCCGGTTCCCCCGGCGTGTCCGGACTGAGCGACCTGTCCCTGGACACGAGCAATGACTGCACGCGCGTCAGCCAGCGGGTTCACAATTGTTCCACCACCGCCACCCTGAGCTTTAACCGTCCGGGTTCATCCGCCGGAGGTTCCACCTGGTACACCAGCCAGACCAAGACACGCAGGGCAACCGAATAAACCGGAAACCACGGCCCCCGGGGTTGCGTATATCCATTGCGGGCCTTTCGGCCCGCAATGGAGGAGTCTATCCATGAAGAGCAAAACCTGCGCGCGGCGGGCCCTGGTGTCCGCCCTGTTCCTGTTCACCGCCGTCAGCCTTTTCCCCTGTACGTCGATTCTCGTCACCCCCGGAGCGGCGGCGGACGGATCCGCCATTATCACCTACTCCTGCGATGGAGAGTTTCACCCCCACCTGCGCATCATCCCCGCGGCGGATCACGAGCCCGGCACCATGATGGACGTCTGGAGTTTCCGGGGCAACAAGGGCAAAATTCCCCAGGTCGCCCATACCTGGAAAGTGGTGGGCCTCATGAACGAACACCAGCTCGCCATCGGGGAGACCACTTTTGACGGGCGCCTGGAACTTGTCAACAAAAAGGGCATGATCCACTACTATCCCCTGATGC
>Ga0272442_10004949_pt1 | contig 17996 bp, 18 predicted proteins | sample SSMForm2O_FD_200262 | JGI IMG/M metagenome (GOLD analysis project Ga0272442, IMG submission 200262) | Marine sediment archaeal communities from Little Sippewissett salt marsh, Falmouth, MA, United States - SSM-Form-2O | ecosystem: Environmental > Aquatic > Marine > Wetlands > Sediment ... | reverse complement strand
GACCGAGGCCAAGGTAAGGGGAACCATCCCAGTAATGCCAGTTGTGCAGGCACTCGTGGCCGGGGAGCGCGAAGTTCGACACTTCGTAGTGCACGAAGCCGGCTCCCTTCAACGCCTCCACCGCAGCCAGGTACTCGCGGGCGTAGCGCTCGCCTCCCGGCATGTCGATGTCACCCGCCTTCACGCGACGGCCGAGCGGCGTGCGCGGTTCGGCTGTGAGACCGTAGGCGCTGACGTGTGAGACCCCCGCATCGAGGACCTCCTCCACTTCGTCGCTCCATGCCCGCTCGATCGACGAGGGCAGGCCGAAGATCAGGTCCGCGTTCAGGCTCTCGAACCCCGCCGAGCGTGCGGCCGCCAGGGCCCGTCGCGCGCCGGCGGCATCGTGCAGGCGACCGAGCCACCGGAGGACCTCGTCGTCGAACGATTGAATCCCGATGCTCAGCCGGTTCACCCCGGCGTCGAGCCAGGACCCGGCGACGGCCTCGTCCAGCGAGGCCGGATTGGATTCGGCGGTCCACTCCAGTCCACCCCCGTCCAGGCCGAAACGCCCGCCGAGGACTTCCCCCAGACGCGACATCCCGTCTCCGAGCAACGACGGGGTTCCTCCTCCGACGAAGAGGGTCTGCAGAGCTATCGGACGGCTCCAGCCCGCCAGGCCGACCCACTGATCTACTTCGGACTCGATACAATCCAACCACTCGGCCACCGGCGGCGCCGACGTGCGATGGACCGAGAAGTCGCAGTAGTGGCAACGATGCACGCAGAACGGGAAGTGGACGTACAGGCTCGCCGGCGGCACGGCTCCTTCAACGGGCGGCATGGCCTCTTCGGCTCGTCGCTCGTTCAAGGGCGCCTGACCAGTTCGAAGCGGTGGCCGGGCAACGAGCGGACCTTTCCACCGATCTCCATGCGGCACAGCGTGGCGAGCGTTTCCGAGACCTCGATCCCGGTGACTCTGGACAACTCGTCCACCGGCGCGGGTCCTCCGGCGAGGGCCTCCCGCAGGCGAGCAGCCGGCGCGGGGCGCGCGGCATCCGGAAGACTGCCGCTCGCGTCGAACAGGGTGCCCTGGACCGTGGCACTTCCGTCATAGGCGGGACCATACAGCTGCCGGAGCACATCCAGGGCGGTTTCAGCGACCGCCGCGCCGTCGCGAAGCAGCTGGTGCGCGCCCCGTGAGACCGATTGATCCGCGGGCCCGGGTACGGCCAGGACTTCGCGGCCCAGGTTGAGGGCGAGCCCGGCGGTGATCAGCGCTCCACTTCGCTCGCCTGCCTGTACCACGACCAGCGCGCTGCTCAGTGCCGCGATGATCCGGTTACGCTCGGGGAAATTGAACTTCCGCGGGGCCTGCTCCGGGGGATATTCGCTCAGCAGTAACCCACCCTGCCCGATCGCCTGGTAGAGTCCACGGTTGGCCGCCGGATAGACACGGTCCACCCCGCAGCCCAAAACGGCGATCGTCGTGCCCCCGGCCGCCAGTGCGCCCCGGTGCGCCGCCGCGTCGATACCGGCAGCGAGGCCGCTTACGATCGCCCAACCCGCCGTGGCAAGATCGAAAGCCAGGTCGTGTGCCATCCGTCGGCCGTACTCGGTCGCCCGTCGAGTGCCGACGATCCCGATCATTCGGTCGGCCGGAAGCCGGATCGCCCCCCGGGCCCAGAGTCCTGCAGGCGGATCGTGCAGGTGGGTCAGGCGCTCCGGGTATTCGGGATCGCCGCGTCCAAAACGCCGCACTGCCGCAGGTGGCGAACGGTTCCCGGCCGGACCACCGCTCAGGGTCGCCACTCCTCCATCTCCGGAAACGGGTCGGCCTGGTCGAGCTCTTCCAGCTTCTTCTCTTCCGCGACCCGGGCCCACAGGCCCTGCAGGAAGTCTCCCAGACCCTCCCCGCTGACCGACGAGACCACGAAGCTGCCCCAGGCCTCGGGGGCGTCCAGCAACCAGTCCCGATCGTCCTCCGGTCTCAGGTCGGCCTTCGTGATCACCAGGCAGTGTGGGATCTGCTCGAGCGCCGCGTCGTGTGACAGCAGTTCGCCGCGGAGGAGTTCGTAGGTGGCCTGCGGATCCTCTGAATCAGCCGGAACCATGAGAGCAAGGGTGCGCGTTCGCTCGATATGCCTGAGAAACTGGGTTCCGAGCCCCTTCCCCTCGGCCGCCCCCTCGATGATCCCGGGGATGTCCGCGATCACCATCGATCGCCCATCGGACAGGCCCACCACGCCGAGATTTGGCTTGAGCGTCGTGAACGGGTAGTCCGCGACCTTGGGCCGCGCGGCGGAGACGGCCGACAGGAACGTGCTCTTCCCGGCGTTCGGCTCGCCCACCAGGCCGACGTCGGCGATGAGTTTGAGCTCCAGCTCGATCCGACGCTCCTCCCCCCACTCGCCCGGCTGCCACTCCCGCGGTGTCTGATGCGTCGAAGTCGCGTACGAAGCGTTCCCTCTGCCGCCGCGGCCTCCCCGGGCGACCACCAATCGGTCCCCGGTCTTCAGAAGCTCTCCCAGACGCTCACCCGTCTCCGCGTCCTTCACCACCGTTCCCAGGGGGACCGGTAGATCCAGGTCGTCACCGTCTGCCCCCGTCTTGTTGCTTCCCTCTCCGTGCCTGGCCCGACCGGCTGCATAGTTTTCTCGATAGCTGTAGTCCAGGAGTGTCGTCAGCTGCGCGTCGGCCACGAGGGTGACGTCGCCGCCCCGCCCTCCGTTGCCGCCCGCGGGGCCGCCCCGGGGGACGCCGCTCTCGCGTCGAAACGCGACGGCACCCGCACCCCCGGCCCCACCTTTCACGCGAATTCGCGCGAAGTCGATGAACATCAGATCCCCCGTCCGCGTTCGGACCGTTCCGGTTCTCGCTCGCGCACCCGACTCCAGAGCGAGCGGGCGGCGGTGCGCCACGTTTCGTCTTCAGTCAACTCCAACCCCGTCTCGAGGGCCTCGTCAACCGCTGCCGGTTCGCAGCCGGCATGCAGCGCCCCCCTCAGGTGCGAGTGGAGCTGGGGCTCCCACCCGGTGGCCGCCAGGATCGCGACGATGCACAACTCGCGCGTCCCGAGGTCCAGGCCTTCTCGGGCGAGCACCTTTCCGTACCCCTCGTGGACCATCCACTCGTCCATGGCCGGATGTACCCGCCGGATGTTCCCCCTCAGCTTCTCATACGCGCGGCCGTACACGGTTCGGCACACCAGCTCACCGCGCCGCCCCCACGTCGCCAGATCCGCCGGATCCGTCTCGGGCGTCGGGGGCGTGCCGGAGACGTCCCGCCACTCCGCGAGTGCCGTCAGAGCCGCCGGAAATCCGAGGAACAGATAGCTCTGGAGTAGTGCCTCCTCGACCGACCTGGCTGGCGCGGAACCGGCGGCCTCCCGCATCGCCTCTATTCTCCTGATCCTGTCGCCCGCCGCCACGGCTGCCGAAAGGCGGAGTAGCGCCTGCGTGGAATCGTCGGTCATTTCAGCCGTCGACCCCCTGCGTCAGCGACTTCCCTGGCCCGGACGCGCCCCACCTCCATGCCGAGCGTGTTCTCGATCACCGCCTCGCTTACCTCCGCGAGGGCCGTGCGCTCGTCGGCCCGCAACACTCCGGCGAGTTCCATCAGCTGCACCGTAGCCGGGCCCACCGCGCGGAGCGCTCCGTCTTCCACTTTCACCGCGAGTCCCCAATCGTCATCGAGGGCCGCCACGCACAGCACCCCTTCCGCACCTTCCTTGGCGAGCAGCCGGCCCTGCGTGGCCAGCATGATCTGGAGTGGCACCCGGCCTGGACACGAAGTAAGCTCGGGGAATCTCGTCATCGCGCTGACAACGGCTGCCGGCGCAGCGTGCCCCGCCCGCGCCTTGCGGACCAGCCTGGAGTAGGCTCGCGCCATTTCATGCAACGGCATTCGCGGCGTCGGGACTCCGCACCCGTCCAGCGCCCAGTGGTGATCCTCGGGCTCGTGGTCCATCCACTCGACGAGAGACTCCTGGATCCTGCGCTGCACCGGATGGTCCAGGCGGTCGTAGCCCTCGATCGGCCAACCGTTGTGGGTGGCGAGGGCCAGCATTCCGGCGTGCTTGCCGGAGCAGTTGTTGTGCATCCGGCCTGGAAGGCGTCCCGCGCAACCCATGGCCCGGGCCGTATCCCTGTCGAACGGCGGATGCGGACCGCAGTGCAGGTGGTCTTCGTTCAGCCCCAGGCGCCGAAGGAGCGTCGCCACCCTCTCGGTGTGCTGCCTCATCCCTCCGTGCGAGGCGCAGATCAGGGCGATGTCCTCGGGCTCGAGACCGAACGCATCCACCACCCCGTCCTCGATCAGGGGCAGGGCCTGAAAGGGTTTCATCGCCGAACGCCAGTAGGTCAGGATCTCGGGATCGCCCGCGCACAGCTCCTCGTCTCCAGCCGAGCTGCACACCACGCCCTGCACGTGGTGAGTCGATTCCACCGCGCGCCCGCGGCTGACATCGACGATCATGTCAACGGGTCTCAGAATAGCCTCCGGTCAGCAGCATTCGGCGGGGACGACGACGGGAAGCTGGGCTTCGTTCCACGAGGTCATGTGCCCTTCGAGGTCGACCACCTGCGTGAAGCCGGCCTCGCGCAGCGCGTTCTCGGCCACACCGGCTCGCCGACCCGTTCGGCAGTACACCACGATCTCGGCGGTGAGGAAGGACTCCAGCGAATCCAGGTTCGCGGCGATCTGATCGTAGGGCACGTTGATCGCGCCGGGAATGTGACCTTCCGCGTATTCCTCGGGGCTTCTCACATCCAGGATGACTGGCACGTCTTCCCCATCGAGGCGCTCCACGAGCTCGGCCGAGGTGATCACCTGCGGCGCCGAAAGCGTGCGAGTCGGCTCACCTTGCACCGCGGTCTGTTGCACCGCCTCCTGGGACTCCTCCGCCCCGCCGTTTCCACCCGAGCACCCGCCGCCCAATACCGCGACTACGAGCGCCATCGCTCCGGTCCAACTCACCCTCGTTCGTAGCATTCCGCCGACCTCCTTATCTGTGGCTCAGCGGCCCACGGGAACCAGATCCCGGGAACCGCTGGACTGTGTCATCTCGAGGCCCCGGCATCGCGAGCGGCCGGCGACCAAATCTCCGCGCCCGGTGCACCCACGTCAAACCACTTCCACCGCCCCCGTGATCGAGTATGTTACCCCCGTAAGAATCGCGTGCACGATCCTCTCATGGAAGCGGCAGCCTTTTGGAACCGTGGATGCAGTTGGGCCTCGAGGGCCTCGCGCTCGTCGGAGCCGGAGCTTACGTCCTGTGGCTCGTCAGCCTGGCCAACGGGGACGCATCCATTGCCGACCGGTTCTGGGGACTCGGATTCGTCCTTCTGGCCGCATGGTACGCGTCCAACGGCGGAGGCTGGCCGGTTCGCTCGTGGCTTCTTCTCGGTCTGACGTCCGTGTGGGGAATCCGACTGTCGGTCCATATTCACCGCAGAAACCGGGGAAAGCCCGAGGACCCCCGCTACGCCCGCTGGCGGGAGAACGGTGGCGCATCGTACTGGTGGACCAGTTTGTGGAAGGTGTTCGCACTGCAGGCTCTGATCCTGTGGATCGTGGCGGCCCCGTTGCTCGCGGGCCAATCCAGCGGGACTCCCGACCACCTGACCGCGGCGGACTTCGCGGGCAGCGCCGTGTGGCTCCTCGGCTTCGCTTTCGAAGCCGTGGGCGACGCGCAACTCGCCGCCTTCAGAGCGGATCCAGCCAACGCCGGGAAGGTCCTCTCGACAGGCTTGTGGCGCTTCACTCGCCACCCCAACTATTTCGGCGATGCGTTGATTTGGTGGGGGCTCTTCGTGATCGCGACCTCGGTCCCGGGCGGTGGCTGGACCGCCTTCAGCCCGATCCTCATGACCGTGCTCCTGGTTCGTGTATCGGGAGTCGCGCTACTGGAAGAGAGCCTGCGCGAAACGAGACCCGGCTACAGCGATTACGTTGCGAGAACGAGCGCCTTCATCCCCTGGCCTCCACGGCGTCGGAGACCTGAGTCCGGCTGACGGGAGGGCCTGTGTTCGACCCGGCTCGCCCCCCCGGAGGGAAGCACTCCTCGATCCGTCCCCGAATTCCGCGGCTTCCCGTCTTGCCAACCTCGAATGGATCGTACATAATGGGCCTATCTGAGGTATTCGTAACTTCCAGTCTTCACCAAACAGGAGATGTAGCGTGACGAAACAGGACTTCGCTGACAAGCTCGCTGGCAAGTGTGACCTCTCCAAGGCCAAGGCCATGGAAGTCATCGACTGTATCTTCTCGACTAAGCCTCGCGAGGGGATCATCGCCATCGAGCTGGACGCCGGCAACGACGTGACGATCACGGGCTTCGGCACGTTCAAGACCCGTCGGACGAAGGCTCGCAAGGGCCGCAACCCGCAGACGGGCCAGGAAATCACCATCGCGGCGCGCAACAGCGTCTCCTTCCGCGCTGGTAAGGGCCTGAAGGATCGCGTCCGGGAGTAGTCACTCCGTCGGACTACATCTCAGGTGGGAGGCGATGAGCCTCCGATGACAAATGCCCCTGCGGCCGGGTTACCGGCACAGGGGCGTCTGTCGTTTCAAGGCATGGAAGATCTGCGGAGAGCCGGACCTCTCCTGGAAGTCAGGTGCCTCCGTCCGGCTTCGTATTGGCGGCTCCCACGAGCTCGGCGTCCTCGACCCGCGACCCCGATTCAGCGGGAGTGGCCATGCTCAACAAGTCCTCTGGCGTACTCGCCTCGCCGAGAAGCCGCACGGCCTCCAGGTACATGGGGCTCTGAGTCTCGAAACGCTTGAACATCTCCAGTTCGCCGAACGCCGAGTTGGCGATCTGGGCCTCCAGGAAGCGATCGATTCTTGCCGCCACCCGATCGAACAGTTCCCGGTCGATCTCCAGATCTTCGATCTCCGAGATCTCCTGGTAGAACTGCTCCCGCATCTCCGGCGTCACGACGAAGTCCCGATCGATGTCGGGATGGTCGTTCGTCCACTTCACGCCGAAGCGGAAGGCCAGCTGATTCAGCGAGAAGCCGGCACGCCCCACGGCTCGCTCGAAGTCCCTCTCGTCCACCGTCGTCGTGTCGGGGATAATGACATCCGGCGTGATACCGCCCCCGCCGTACACTGCGCGCCCACCGGACGTGTGGAAGACCTCCAGGCCCGCTGTATCGACGGCGATACCCCGCATCGCCGACATCTGGGCACTGACCGCATGCGACAGGTCGTCGCCGGCCCCCTGCAGGGCAGCCCGGGTGATCGATCGGCCGCTCGGTGTGTACCAGCCCGCCGTCGTCAGCTTGAGGTGGTTTCCACCCGGCAGGGAGAACACGGTCTGGACCGACCCCTTGCCGAAGGTCGGCGTACCCAGGATCAGCGCCCGGTCGTGATCCTGAAGGGCGCCGGCCAGGATCTCCGAGGCGCTGGCGCTGGCGTAGTTGACCAGCACCACGACCGGCAGTCCCGGAAACTCCTCGCCGTTCGGTGCGCCGAACGTGAAGTTCTGGTCCTCGACCCGTGACCGCGTCTCGACGATTCCGGCGCCCTGTGCGAGGAACAGGTCCGACACCGCTACTCCCTGGTCCAGCAGGCCGCCGGGGTTCCCGCGCAGGTCAAGGATGAGCGCTTCGGCTCCTTCCTCCTGGACCGCACGGATGGCGTCAGCGAGTTCCGTCCTCGCGTCCCGACTGAACTGGTCGAGGCCGACGAACCCGATCCGCTCATCCACCATGAAGCTCTTCACCGTCTCGACGTGAATCTCGTCGCGAACGATCGTGAACTCCAGCGGCTCGGATGCCCCTACCCGCCCCATGGAGATCGAAACGGGTGTTCCCTTGGGGCCTCGCAGGCGTTCGACCGCCTCCGTGTCGTCCCAGCCCCGCGCCGACTCGCCTTCCACCCCTACGATCCGGTCGCCGGTCATCAACCCCTGGCGCTCGGCCGGGGAATTCGGGATCACTCCCATGACCGTGATCCACTCGCCAACCTTCTGGATACGGATCCCGAGACCGCCGTAGTCGCCCTCGATCGAAAGTTCCAGGTCATCAGCCTGGTCGGCGCTGATGAACACCGAGTACGGATCACCGAGCTCGGACAGCATCCCATCGATCGCCATCCGATACAGGTCCGACGAGTCCATCTCCTCGACGTACCTTTCGGACACCAGGCGGTGAACCTCGTCGAACAGGCGGGCCCGATACACGGTGCTCTCCTGCGCACCGACTCCCTGCTCCAGGAGCCAGCCACCCGACCCCAGCGCGATGATCGTAACGACCACCGCCGGCACCCATTTCCTTCTATCGCTCTTCACTCGGTCAGCTCTCCGGTCCCGTTCTCTCGTCAGCCTGCTCGTCTCTCGTCTGCTCGCCAAGCGCCAGGAGTTCCTCGGGCGTCGCCGCCCCATCGAGCAACCGCACCGCTTCGGTTACCTGCCTGCTGCGCTCCACGGCCCGCCTGAGTCCCGCGTCTTCCCCGAAGGCGGCCGTCGCGAGCTGCCGGCCGAGTTGGAAGTCCACCAGGTCGCCCGCCGCGTCCACGAGCTCCGAATCCAGCGTCGCGCCGGTTTCCTCCGCGAGATAATCGACGAACTCGCGTCGCAGCCCGGTGTCCACGACGAAGTCTTCCCGCAGGTCGGGATGAGCCCGGTGGTACTTGACCGCGAACCTGAAGGCCAGGTCGTTGAAGGCTACCTCTGAATCCAGCAGGACCTGCCGAAGCTCCTGCTCGGAGACACTGAGCGTATCGGGCATCACGACGACGTCGGGCACGATTCCGCCCCCCCCGTACACCACGCGCCCCGAAACCGTCTCGAACACGGGCATGTCCTCGGCATCGTCGAGAACCGGGTCGGTGTCCGCCACGAAACCATCGGTTGACCCCATCCCCAGTTGAACGGCCTCGGTCACCGCATCGTTGAATTCGTCGGAGCCGAGAGAGAACGCATCGTCTCCCTCGCCCCGCGAACGGTGAATGGAGCGTCCGGACGGAGTGTACCAGGTGCCCGTCGTGAGTCGGAGGTAGTTCCCGCCGGGAAGCGGAAACACGCTCTGCATGACCCCCTTGCCGAACGTCCGCGTCCCGAGGACCAGGGCTCGATCGTGATCCTGAAGCGCCCCGGCCACGATCTCGGAAGCGCTGGCCGACCAGGTGTTGACCAGCACGACGACCGGAAGGCCGGGGTATCGATCGGGTCCCGGCGCCGAGAAGGTATAGCTGTCCCGCGGATCCCGGGCCCGCGTATCGACCACCATCTCTCCCTGCTCCAGGAACAGGTCCGAGATTTCGACCGCCTCGCGCAGAATGCCGCCCACGTTGAAACGAAGATCAAGCACCAGCGACCTCGCGCCTCGAGCCAGCAGGTCGTTGATCGCGACCTGCAATTCCTGCGTTGCCTGGCGACTGAACTGCTGCAGGAATACGTAGCCGACGTCGTCGGACAGAATCAGGGATTGAGTGGCCACGATGTGGACGTCGTCCCGCACGATCGAGAAGTGAAGAAGCTCGGCCTCCCCTTCCCGGCTCACGGTGACCTCGACGGCCTCGCCCTTGGGGCCCCGCAGCGAGGAAACCGCATCCACCTGGCTCCAGCCGACAGTCGACTCGCCGTCGACCTCCACGATCCGGTCGTTGGCCATCAGGCCGAGCTCGGAGGAGGGACTGTTGGGGATGATGCTGAGCACCGTGATCCCTTCCTCCTCCGCCAGGATGCGCATCCCCACACCGCCGTAGCTGTTCGACAGGAGGGCCGTGGTCTGGTCCTCGGCCCGAATGAAGGCCGCGTACGGGTCACCCAGCTCGAAGAGCAGCCCGTCGATGGCCTTGTCGTACAGCTCCTGCGCGGACACTTCCTCCACGAAGTTGTCCGACACGCGATGTACCACGGTCTCGAGAAGTGCCTCGGACGCGGACGGTCCCGCACTTTCCTGCAGCAGCCAACCCCCGCTCGCGAGCACCGCAAACAGACCCGCGACCGGAGCCGTCCAGGAACTCCTCAGCTTCATTGCACCTCCGTTCGACCGTTCAGACCTGCCGGCACGGCGTCCATACGCGCATGCCCGTTCTTGAAACTCACGGCGACCCAAAAGGTTTCACGCCTCGAGGCGGAAACCGGTCGGGCCAGCGCTCTGACAGCGCCTCCCACAGCCGGTCCTGCACTTCCTCCAGCGGACCGTCGCTGCTGATCGTGATCACGCCCGGCTCGGATTCGGCCAACGCCGCGTATGCCCTCGCGACTGCGCGATGAAAATCGGCGTGCTCCTGCTCCAGCCGGTCCGCCTGTCCGCGCTGTCTGCCCCTGCCCACGTCGGCGTCCAGGGCCAGCAGGACCGTGCCGTCCGGCTTCAGACCTCCCGTCGCGAACGCGTTGAGATCCTTCACGCGATCCAGGCCGAGACCTCGCGCAAGGCCCTGATAGGCGTACGTGGACATCTCGAAACGGTCCGCCAGAACCAGTTCGCCCCTCTCGAGCGCGGGGCGGACTACCCGCTTCACGAATTCAGCGCGAGAGGCCAGGTAGAGAAGCAGCTCCGTCTCGGCGAAGATCGGGGTTTCCGGATCGAGCACGATCTGCCGGATTCTCTCGCCTGCCGGCGTGCCCCCCGGCTCACGGACGAGGAGGTGGGCCACGCCAAGTCGGTCAAGGCGCTCCGCAAGGCGCCTGAGATGCGTGGACTTCCCCGCCCCCTCGCCCCCTTCGAACGCGATGAACAGCCCGCCGGTTCCAGTCACGTGCGCCTCGACCTCCATATGAAGGAATCGGCGCCCAGTCGGCGCCGATTCCCGTTGATTGTGCTGCAATCCGTCACCCGGCCATGCCGAGATGAAGAGCTGATCGGCCGCTAGTCCTCGTAGTAATCGGCCCCCAGGTGCGTGATCTGATCCTCCCCGGCCATCCAGCGGATCGTGTTCTTCAGCTTCATGTGCTGGATGAAGATGTCGTGCTCGGGATACAGACCCTCTCCGACCTGCGGCGCCTTGAGATAGAAGGACAGCCACTCCTGGATTCCGGACAGACCGGCCCGGGACGCGAGATCCATGAACAGAGCGAGATCGAGGACGATCGGTGCGGCCAGGATCGAGTCGCGGCACAGGAAGTCGATCTTGATCTGCATCGGGTACCCCATCCACCCGAAGATGTCGATGTTGTCCCAGCCCTCCTTGTTGTCACCACGAGGCGGGTAGTAGTTGATCCTCACCTTGTGGTACATGTTGGAGTACAGGTCCGGATACATCTCTGGCTGCAGGATGTACTCGAGCGCTCCGAGCTTGGACTCCTCCTTCGTCTTGAAGCTCTCCGGATCGTCGAGAACCTCGCCGTCCCGGTTGCCGAGGATGTTGGTGGAGAACCACCCGCTCAGGCCCAGCATCCGGACTTTGAGTCCCGGTGCGAGGATCGTCTTCATCAGGGTCTGGCCGGTCTTGAAGTCCTTCCCGGCGATCGGAGCCTGGTTACGAGCAGAAAGCTCGATCATGGCGGGGAGGTCCACCGTCAGGTTCGGCGCGCCGTTGGCGAACGGTACGCCCTCCATGAGGGCCGCGTAGGCATAGATCATCGAGGGGGCGATCGCCTGGTGGTTTTCGCGCATCGCCTGCTCGAGTGACTCGACCGTGTCATGCACGGGCTGCGGCTTGAGGAAGATCTCGGTGGATGCCGCCCACACGATGACCACCCGCGCGCAATCGTTCTCCGCCTTGAAGCGCCGGATGTCCGCCCGGAGCTGCTCGGCGAGCTCGAGCTTGTTGGCGCCGGTCTTGACGTTGGTTCCGTCGAGCTTCTTGACGTAGGCCTTGTCGAATACGGCCGGCATGGGCTTGATCGTCCGCATGAAGTCCGCGATCGGCTCCAGGTCTTCAGGCTTCAGGACGCCGCAGTGTCGTGCCGAGTCGTAGGCGTCGTCCGGGATCGGGTCCCAGGCGCCGAACACGATATCGTCCAGTTCGGCCAGCGGAACCAGGTCCTTGATCAGGGGCGTGCGATGCTCCGTGCGCTTGCCCAGTCGGACCGTCGCCATCTGCGTGAGCGAGCCGATCGGCTTGGCGAGGCCGCGCCGCACCGACTCGACACCCGCGATCGTGGTCGTGGAGACGGCTCCCAATCCGACCAGCAGTATGCCCAGGCGTCCGTCGGCCGGGGCGATTTCCATTCCGGCGTTCTGCTCATTCATAGCATCAAAATCCGCTTGAAGTGTATAACGTTAACTGTCTTTTTTATTCAACTTACGCTGTAGCCAATCCGGCATCTTCCATACCGCGTTCCCCACCGCGATTCCCTCGGGACGAGTATTCAAGTATACCCAGCCGATGCGCTGCAGAACGGTCAGGTTGGTGAGTATGGCCAGCCCCCAGAGAACGACCCGGAGAACGGCCCCATTACCCTGCTCTCCAAACAACAGAGCGGCGGCGCCGATGAGGATCACACGTTCAGCGCGCTGCATGATGCCTACCGTGCAGTCGATACCCAGGGCCTCGGCACGCGCCCGCGTGTAGCTGATCATCAGCGATCCAGCCATCGCCAGGATCACCACGTAGATCATCACGACATCGTTGGGGCTGGCCCGATAGTCGTTGTACAGCGAAAGAAGCCCGATGTAGACGATGATCTCGGACAGACGATCCAGGGTCGAGTCGTAGAACGCGCCGAAGGGCGACGCCAGGCCGGTACGGCGGGCCACGGTACCATCGAACAGGTCGAAAATGCCCCCAAGCAGGATCAGGGCACCCGCGGTACGCACTTCGTGCTGGTGGAAGAAGTACCCGGACGAGCACGTGATGAGAAAACCCAGCGTGCTCAGCGTGTTCGGGTGGACGCGGGCCCGGACCATCCAGTTGATGATCGGATCGACGGCCGCCCGAAGTCCCTTCTCCAGCGCGTCCCGGATCGTCTTCATGAGGGGATAATGATCCGTGACTGCTCGCCCGCCTGGACTCCCTCGCCAATCGAGTGGTTCACCTTCTCCATGAGCTTGTCGAAGTTGGCCTGGGCGGATATCAGCGACTGGTATCGAGTGCTCGTCTGCATCTCCTCGCTCATCCTGCCGAGCTCGTCGCGAAGGTCCTCGGGCGGTTCCTCTTCACGCTCGAGGAATCCGATCAACTTCTCCTGCAGCGCCCGAATCCCGTCCAGCCTTCCCCTGGCCTCTTCGTCCCCGTCGATTTCCCGTATCGCTGAGCGGAGGTAGGCATACTCCGGCGTCTGTGAGATCAGCCGGCCCACGTCCCTCGCTCGCTCGAATATCGCATCCCTGTCGGACATATCCATCCCGGTCTCACTGTTATGAAGACACGTCACTTCGAACGGCGCGGCCGTCGCGCCTCAAGTTTTTTAACATAACGCTGACTTCGGCGAGCCGCGACAGATCTCGCGGCCCGTGCCGGCTCGCTTCGCTCATGACAGGGCGACGACGAACCGCTCCCGGCCCGCCAGGTCCGGATTGACCCTGACCGTCGCCCAGCACGAGTCCTGTTCCAGCAACCGACGAACCGCCTCGCCCTGTTCCGCCCCCACCTCGAGGAACAGGCCGCCTCCCGGTCGAAGGTGCGATGACGCCCCCGCCGCGATCTCGCGCACGACGTCCAGGCCATCGACTCCCCCCGCCAGTGCCTCTCGCGGATCGTGTTCCCGCACTTCGGTCGGCAGCGTGGGAACCACCGAGTCCTCGACGTAGGGGGGGTTGGAGACGATTACATCGAAGGTCTCCTCGGGCCCGATGACATCCCAGGGGGAATCCCCGGTGTGTCTGAATTCCACTCGCTCATTCAGGCCTAACGCCGACGCGTTCTCCGCAGCCTGGTCGAGAGCGGGAATCGAGATATCGACGGCCACGGCCCGACTCACGACGCCCTCCTGCAGCAGTGACAGCGCTATGGCTCCGCTGCCGGTGCCGATATCGAGCGCGACCTGGAGCGGCGGCTGCGCGGTCTCCTTGCGGCGCACCACACGCCGCACCCCACCCGAGGCCTCCGTACTACGCGTCCAGTCCACGACTCCCTGTACCAGCTGTTCCGTCTCGGGTCTTGGCACCAGTGCCCGCCCGTCGCAGACAAGGACGAGGTCGCGAAACGCCACCGTGCCCTCGATATGCTGCAGGGGGACGCCGGAGAGGCGGCGGCGTGAGATCGTGGCGATTTGACCGGCCTCCTCGGGGAGGACCACGCGATTCGCGTGGAGAAGAAGGTCGGTGCGGGAGACCCCGACCACGTGCGCGACGACGCGTTCGGCCTCGTGCCTGGCTCCCTCGACCCCGCCCGCCTCCAGTTCGGCGGCGAGTCCCTCGATCACTTCTCTCCGGCTGGGGCCGGGAAGCCTGCGAATCGGGCCTTCGTCGTGCGGGCCAGAATCGATCACCCCGTCTCTTCCTCGTGCATCCGCTCTTCGAGCCCTGCGGCCCGCAACGCCGCCACCACTTCGTCCAGGCTGCCCCCGAGTACGGCGTCGAGCTGGTGAAGCGTGAGGTTGATGCGGTGATCCGTGACCCGGTTCTGCGGGAAGTTGTACGTCCGGATCTTCGCCGACCGATCGCCCGTGCCGACGTGGGCCCTGCGCTCTCGCGAGCGCTCGGCCTCCTGCTCGGCCACGACGCGATCGAGCAGGCGGCTGCGCAGCACCTTCATCGCCTTGGCCTTGTTCTTATGCTGCGATTTCTCGTCCTGGCACGACACCACGAGACCCGTCGGCAGGTGCGTGATCCGCACCGCCGAGTCCGTGGTGTTCACGGACTGCCCTCCGGGGCCTGAAGAACGGAACACATCGATCTTGAGGTCCCCCGGATCGATGTCGACATCGACTTCCTCGGCTTCCGGGAGTACCGCCACGCTGGCAGCGGACGTGTGAATACGGCCCGAGCTCTCGGTCACGGGCACCCGCTGAACCCGGTGCACTCCCGATTCGTAGCGCAGAGATCCGTACGCGTCCCGTCCCCGAACGATGAAGATGACCTCTTTCAAGCCGCCCAGCGTGCCCTCGCTGGAAGACAACACCTCGGTCGCCCAACCGCGGGCGTCGGCGTAGCGACCGTACATCCGGTACAGATCAGCCGCGAACAGGCCCGCTTCGTCCCCACCCGTACCGGCACGGATCTCGACGACCGCGGGACGGTCATCCAGCGGGTCCTTCGGAACGAGGAGCGCGCGAACTCGCTCCTCGACCCCGTCCATGTCTTCTTCGAGCGACTCCACCTCGAGCCGGGCCATGGCGGCCAGCTCGGCTTCGCCCGAGTCCAGCAGCTCACGGGCCTGGGCGAGATCGTCGAGCATCTTGAGGTACTGTCGGCCTGTCTCGGCCAGGGGAGTCAGATCGGAGTGTTGCTGCGCAACAGCGCGCAGACGCGCGGGATCGGCCAGTACGGCCGGATCCGCGAGCTGTGCCGCAAGCGATTCGCAGGTCTCGATGACCGCGGCGACGCGACTGGCGAGTTTCGGGGCGTCGGCCATGTTCAAAGAAGAGGGGCTGCGGGGTGGACCCGGGGCGCCCCGTGGACGCCCCGTGAAATCACTCTGCCGCCGCGTCTACGGCCTTCTCGGCCTCCGCGTCCGCGCCGGTGTCGACCTCGGCGACCACTTCCACCTCGGCCTCCTCGACAACGGCCACCTCAGCCGGCGCCTCGGTAGCGGCTACAGTCTCTTCCATTACGTCTTCGGGTCCCGCGTCCGCTGAACCGTACTTGCGTCGGAAACGCTCGACTCGGCCCGCGGTATCGACCAGCTTCTGACGACCCGTGAAGAACGGGTGGCAGTGCGAACAGATCTCCACGTGCAGCTCATCGACGGTGGAGAATGTCTCCGACACGCGCCCGCACGCGCACGTGATCTTCGTCGGCGTGTATTCCGGGTGAATCCCTGGCTTCATCTTTGCGCTCCAACTGATTTGCGGCTTCCCGTACGCGCCCCACGATACGACGTGGGATGCAAAGCGTGTCAAAATGGATCTCGCGAGGTGATTCGTCAACCGTGCGTTGCAGCCGTGCAGGCCGGGCGCAACCTTGCGGTCGATACAGTGTAACCGTGATCGAGGTCCGTTCACGAGCACGAGGAGTGGAGACCGATGCGTTCGCCTGTTTCAGATCTGAAGTCGCCCGCCCTTGTCGCAGCGGCCATGTTTCTCGCCGGCTGCGGAGACGAGACGACCGGGCCACAGTTCGGCGACCTGGAGTTCGCCCCAGCCTCCCCTGTCCTGATCGGCGCTGCCCGGGAGGTCGAGCTCGAGTTGTTCAACGTGTCCAACGAGACGCTGGGACCGCTCGTACTCGGGCCCGGGAATATCCCCCTCAGCTTCCCGCGCGAGTTCACCTGCCCTGGGCTGGGAGTCGTGATCACGCCCAACCGGATCCAGTCGATCTCCGGTGGCGGATCCACCGACGTGGTGGCCAGCTTCAGTTTCGCCGATCTGGACGAAGAGGAGTGTCCCCTGGCGACCTACGAGGTGGATATCAACGCGGCCCTGGGGAACACCGTGCTGGCGTCATCCCAGGTTCGCCTGGACCACACCGAACTCGAGTAGGACGGGCTCCCGCCCCCTCGCCAGTCGGCTGATCTCAGCAGATGCGGGGTAGTTGATCCCCGGGCAGCATGTCCACCACCCTGCTCGCCCCCAGTCCGGTCCGAAGAAGGACCAGGCCCGGGCGCTCGGCCGTGACCGTACCGACTCGAGCCGCTGATACGCCGGTCGCGTGCGAGCGAAGCGCTTCGAGAGACGCTTCGGCTGCTTCTGGAGCCACGATGGCGACCAGGATTCCCTCGTTGGCCACGTAGAGAGGATCCAGCCCCAGCATCTCGCACGCCGCGCGCACCGGCCCCGGAATCGGCAGATCGCCCTCCTCCAACCGGATCCCGACGCCAGACGAGGCCGCAATCTCGTTCAGCGCGCTGGCCACTCCGCCACGTGTCGGATCCCTGAGGCACCGAATCGCCGGGCCGCATGCGACGCGGAGACTCTCGACGAGGGGCGCCAGGCACGCCGTGTCACTCTCCACCTCGACCTCGAAACGGAGATCCTCGCGAGCCGCCATGATCGCCACGCCGTGTCGACCGATCGGCCCGGAGACGAGGACTACGTCCCCGTCGCGCGCCCGCGTCGGGCCCGGACGGAACTCGGGAGCCAGGCGACCGATGCCGGTCGTGTTGATGAACATCCCATCGGCCTTGCCGCGTTCCACCACCTTGGTGTCGCCGGTGATGACGATCACTCCCGCCTCACTCGCCGACTCGGACATCGCCTCGATGACCCGGTCCAGTACGTCGAACGGAAGCCCCTCTTCAAGGATGAAGCCCGCGGTCAGGTAGAGCGGCTCGGCCCCCATCATGGCCAGGTCGTTCACCGTTCCGTGGACGGCCAGGTGACCGATGTTCCCGCCCGGAAACTCGAGCGGGCTGACGACGAAGCTGTCCGTCGAGACCGCGATCTCCTCTCCCGGGGTGGCCACCACGGCGGCGTCCCCGAGCACAGAGAGCACCTCGTTTCCAAATCGAGGGAGGAACCTCTCGCGAAGGAGAGCCGCGCTCAGCTTGCCCCCGGAACCGTGACCGAGCAACACCCGATCCGCCTCGCTCGCGGGAACCGGACACGTCAGGCCCGAGGAAGCGATACTCACGCGGGCTCTCCCATCGTCTCGGGCTGGAACCGCGCGTAGTTGTAGTAGGCGGCGCAGGCGCCTTCCGACGACACCATGGGAGCCCCGAGAGGTTTCTCCGGGGTGCAGGCCTCGCCGAAGGCGGGGCACTCGTAGGGCTTGATCCGCCCCCGCAGCACGTCACCGGCCATGCACTCCTCCGGCTCGGACGTGCGGATCGAACCGAGGTCGAACTTCCTCTCCGCGTCGAAGTCGGCGAATTCCTTGCGGAGTCCGAGTCCACTCGAGGGAATTTCCCCGATCCCGCGCCACGCCCGGTCCACCAGTTGGAACACCTTCGACACCAGCGCCTGTGCGGGTTCGTTCCCGGACCGTCGGACGGAGCGCGCGTACTGGTTCTCGACCTCGGCTCTTCCCTCCTCGAGCTGGCGCACCGCCATGTAGATCCCTTCCAGTATATCCACCGGT
>Ga0272442_10004946_pt1 | contig 18001 bp, 12 predicted proteins | sample SSMForm2O_FD_200262 | JGI IMG/M metagenome (GOLD analysis project Ga0272442, IMG submission 200262) | Marine sediment archaeal communities from Little Sippewissett salt marsh, Falmouth, MA, United States - SSM-Form-2O | ecosystem: Environmental > Aquatic > Marine > Wetlands > Sediment ... | reverse complement strand
GAGAAGTTCAAACACCTTTTTTTCAATAACTGGTTTTTCTTTTACAATAAAATTTGCCAAATTTATTCCAACACCGGGTCCCATCATAAATCCCTGACCACACATACCCGCTTCTAGATATAATCCTTCAAAACCAATTGGTTTTCCAACAACTGCAACTCCATCAGGTGTCATTGGATATAGCCCTCTCCAAACTCTTCTAATAATTAAATTTTTTAACCTTGGTATAAGATCTACTAGTCTTTGGGCTATTACCGGCATAAACTCCGAGGTTGATCGTCTGTCTTCACCTGGGATTTTTTCTAAAGGGGTGTAACAAAAAATGATTTGCCCTTCAAGGTTTTGACCAAAATAAAAATTAGCTGTTTTACCGTCTTTTCCAGCTCTTAGGTCCACAACTAATGGTTTTAAAAAACCTTTTACAGGTGCTGTAATCCCTGCTTCGTGACTATCTGGAATTATTGGTATATCGAGATCTACCATTTTACATATTTGAGAGGCGTGTGCTCCTGCAGCGTTTACAACAGCATCTGCATAATATTTATTTTTTGTAGTTTTTACTCCGTTAATTTTTATAGTATCTTTTTCCTTTTTAGTAAAAAGCCCGATAACGCGTTCGTTAAATCTAAACTCTGCTCCAAGTTTTTGTGCTTCGTTTGTAAATGATTCAGAAGATAAAAGAGGGCTTACTTGCCCGTCTTTAGGTGAATATGTTCCACCCATTAATCTATTTTTATTGATACCCGGAACAATTCTCTTTATTTCATCTGCATCAAACCAGTCGATGGAAAGACCATATTTTTTTTGTATTGGAAGAATAGTTTTCAACACTTTTTCCTCTTGAGTTCTATATACTGGAAAACAATATCCGCCTTCTTTCCAACCAATATTTGTACCTGTTTTATCTTCCCATTTTGAAAAGATTTCAAGGCTTTTAAGACATATCTGTATTTTTGCAGGATCAGAATGTGTTGCTCTAACGCCTCCAATTGCTGCTTTGTTTTGTCCTTGACCGGAGGAGGCAAGTTCATCTAATACTAATACGTTGTATCCCATTTCTGAAAGAAAATATGCTGTAGGAGTTCCAACAGATCCTGATCCAATAACAATGACATCAAAGTGTTTTTTCATTGGTCATCCTCCAAAAAAGACTTAAGTGAAACCTCCTGAGTAAATGGTCGTTCAACAGGGGGTTCAACATCTTTGGGATCTATTCCTAGTTCTCTGAAAATACGTATGATCAGTTCTGTACAGGTTTTACCACCGCAGGGGCCCATACCTACGCGTAATGCGGCTTTAACCGCGTTTATATCACGTGTTTGTGTTTTTTTGATATAGTCTACAATTTCTTTTTTTGTTACTCGTTCGCATCTGCAGATAATTATATCATTATCAATGGTTTTTTGAGGTGATTTTTTTTGTTTTTTAGGAGGTTTTTTTATGCATATTCCAGCAACTTTATCTGCATCATTAAAAGGTACTTCAAGGGACACTAGGGTTCTTTTATTCTGCCATTTCGATTTTTTCATGGCGATTACTTTGCCAGAACCAATTTTTTCTCCTTCCATTGCTGTGGTTTGTACAATATCTCCATTTTTTAGTAATCCTTCAGGCATCTCCCAGGGAATGACTACTCGAGCAGTTTTTTTGGTTGTATCATATCGTTTGTCAACTAATGTTATTGCAAGACCAGGGCAGATGCTTACACATCGCGTGCAGCCAAGGCAGTCACCTTCAAATTGAGGTCTACCAACCATTGTTTTATCTTTAATCTTGATGCTTTGCAGAACGCACGCTTCAGTACATGGATTACAGGGTATTTCTTGGGCACAGCGAATAACAGGGTATACCTCTTTATCTTTAGGTGGGGGAAATACTCCTTTAATTGGGCCTGGTTTGCTTCGTAAAATAGTAACAAGTTCTTCCCATTCAGGTGGAATTTCAACGTCAAAACCTAAATCTATAAGTATTCTGCGAGCGGTGATACGACCTGATATCATTGCTGCTGAAGCCTCTGCAATAACATCAGAGTCACCAGCTGTGTACGTAGGTATCTCTGCTGCTTCTGATTGTTTTTTCAGTTCATTTACTGGTGTTAACCCAACAGCTATTAACAAGGTATCTGCTTCAAATGTTTTTTCTGTACCTGTTATAGGCTTAAAATTACTATCGATTTCGCTGATTATGACCTGTTTTAGATGTTCTGTACCCTCTGCGCGTAACACGGTATGAGAAGTAAATATTGGGACTCCTAACCGTTTTATTTTATCCAAATGAACTTTATAGCCTCCACATTTGGGAAGTGCTTCGACAATGCCTATGACATCAATTCCTGCTTGTAGTGCATGATATGCTCCAATTAAACCCACATTTCCACCACCGACAATAAAAAGTTTTTCTGTGGGTTTAATACGATCTCGGTTAACTAGGGTTTGAAATGCCCCTGCACCATATACACCTGGGAGATCACATCCGGGAAAAGCAAGGGTTTTTTCACGTGCACCTGTTGTAATAAACACTTTTTTTGGTTCCACTAAAACGTATTTTCCGTTTCGTACAAGACCTACTCGTTTATCGGAGAAAACTCCTACAACAGGGGAGTTAACCCAGGTTTCTATCGTTTTTTGTTTTTTTACTGTTTCTTCTAGAAGCGTTCCAATGTCCATGCCGCGACTACCTGCATAACAATCCCGGATTGAACCAAAAAAATTATGAGTTTGTAAGCTTAGTTTGCCGCCGAGTACTTGTTTGTCGTCACATACTATGCATTTAACACCCATTTTACCTAGTTCTATGGCTCCTGCCATGCCTGCAGGTCCACCACCTACTATGAGTACTTCTGTTGTAATGATAGGTGGGTTGCCGCCGGTGGTTACATTGGTGTCGTCTTCTAATAATGTAGGTAGTCCATCAAGTGATCGTACTTCCATTCCTTGTTTTATCGGCGTTACACAGGATTTAACAGGTATGCCATCAGCGATTACCAGACATTGTGAACATTGTCCATTTGCACAAAACATTCCTTGAGGTGAACCATCTTTGCTGTGTCGACCGAAAATATGTATTCCATGAGCAAAAAGCGCAGATGAAATCATTTCACCGTTACGTGCTGAAAGTTTTTTGCCGTTAAACGTAAAAAACACGATAGATCGATTGTCAGTAACTGAAAGAATAGGATGGTGTTGCAGCCGTGATTCACTCATTTCGTTATCTCCTCAAATACAGGGTGCAAAAACTGATATATATCTGTTATTTCAATGTCAACTGTGTTCCAGCAGCCTTCACGTTCACATAGTAATAAATGAGCTTGACAATAGGGGGAAGTGCAAAGTATCATGTCAGCTTTTTTTGCTTGTGCATTATGCATTAGCTGTAATGCTTTTTCTTTTGATTCACCGTTGATTGCCTCAAAATGTGTTTGTCCGCAAGCGTCATTTAATTCAATTACGTGTAAGTTTGGTATGTATGAAAGTAGTTTTTTTATTGATTCATAAAAGGGATCATTGTTCATTGTACAGGCGTGATGAAGTGCAACTGTTTTATGTATTGAAGGTAGTTTTTTGTATTTTGTTAGAAACTCGAATATTTCATCTGGCAGCCCTGAGACGGGTACGGTGGTTTTTGTCTGGGAAAACGAAACATATGCTTCTGGGGTGGGTACTATTAACTTTGAAGGCTGTATTTTTTTAAATACTGCAGTATTGTTTGTTTCGATTTTTTTTGTAATTTGTTTACCATTAAATGCGATATTGTTTTCTAGGTTTTTTGATGGACAATACAGGCCTTGGGCAAAACCTTCGCAGATTGTTGTTTTTGAAAGTATTGTCCGAATAGCGGTTCGTAGGGGGCTTAAATCAAATAATTTATGGGCTAGCCCTATGTGATATAGAAGGGGGATGCAGGCTTCAAAAAACACGGGTTTTTTTTGTTTTGTGGCTTTTGGAGATGAAAAAGTGGTTTCATAGGGCTGTATGTCAGGGTTTACTCCTAGTATTCGTAGTAGATTTATTGTTTCTCCTAATGGACTTTGATGTGATTGCAAACCGGAGATATTCAGCATAGAAAGGTTTTTTTTATCAAGAGTTATGGCTAATTCTTCAATGAGCTCACTTGGTTTTTTCCCTTTTAAAAGTTCATTGTAATGGATTCTATCAGGTGATATACCTTGTGATGCAAGCAGGTTTTTTGTAAGACGTATTATTTCATCAGGTGATTCTTCCCAGGGGAGATAATGACTACCGGTGATTTCATCAGGTCTGATAAGTAATAGCCCACGTCCTGCTTTGGCGAGCGCACGAATTAGAAACATAGGTGATGCTTTTCGAGCAGACATGAGTTCTACTACGCCGTCATATGTGTTAAAAACAGGTGAAGGTGTACTCCAATAGCTCATTAAACCTTTTACCCCTTCATGTGGGCTGTGTTTTTTTTGTAATCGTTGTAAGATGTGGGTATCACTCATATATCCTTGGCTTATTGCTCCTGCAGGGCATTCTGATACACATGCACTGCAAGATCGACAAGTTGTATGAGCAACTTCAGCTATTGGTCGTTTATCTTTGGTTAATATGTTTTTTATTGATCGATAGGCGCAAACTTCTTCACAGCGTCCACATCCAATACACAAGTCTGGGTCAACATATGCTGTAAGGCTCTGCAGTTCCATTGGTTTTTTGTGTCCATTTGAATTTAACTGGTATGTTTTTGCCCCTTCAAAAGTTATTTTTTTAGAAAGCTCTGGAGGGGCTTTAATAAGAAAGGTGGTATCAGCTATGGTGGCTATGAGTTGTTTGTTGGTACAATTGGGCAGACATGTTGGACAGGCGTAACAAGAACCACAAGTCAGGCAGCGTTGTGCTTCTTCAATAGTTTGAAAATCTGACAGAGGGGTTTCTATTTCTTCAAAACTAGTTGGTTTACCTCCAACGGCGAGACGTTTAAATGCGTCTGCAGCTCTACTACATTTTGGGACACCAAGATAGATTTGTATGTGTTTAAATAGGTGTTGCTCTTCTTTTGGTAGCGAGATATGTTGTAGATATGCATGTATTCCTCGTGCTGCGTTATGCCCACGACCAATAGCGTCTACTACGGTTGAAGATCCAAGTTCTATGTCCCCTGCGGCAAATATGCCCTGTATGATTGTTTGTCCATCTTCGGATACCTCTACTACACCTTTTGAAGTGGTAACATTAACTCCTTTAATGGAGTTGATAGCAGGCATTGCTCCTACTGCAGGTATAATTGTATCTGCTTTAAGGGTTATAGTTGCATCTGTTCGTAGCGGTCGAGGTCGCCCTGAATCATCTTTTTCTCCTAATTTTGCTTTATAAAACGTTATGGCACAAACCGAGTTATTCTGTGTTTTGATTTCTTTTGGCATAACAAGAAATTTAAAGGTTACTCCTTCTTTTTGTGCTGCTTCTATCTCTTCTTGTTCTGCAGGCATTTCTTCTATTCTTCGGCGGTACGCAACAACTACTTTTTGGGCACCTAAACGTATTGCTGAGCGAGCCGCATCAATTGCTGTTGACCCACCACCGATAACTACAACATTTCCTTTAAGAGGTATCGGGCGATCTGAATTTAACTCACGTAAAAAAAATAATGCATTAAGTACACCTTTGGATTTTTCTCCTTGTATTCCAAGGGGAAAAGATTTTGGTGCTCCACCAGCGATAAGAACAGCGGAAAACCCTTTCTTAAGTAATTCTGCAGGGTCTGATATTTTTTTGTTGGTTGTAATTGTGACACCAAGGTTTTGTATCCAATCAATTTCTCGTTTAAGTATACGATCTGGAAGTCGATAAGGTGGGATTCCATATCTAAGCATACCGCCTGGTTCATTTTTTTCTTCAAAAACTGTTATGGGGTATCCTTGGTTCATAAGGTCTACTGCTGCAGTTAACCCTGCAGGTCCTGCTCCAATGACGGCAATTTTTTCTTTATATCTGATTATGCAAGGATGTGCATCGAGAGGCCTGCGGGCTAGTTCGTAATCTGAAGCATATTTTTTCAATGCCCGAATAGCGATAGGATCTCCATTTAAGGCGAGTTCACAATGTTGTTCACAGGGTCGTGTGCATACTCTTCCACACACTGCAGGAAATGGGTTTGCCTTTCGTATTACTTCTACAGCTTCTTCAAATTTCCTATTTGCAATGAGATTAATATATGCTTTAACATTGACACCTGCAGGACACGTTTTTGTGCATTCTGGAATGTCGCCAACAGCAACATGATATCTTGTTGCATCTTTTCCTGTTAAAACACCTTCAGATCCGCCTAAAAGCCTTTCAGCATCAAAAGAATCTTTGGGTTTTACATGTTGTTTTTTTTTCGATGACATTGCTGCACCATTTTCATTCGTTTTTTCTGGGTCTTCAGAAACAAAGTGATTAATGGTGAGACCCCCATTTATCGGATATAGATAACCCCTATAAAAAGACTATATATGATTACTATAAACTTTGTATTTACGTTATTTGAACATCACGGATATTATGGTGACGTTGCGCAAGGTTTCTAATTAACGTAATATTTCTTCCACCTTTCCCAATAAGCTTTGATTTATCTTTATGTTCGGTTGTAACTCGGGCGATAATTCCACCATTTGAGTCTTCATCTAAAGATAAATTTGTCACCTTATACGGTTTACAAAGGTTCTGAATAAAACGTTCTTTATCGGAGTCGAACTCTATGAACTTTACAGTTTTTTTAAAAAGAGTACGAAGTTTTTCTAAATTTTTTGCTTTACTGCCAATAGCAATTCCTAGCTGTCCTTTTTCAACGACAAATATAACCCGATCTTCTTCTACAACACAGTCAATAATCAATGCTTTTGTATATTTTGTTGCAAGATTTATAAATTGAACTGTTTCATTTGAAAAAGTAATTTCAGTCATTTTTCTGCCTTTTTTTCACAAGCTGCATTATACTGGACTCGCCTTCATCTAAAACAACGAGTATGGATACAGGAAACTGTTTTCCACAGGCGTACCCCATATCAATACTTTTAGATTCATAGTTGTATAACGGTATTTTTTTGCTGCTGGCAAGCTTATTCATTTCTGTTTTATTCGGACAGTTTTTTGCAAGTATTACAAGTTTTGCTGCGCCACTGTCTAAGGCTGCTTTTGATTCTTTTAATCCTAGTTTTACTTTTCCACTTTTTACAACGTTTTTTAACACTCTGTTTACATCTACCATACGTTATCCCTTCATACCCTTATTTTTTCTTTTTTTTACTATGCCCCATCACAAGTTGTACTGCACCAGTGCCTAGGTTTACTGGTTGACCTACAATTATGTTTTCTGCAACACCGTTTAATGTGTCAGATTCACCTCGTTGACTGGCAAGAAGTAAATGATTTACCGTAATTTCAAATGCTGCACGTGATAACACGCTGCTTTTTTCCCCAGATACACCATGTCTCCCAATTGCTCGGATTGTACCATCTGCAGTCATAACATCTGCCACAAGCATAATATGACGCAGGTCTACATTTAATCCTTGTTCCATTAGAGTATTGTAAGCTTCTTGAATTATCATGTTTCTAGCTGCTTCAATTCCAAGTTCCCGTGCGACCGCATGAATATCATTTGTGGTTACTCTTGTTGAATCAATACCATCAATTTCAAGAACTTTTTTTAAGTTGGATCCTTCACTGTAAATAACATATCCTTCATTTTCTTCTCTTCTGATAATCACTCGTTTTATACCGTCGATTCCTCGTATTTTAAGGTTTTTTAATGTTTCATTTACATTTTGAAGGTTTTTATATCCAGGTTCATCAAGGGTTACTTTAATGTTTGATTTTTCGAGTTGCGCATCGATTTTTTTAATTGCTTTTACGCTATCTAATACATCATCAGGGTTTAATCCTTTTTTCTCCAATGTTTTTTTATTAAGTTTTATAGAGATATTCATGTTGGTGAGATCCATTTCAATGTCAGCGACGTCAGTGAGGCGCGTTATTTCTATTTGATTTGCTATTTCTTTTGCAAGATCTGGGTTTACCTTGTATTCATCTCGAAGATAAATATTCATCATAGGTGTTGACGGGCTTGATCGTGAGTCTACAATTTCAATTAATCTAGGTAGTCCTAATGTAACGTTTATTTCAGCTACTCCTGCGTAGTGAAAAGTCCTCATTGTCATCTGGGTTCCTGGCTCACCAATGCTTTGTGCTCCAACCATTCCACATGCTTCTGTTGGATCGATCTGGTTTCGTTTATATTCTTCTAATGCTTTATCTAAGATAACAGGTAGTTTTTTTACTAACGTTTTTTCTTTTAAAAGGCGTTGTATTATTGTATCTTTTACTGCTATGGGCAAGTGTTTGTTGGCTAGGTTTTTTTCTACTATCAGTCTCATCTCTTTATGTTCAGGTGACTCTTCAATGATTTTTGGTTTAGGTGGTGGTAGCGGTTCTTTTATTTCTTCTTTTTTTTGTTTCGTTTTCTTTACTTTAGATTTTTCTGATGTTGGTTGTTTTTTTGTTTGAGTAGTTATGTCTGTTTTTGTTGTTTTCTCTTTTGTTTTACTGTTCTTTTGTTGTTTTTTTGGTTTTGTTTTCTTTGGTTCTTTTTTTACTGTTTTTTGCTTTGGTACAGGCGTTGTTTTTGTTGTTTTCTTAGTAGTTTTTGTAATTGGTTTTTTCTGTTGTTTTTTTGGAGAAGTTTTTTTTGTTTTCTCTGGTTTTTTTGCAGGCATTAACTTCCCTCCTTGATATCTTTAATTATTCTGTCTACATCTATTGATTTACCACTTATACTTCTTGTAGGGTCTATCCCATCTTCTCCATAAACAAACTGAATAATCTGTCCGCTTGTATGACGTACAGTACCATCTGATTCGACTTTTAGATCTTCAAGTGCATTGACCAGTCTTCTTTGCATATACCCTGATCGAGAGGTTCTCACTGCAGTATCTACTAAGCCTTCTCTACCACCCATTGAATGGAAAAAGTACTCTGTTGGATGAAGACCTGATTTGTAGCTTGATGAAACAAATCCTTTTGCACTAGCACCAAGGTCTCCTTTTTTGAAATGAGGAAGTGTCCGATGTTGATATCCTCTATGAATACGTTCTCCTCTAACTGCTTGTTGTCCTACGCATCCTGACATCTGTGATAGGTTAAGCATTGAACCTCTTGCACCTGATTTTGCCATAATAACTGCACTGTTGTTTAACCCCAGGTGTTCACTAGCTATTTCTCCTGCCATGTCTCGTGTTCGCCCGGTGACTCTCATAATCTCCATTTCAAGTGTTTCTTCAATACTTCTACCTGGTAAAGATTCTAATTCATTTTTTTCATACGCTATGATGAGGTCATTGATTTTTTTTGCAGATTTTTTAAGACCTTCTTCAATTTGCCTTTTTGCTTCGTTGGGTATATCTTCATCATCTATACTCGTAGTAAAACCATATCTTGTAATTGCAGCAATCCCTAAACGAGTGACTAGATCAATGAATTCTCTTCCAGCATCTGTTCCATGATCCCTAATGATTCTATCAAGGATTCTACCTTTGAATGCACCTATGCTGTTTTCATCAACAATCCCTTGTTTTAATATACCATCTTTTACAACTACATATGCGAAATAGGGGCAGTCTTTTTCTTTGCAAATATCACAGTTAAAACATGCTTTTGCTTTAAACTCAATATTTAAGTCTTTAGGTAAAAGTACACTAAATATGTCACGTCCGTATACGTAGGTTTTTTTGTTTTCCTCATGAGTCAGAGGAAATGATCCTTTATAACCAATTGATGAAAGTATTCGTGCTGCTTCTTCCTTTGTGAATTTCCTTTCTTTATATGTTAATAAAAAACACCCGGATATATGATCATGAAGCCCACCTATTATTGCCCCACCAAAACGTGGTGAGAGAATGTTTTCTTGTACCTTCATAAGAATTTCTGCTTCTGCTTTAGCTTCTTCTCCTTGAATTAGATGAAGATTCATTTCGTCTCCATCAAAATCTGCGTTATATGGTGGACATACTGACAAATTAAATCTAAATGTCTTATAAGGAACCACTTTTACTCGATGTGCCATCATAGACATTCGATGCAATGATGGTTGTCTATTGAAAAGAGCGATATCTCCATTCATTAGTTGTCGCTCTATTATTGTACCGGGTTCAAGGGCATCTGCAATATCATCTGCATTTTTATCTGTAATTTTTAATCGTTGCTCTATTCCTCCTTCTTTGTATCTTTTTATGTAGTTTACTAGAGGAAAGTATTCCTCTTGAGGTTTTTTATACGATTGAGCTGTTTTTTTAATTAACTTTTTACACCAATCCATATTGTGTTGTGTAACACGTATAGGTATCGTGAGTTCACGGGCAATTTCTTCAGGAACTCCAATTTCATTTATACTCAAGTTTGGATCTGGCGATATAACAGTTCTTGCAGAAAAGTTAACTCGTTTTCCTGAAAGATTACTTCTAAAACGCCCTTCTTTTCCTTTAAGTCTTTGAGCAAGTGTTTTTAAAGGTCTTCCTGAACGGTGTCGTGCAGGTGGTATACCTGAGGTTTGATTATCTAAGTACGTGGTGACATGGTATTGTAACAGCTCCCAAAGATCTTCTACAATTAACTGCGGTGCTCCAGCATCTCTATTTTCCTGAAGCCTTTGATTAATTCTAATAACATCTACAAGTTTATGCGTTAAATCATCTTCAGATCGTTCACCAGATTCAAGTGTCACAGAAGGTCTAACTGTTACAGGTGGTACAGGTAAAACAGTTAAAATCATCCACTCTGGCCGTGCAGATTTAATGTTTATAGCTAAATATGGTAAATCTTGATCAGGGATTTTTTCAAGCCACTCTCGTATTTCTGAAGGTGTTAGTTTTTTCCCGTTTTCTCTAAGTGAAGTTGGTTTATCAAGATCAATTTTCCCTGTTTCTCGTCCGCATCGTGTGCATTTATCCATTTTTTTACATTCAGCGACAATGTTTTTCAGTAAAAATGAAAGATCTCTTCCTTCAGTTCTATGTTTTTCTAAAAGCTCTTCAAAATCTTTAATTCGGTCATCTGAAAGTAGCAGTCTTCCACATTCTCTACATGTTGAACGAAGACTATCTCGTATAGTTTTTACAAATCCAACGTGTACTACAGGCATTGCAAGATCAATGTGTCCAAAGTGCCCTGGACATTTATCTTTTCCAACTTTTAAACCACAGGTTTTACATCTAAGACCTGGTTCGATAACACTTAATCTTGGATCCATAAGACCCATAGTTATTGGGAATCCATCATCATCATAGGTATCAGCAGTAATTACTTTAGTCGCACTCATTTTTCTAATTTCATTTGGTGAGAGAACTGCAAATTCTAAACTCCCAATTTTTTTGGTTATATTTCTTCCAGCCATATTTAATCCTTCATACAAATTTTTATACTAAAGTTTCAAGTTTAATTCTTGGTACTACAACAAGTGATTTTAATTCATCAATTAAAAGTTTGAAAGCATAACTCATTTGAACTGGGGAAATGTCTGCTTTATCCCCACAAATAGGACATTGAAGTCGCCCATGTCTATCAATCATTGCGATATGTCCACATGTGTTACAAACGTATTTTGTGGTGATATCAGATTCATCAAGAAGCCTATCTTTTATAACCATTGATGCACCATGTGCTATGAGACAGTCTCGCTCCATTTCACCGAAACGAAGACCTCCTTCTCTGGCTCTACCCTCTGTTGGCTGCCTTGTGAGAATTTGCACAGGACCTCTTGATCGAGCATGTATTTTACCTGCAACCATATGGTGAAGTTTTTGGTAATAGATACATCCAACAAAAACATCACATTCTAATGGTTTACCTGTTACACCATCATATAAAATTTCTTTTCCGTTGTGTTTAAAACCATTTTTTACTAGAGCATCTCTTAACACTTTTTCTACTTCGCCACTAAAAGCAGTACCATCTACTGTTCTTCCTTCCAGAGAGCCTACTTTTCCACCAATCATCTCAAGAACGTGGGCAACTGTCATTCTTGAAGGAATTGCGTGTGGATTAATTATTAAATCAGGAGTGATACCCTGTTCAGTAAAAGGCATATTTTCTTGTGGTACAATGTATCCAATTACTCCTTTTTGACCATGTTTTGATGCAAATTTATCGCCATATTCAGGTATTCTTTGTTCTCTCACTTTTATTTTTACCATTCGAGATCCATTTACACTTTCTGAAAGCATTACCTTATCGACAATGCCTCCTTCTCCACGTTGTACTGTAACAGAGGTTTCCCTTCTTTTTTGTGGGGTTAAAAAATCTGTTGGTTCCTCAAGAAACCTTGGTGGTGATGTTTTACCAATTAACACGTCTCCACCATTAACGTTACATTCCGGTGAAATTAATCCATCCTCACTTAAATTATTATAGGAATCTTCACTTCTAACTCCTCGGCATTCAGGATTTGGTATTTCAAAATGATCTTCTTGACCACCCGGATACCTTTTTTCCTCACTGCTATATGTTCTCATAAAACTACTTCTTGCCATACCTCGTTCAATGCTTGCTTTACTCATTACTAAAGCGTCTTCCATGTTGTATCCATGAAACGATGCTACTGCTACTATGAAGTTTTGACCTGCAGGTCTCTCCCCAAATTTCATGTATCTGATAGGATGTGTTTGAACAAGAGGGGTTTCAGGGTAATGTAACAGGTGCCCTCTAGTATCTGGTCTAATCCTATAATTAGATGCACCAAAACCTAAGGATTGTTTGCCCATACCAGCACCCATGGTGATTCTCGGAGAAGAATTATGTTCAGGATATGGAACCAAAGATGCCCCAATACCAAGTATACACATTGCATCTAGCTCCATATGGGTATGATCAGGCGTTATATCTTCTTCTTTAAGTGCAATAAGTGTGTTTTCTTCTTCTTCTGCATCAATGTATTCTACCATTCCTTCATTTACAAGATCAACCCATTTTTTCTTGCCTTCTGTAAGTTCTTTAAAATATTTATCATCAATTAAAAGCTTACCTTTTTCAACAACTGCAAGCGGCCTTCTAAGTCTTCCACAATCACAATTAACAATAACATCATTTGCCTCATCATTATACATAACATTTATCTCGTTATGAAGCAGTCCTTTTCGTCGTCGTTCTCTAAGCTGCTGTACAAGTTTTGCACCATCAGGATGCATACCAATAAGATCTCCATTAAGATAAACTCGTGCTCCAACCATCTTTTTTGTAATTTCTTTTATACCAAGATCTCTAAGAACACTTTCGACTTCTTTCTCTTGAAAACCCTCTGATATCTCAACTGCAAGTGCAAGGTTTTTTACCAGCCCACAGTTTGGTCCTTCGGGTGTTTCATTAGGGCATAGACGTCCCCATTGCGTAGAATGAAGATCACGCGCCTCAAAATGCGGCTGAGAACGTGTAAGCGGAGAAGTAACTCTCCTTAAATGACTCACAACTGCAAGATTGCTTGTACGATCTAAAAGTTGTGAAATACCTGCTCTACCACCAACCCAATTCCCAGTTGCAAGAGCATGGTGAATACGTTGACTGAGTACATCAGATCGAAGAGACGACCCAATTTTAATTTCTTTTCCTTTTGCATGGACACGTTCGATTTGATACTTTAAATCTTTACAAAGAGCTGTGAATGCTACACGGAAAAGATCCTCCATTAGATCTCCAGCAAGCTTTAGACGTTTATTTGCATAATGATCTTTGTCATCTGGCTCTCTTTTATCTAATGCAAGCTCTAAAACTGACATACCCATACGGGCCATGAAAATTGCTTTAGTAAGACGATCTTCAGGGGAATTACCAAGATGAGCTAAAAGATGACGATCCATAATTGTTTCTACTCGTTTTATACGATACTCTTTAGCTTGTCCACCTGCAAATTTTTTACCAAGATATGCAACTGCTTCTTCTTTTGTGGTAATCCCATATTCTTTTGCACATTCCTCGATATTTGCTAAAACAAAAGGTTTCATATTAGGATCTACACAAATTACATCAACGATTTCTTCATCGTTTTCCATTCCAAGAGCTCTAAGAAGAATCATCAAAGGTATTTGCCCATATGTTGTAGGAAGTGAAACCATGAGCATACCATCTTTTCTTTTTTCAACAACAGTTAAAGCACGATACCCTTCACGCTGAGAAAATACTTTAGCTACTTCAACATTAGTTCCATATCGACTACTTTCTTCAACCAGCACTCTGTTAGGTGCAAGATCTTCAACTGTTATCAACACACGTTCTGTACCATTACTAATAAAATATCCACCAGGGTCAAGTGGGTCTTCCTGAAGACTCTGAAGCTCTTTTTTAAATTCATCAGAAAGAAGCGGATGACCTTTTTTTTCTTCAACTATATTTTTTGATATATTACACTTTTTTGATTTAATCATAATAGGTAGTTCACCTATTCTCACTGATTCAGGTTCATATTCTACTTCATCAATTACTGGAATAAATTCAAGTTCAAGTGGAGCCTCATAGGTTAAATCCCGTAGTCTTGCTTCCATGGGCATAAGAGGTCTAATTGTTCCATCAGCTTCCTTTACAATCGGTGTACCAATAGATATTTTTCCAAATTTAATTTTATATCCCTCGATTTCAGGATAAATAAACCCTTTCTCCATTTCCTCTTCTTGACCAATCGTAGTACTATCAACTATTTTCTGAAGCCTTCTGTCTAAAAAATCATCATACGATGCAATCTGATGATTTACAATACTTCTATCTCTATAAAAAGCATCAACAAGCTCTCTCATATTATTACACACCCACTCAAACCAACTACTTTTTATTCTTTTTTTCTTGTTCTTTATTTTTCTTTTTTTTTGCTTGTAATTTTGTAGCTGAAATTTTACTCCCACTTTCACTTTCTACTACAAGCCTATACGCTATTGCAGATAAAGCAGTTCGGCTTTTTCTTTTAATTTTAATGATTTGTCCCGGTTTTGCCCCAATGGAAATTGCTGCAGGATCAGTACTAATAATCTTTGGAAGTTGATCGATTTTAATATCATATCTTTTTAAAAGTTCATTACTTTCTTGTTCAGATAAAACTGTGTGCTCCGGAACTAAATCGTGATATAATATATTATAATTTTTTTTGCTGGTGGTTGTGATGGGGATCTTCCTCCTAGTCATTTTCCTTTGGGAATATTTATACGGGCCTGAAGGGATTCGAACCCTTGGCCACCTGGTTAAAAGCCAGATGCTCTACCTAGCTGAGCTACAGGCCCATTTAGGGCCGGCTTCACCGGGATTTTCGCCTATCTGTTACTTAATTTAGATATATAGTACACTCTATCTGATAAATAACGCTGAAACGACCTACCCCTAATACAGGTTCCTCTATAAATATTTTAGGTATAACAATGAATCAAAAATTATTGTCTATTGTAATAAAATAATAGAAAATTTTTAAATGTTCACTATTGCTGCAGTTTGCTATATGAAAATAAACGAAATATTTTATTCAATCCAAGGCGAAGGTCTTTGGACAGGTATGCCTAATGTCTTTATACGTACTACGGGTTGTAATCTTCGTTGTTCTTATTGTGACACAAAATATGCATATGCTGAAGGAAAGGATCACTCAATTGATTCAGTTTTTAAAGCAATAAAAATTTTTAAATGTAAGCAGGTGTGTATTACTGGTGGTGAACCTACTTTACAACCAGATATCTATGAATTAACTGATGTACTTTTAGAAAATGAATATCTTATTTGCATGGAAACAAATGGAAGTATGGATATTTCTAAGATAATACAAAAAAATGTGTTGCTTTCTCTTGATATTAAGTGCCCATCTTCGGGTATGTCTGATAAAATGTTATTTAAAAATCTGGATTTATTACGAGAGTCTGATCAGTTAAAGTTTGTAATTAAAGATCATAACGATTTTCTTTATTCAAAAAATATTTTAGAAAAATATCTACCAGTTTGTACGGTTTTTTTTCAACCAGTTTGGGGTACTAATTTTGAAGTACTAGCTAAATGGATTTTAAAAAATAATTTAAAAGTTAAATTAGGTCTGCAAATTCATAAGGTTATCTGGGGAGATAAACTTACTGTATAGTTAAGTATACACTACTATCACAAACTATATACATGAAAAGCGTATTCTTGGTTGAACATTATAGACAGAGTTTATTGTAAATTTGAAGAAAATAATAGATAGAGAATATACTAGGAGTTTGTGAAGAGGTGAAATTAGATTATGCAACCTGCAAATATGGCGTATGATAGAGCGATCACCGTGTTTTCTCCTGATGGGAGATTATTTCAAGTGGAATATGCTCGTGAGGCAGTGAAAAGAGGAACTACTACTGTGGGAGTAAAATTTAAAGATGGAGTGGTTTTGTTAGTTGACAAACGTATTACTTCGCATCTTATAGAACCTGATTCAATAGAGAAAATCTTTCAAATTGATGATCACATCGGGTGCGCTACGTCTGGCCTTGTAGCAGACGCGCGAGTACTAATTGACAGAGCACGAGTTGATGCTCAAGTTAATGAAATTACCTATGATGAGAAAATCCAGATAAAAACACTGGTGAAACGACTTTGTGATTTCAAACAAACATATACCCAGTATGGTGGCGTTAGACCTTTTGGAACAGCTCTCCTCATTGCAGGTGTTGATGATGAGACGGGTGCTCGCTTATTTGCAACTGATCCATCAGGTGCATTGATGGAGTATAAAGCAAGTAGTGAAGGTGCTGGACGCGCTGGTGCAATGGCGTTTTTTGAACAGAATTACCGTGAAGGCCTTTCAAAGGATGAAGCAGTGGATATGGGTATTAAGGCACTTGATAAAGGAACCGAGGGTAAAATAAACCCTGATGCTATTGAAATTGGAGTTGTTCAAAAAGGAGTTAAATTCCATATTTTACCTGCTGATGAAACCAAATCGTTTATATCTAAAGCCCTTGGAGGCAAATAGTTTTGGTTGATATTGATAAAACTGTGATAGCGCGTATGTATCATGGGGAGGATCATTTAGGGATCTTAGGTGATCCTGATGTTGCTGCTCATTTGATTCAAGATAAAAAAGCAGAAATTTTTTCCAATTTTGCTATTGATTATTGCCGTAAAGATACAAATAAGGGTACCCATGTTGCCTTGGAGTCTCTCAATACTTTTTGAGGAATAACTTATGTCAAAGGATATAAAAAAGGATTATACAGACGAGATTCTTAAAAACAATGTAATTGCAAGATTTGAATCCCATGGAGAACGATTTGAGATAATAATTTCTCCCGAAGCAATTGAAAGAATAAGAGACGGTAGTCCATTAGATATGGAGGATCTTGCAAGTGAGTTTATTTTTTCGGATGCGAAAAAAGGTAACAAAGCCCCCATAGATAAAATGGAGGAAGTGTTTAACACCAATTCAATAAAAGAAATTGTTAAGATAATAATTGTCAAAGGAGATGTCCAACTCACAACAGAGCAAAGACATGAAATGCAGGAGACAAAACGTAATCGAATTATACATGTAATAGTTAAAAATGCAATGGATCCTCAGACTAAGGCGCCTCATCCTCGACAACGTATTGAACTTGCGATGAAAGAAGCAAATATCCATATTGATCCTTTTAAACCTGTAGATCAACAAGTAAAAAGTGTAATAGAAGCTTTAAGACCCATAATACCAATTTCTATGGAACAAGTAAAAATATCAATTAAAATCCCAGCAGAATATGTTGGAAAAGCATATGGTATAGCGCGTAACTTTGGTGTTTTAGAGCGAGAGGATTGGCAATCTGATGGTTCTTGGCTAGGTATTGTTCGTATTCCTGCGGGGATGCAAACAGATTTTTATGATAAATTAAATGAGGTAACAAAAGGTAACATTGATACTAGAGTTATGAAATAAAATTTTACGAGGTTTTTGTTTTATGCAGAAGAAAGAGCGTACAGTTGTTATTCCCAGTCAGGTATTAGGGGAAACCAAGAAGTTTAAGGCAGGAAGAGGTACATTTAGT
>Ga0272442_10004945_pt1 | contig 18005 bp, 16 predicted proteins | sample SSMForm2O_FD_200262 | JGI IMG/M metagenome (GOLD analysis project Ga0272442, IMG submission 200262) | Marine sediment archaeal communities from Little Sippewissett salt marsh, Falmouth, MA, United States - SSM-Form-2O | ecosystem: Environmental > Aquatic > Marine > Wetlands > Sediment ... | reverse complement strand
GGCACATACAAACGGGTTTTATTATTCCCTTCGAGTATTGGGGGAAACCTCTCGCTTTTAGGCAAAGACTTAAGTTCGACCTCTTGTGCCGCAAGGGTTCGAGAGTAATAAAGAAAAGGTTTTCCCTGATCCTCAAGCCATCGGCTTTAGCCGATGGTAGTTAACTGTGTTTCCTGTGACATACCCAATAAGAATTCTTCATATCATGTTACCCATTGCATGGCAACAAGGGAGATGATTTTTACATTTCAAATACACATCGCGATGATAGCCTTTGATACGGTGTGTGTTGTTAAAGTCCGACTTGAACCCTGTATTTTACTTTTATTTCTTTGCCTGAAGGAACCGTCACATCAAACCTGGCCGTAAAGGCATCCGCTTTCTTGTAAGGATGACTGCTCTTTCGTATCTGCCAGTTTCCCGGTAAGGATTCTATAACTCCTACGCTGATACTTGTTTTTTTATGATTTCGGAGTGTGATTTCCCATTCCGATTCATACTGTTTCGAGGTTATTTTTTTGAAACCTGTTTGCTTTCGCTCTGAAATGACATCGAAAGCTTTCCCGATCATGAGCTTGATTTCTTCATTTTTTGGGGTGTGTTGAATTTTGTCCTCGCCGATAAATTGCTGACTGCCCGTATGATCTCTTTTGTAAAAGCGTAAGATTCCTTCGGGTAGGGGCATGCCGAGGTTATTTTCCGTGGAATTTTTAAATTTAATGTATACATCTACCGGTTGTTTCAGTTTCTTTTCCCGGTATCGCCTGGTAAAGTAGCTTTTGTTGTTCAGGGATAGAAATTCTTTCCGGGTCTTTACACCGGATGCCTCAAAAAGGCGTATCTGTTTTGTCTGTCGATCTTTTAGGGTTGTTTTTCTCTGAAGGTCATAGATGTGGTATTCAAAGAAGGCCTTTTCCTCGAATTGAGAAGCAGCCCCTTGTTGTGCCGCTTCCAGTGCATAAACCCGCTGTTGAGGTCTCGGCCTGGTCCGATGCACTTCCCCTGCAATGAGTTTTAATGTTGCCTTGGTATAGGTTGTCCCGCTTTGATTGTCTATTGTCACCCATCCCGATATATCTGAGGAGGTATCATTTTCATGTAAGACAACAATATAGTCTGCTTTCCAGTTTATCTTGTCGGTGAGATATGAAACTTCGAGCTTGTGAGGATTTTTACTGCTGTTGTCGTACAGCCAGGTGAGCGTCGGTTTGGCTATAAGGTTTTCCGGTATTCCGGGAAGGACTTTTATGCCGGGGTGGCCGAGATAGATCTCATCCTTGATTTTATAAACCTGGCCTCGATTATTGCTCAGCAATGTTGCTTCGATGATATCTTTTCTATCCTGAAATTTGTTTGGATCTATGATCTTGATTTTCTTGCCGACGTATTTATCGAGCAATTTATTCTGATTCATCAGATCGTATTCATAGTTTTGTTCGAGGATACGCATGTCATCGGGGTGGTTGAGGGATTTTACATGAACGGTTTCAGGCTGAATCTGTGATGCAACATCAATAAAACGGAGTTCACCCTCACCGTAAGGGATGGAAATATTTCGGGTGTCCTTTATGAGTCCGAGGTTGCTGTTATAAACGGTAACTTCCACAACCGCCTGATCGTCAGCCGTACTCTGCGATACGGTTTCGATCGCGTAAGCAAGCGATGGTAAGAAGATCAGAATCATAAAAGCAATCGAGGCTTTTTGTTTCATGGTCGTTTTCTCCCTTCCCGTTTGTTTGAGGGATTAAGGTGTTTGAAATGAATAACGTCTCGATTTCTGAGTTCGAACGTCAGTAAAATTATAAACGTGCATCATTATATGATAATCGAAAGGATACATCAAGAGCATCAAATAATGGGAATTGAAACAGATTATGAAATTAGGAACGTGAATACTCCGTTTTGTAAACGGGGATAAAACGTTTACCTGTCAAAGGTAGGTATGAAACATTGATAAATATTTCTTACGGTGCCCCGCCTTGTAGGTGGGGTGATTCACTTCAGATAATCATATACGGGTATGATTGATGAATATCGAGCAACGACCGGCTTATTTATTGCTTTTCAGTGCCGCTCCGCCGAGATATGCTTCTTGAATCTTCTGATTTGACTTTAATTCAGAAACGGAGCCGCTCGTAGCAACCAAACCGTTTTCGAGGACATATCCCTTCTGGGCAATACCAAGCGCCTTGTGGGCATTTTGCTCTACCAGCAGTATAGACGTACCCTGTTCGTTTATTTCTCGAATAATAGTAAATATCTGGTTTACCAGGATCGGTGCAAGGCCGAGCGAAGGTTCATCCAGGAGAAGAAGCCGGGGGTTGCTCATCAGGGCGCGTCCTATCGCAAGCATTTGCTGTTCTCCGCCCGATAATGTGCCTGCAAGCTGTTTCCGCCGTTCTTTAAGGATAGGAAAGAGGGAAAAGACGCGCTCTTTAGATTCGGTGACTTCAGCCGTCTTCTTTTTTCTGGTATAGGCCCCCAGATTCAGGTTTTCTTCCACGGTGAGCGTGGAAAATACCTTTCTCCCTTCAGGTGCCTGCGAGACACCTTTTCGAACGATCTCATATGCAGGAACATTATTCAGTACATCAACTTGAAACGTTATCGTTCCTTTTCTAATCGGGACGATACCGGATATTGCCTGAAGGAGCGTTGATTTCCCCGCACCGTTGGCTCCGAGGACGCACGCGATTTCTCCTTCGTCAAGATACAGAGAAATGCCCTTCAGTGCTTCTATTGCACCGTACGATATGCAGAGATCTTCAACGACGAGCAGTGGTGCCATATTCAGGTTCCTCTGTTACCGCGTTTCCTCACTCCCCAGATAGGCTTCAATAACCCGGGCGTTGTGATAAATATCTTCCGGATGTCCTTCCGCAATCTTCTTTCCTTCATCCATGACGACGACCCAGTCTGAAATACCCATTACCACATTCATGTCGTGTTCGATGAGCAGGATCGTTATATCTTCATCTTTGATCAAGCCTGTCAGGAATTCCATCAGACTTTCCGTTTCTTTCTGATTCAATCCGCTGCTCGGTTCATCAAGGATAAGGAGCATGGGATCTGTACCCAGAGCACGGGCTATTTCAAGCATTCGCTGACTTCCGTATGCAATGTTTTTTGCAAGCTCGTCGCGAGAATCCCAGAGCCCTACCTGGCGAATTCGGGATTCAGCTACTGTTCGAATATTCGCTTCTTCTTTTTTTTGATGTGATGTCCTGAAAATCGAAGCCCATGTGCCCGATGTGGCCCGGCAGTGTTGTCCTGACATGATATTTTCCAAACACGTCATATTAGAGAAAAGGCGAATATTCTGAAAGGTGCGCGCAATACCGTAAGAAACGATCTCGTGAGGTTTCTTTCCCGTAATGTCGTTTCCTTTGAAGATAACCTTACCGCCTTCCGGAGTATAGATGCCCGTTACGACATTGAATACGGTTGTTTTCCCCGCTCCGTTGGGACCGATGAGACTGAAAATCTTTCCCTGGTGAACATCCAGATCAAAGTTGTTCACTGCCGTCAGGCCGCCAAAAAGCTTGGTGAGCTTTTGATTCACCAGAAGGGTTTTGTTTTTATCAGGCATCTTTTTCCCTCATTCTCGTCACGAGGGATTGAAACGCTACTCCCTCCCTTTTTCGCGGCCATGCTCCTCCCGGTCGGAACATCATCATAAGAATCATGACGGTTCCAAAAACGAGCATACGATACATTGCGAAAGGTCGAAAGATTTCAGGAAAAAGACTTATGAACCCTGCCCCGATAATGACACCGGGAATTGATCCCATACCGCCTATGAGGACGATGCAGAACATGAGGCACGACTCCCAGAAGGTGAAACTCTCCGGTGACACACACATGAGTTTACTTGCGTAAATATTGCCTGCTACCCCTGCAAGGGCGGCTCCAATGACAAAAGCAAGAAGCTTGTAGAATCTGACATTGATCCCGCTCGTCCCGGCGGCAACCTCATCCTCGCGGATACAGTTCCATGCCCGCCCGATTCGTGAGTTCTGTAGCCGTATGAGCCCGACTATGGTCAGTCCCACGACGATCCATATCAGAAAATAATATTCGATTGAAGAGTCAATAACAAAAGGGCCGCCAAGCGTTGGAAAATCGATACCAAAGACGCCATTCGGTCCTCCCGTCAGATCGAAGGGATTGTTGATCAAGGCAAGGCGCACGATTTCACCCATACCGATTGTCACGATACAGAGATAATCTCCCCGCAGATGGATTATAGGAGAACACACGATATAGGCAAAAAGGCCAGCGGCTAGTGCGCTTACGGGAATTAAGATAAGTATGGGGATCCCGAACTTGGTGTTAAGGATAGCCGTTGTATATGCTCCGATGGCATAAAAGCCGGCGTGACCCAGGTCGAAGAGACCGACTTCCCCCAGAACGATATTCAGACTGAGGCCCAAAAGGGTATAAATACCGAAGAAAAATGCTATATCAATGTAATAATTGCTGGCGATGAAAGGATAGATAAAGAAAAGACCGAGCACAATGATAAGAACACTATGACGAGAGCCGAAAAAAGGGTTATGATTCAACGTCTTGCTATATTTCATGAGGTTATACTTTTTCCGCTACTTTTTCACCGAACAATCCCGTCGGACGAAAGATTAAAACCAGGATTAAAATTAAAAATACAAAAACATCCTTCCAGGCCGCAGATATATAGGCAGCGCCAAACATTTCCAGAACACCAAGAATCAATCCGCCAAACATCGCTCCGGGCAGATTGCCGATTCCTCCCAATATGGTTGCCGTGAATGCCTTGAGACCGTAGTTCCAGCCCATGGTAAAACTAATTTGACGATAGTACATACCAACCATGACACCTGTCATGGCACCGAGGGCGGGGCCAAGAGTAAATATAAAAAATATAACCCGGTTAAAGTTAATTCCCATGAGAGACGCCGTGTCTTTGTCAAGGGCTGTAGCTCTGATCGCTGCGCCAAATGTAGTTTTCTGAATTAACCAGTACAGTGCACCCATAAGAAAAAAGGACAGAACAAGAATGACAATCTGAAGAAGGGTAATATGAATATTTCCCAGCTGGATATGGATGTTGGGTATCAGCGATGCCGGATAAGCCTGATAGCGCGGGCCCCAGATGACCATGATGGCGTTTTGAAGAAAAATCGAGGCACCGAGAGCCGATACAACGGCAGGGAGACGCCCGGCAGGGTAAATCGGACGGTATGCTGCCCGCTCGACCGCAACACCGACAAAGGCGACACAAACTGCGGCCACGAGCATAGCCGCGATCATGCCACCCCACAAACCGAAATGTGATGTTACAAAAGCAGAACCAAAAACGAGAACAGTGTATCCGACATACGAACCGAGCGCGAAAAAATCTCCATGGGCGAAATTAATTAACTTCAATATGCCGTAGACCATGGAATACCCCAAGGCTATCAGGGCATAAAAGGAACCGATTGTCAGACCATTTATAAGTTGTTCTAAGAATACTTCCATTATTTCTCTTCTTAGAAACTCTTGTTTTCCTTCGTTTCTAAGACCGCTTTCGGTAATTCATCGTATAGAATAAAAAAACCTGTAATGCTGACGCACACAGGAATTAAGGGATTCAGGAGATCCTGAATCCCTTAATGTGCAAGCCCTTAAATTTACGTGATATTATTGAGAAATGACGATCTTTCCCTTATTGTTCACGACATAAAGATAGAACGGTACTCCCTCACGATCGCCCTGTTCGGTGAATCCGATGGGACCCGTTATGCCGGGGACACCATTTACTTTGTTTCTTAAATAATCTGCAAGAACACTCGATTTTGTTGAGCCGGTTTTATCAACAGTATATGCAATTATATTCAGGGCATCGGCTGCATAGATCGGCCAGGGACTTGAAGGAATCTCACCGAATTTGTCCTTGTATGCCTTCAGAAATTCTTTGGCCTCGGGGTAGGGGAGATCACCCGGTAGCGGCTCATTTGTCATATAGCAGCCCTTGGCTATATTCAGGCCGGCGATTTTGACGAATTCATCATTGATGGCTGCATTTCCACCCACAAAGGGGCAGGTAATTCCAATATCTCGAGCCTGGCTGAGTAAGAGAGCGGCTTCAGCGTAATAGCCGGTAAAATACCAGACATCCGGTTTGGTTTCGCGCAAATTTGTCAACGGGACATGAAAGTCCTTTTCACCGGGAGTGATGGCATCATAATAGACAATCTGAACTTTTCCCGCATCGACCATGGGTTTCAGTGCCCGCTTGGTATCCTCAGCGAGACCCTTGCCGAAAGCCGTGTTATCATGCAAAATGGCGATTCTCTTTGCACCGAATTTCGCGGGGACAGCATCTGCGAAGAACTTACCCTGCGAATCATCGCGGCCACAGGTGCGGAAGAAATATTTGAAGTTTCTCTGGGTCAATCGTACCGCCGTGACACCGTAACCAATATTAACTTTCTTGTATTTCTCATAAATGTTCGATGCAGGTTCACAGACGGATGATCCATAGGTGGAAACGGAACCAACGACCTCTTTCTGCCCGACAAGCTTCTGAGCTGCCAAGGCACCTGTTTTTGGTTCACCGGCATCATCAACCACCCTGACTTCTATCATGCGGCCTCCCAGAATACCCCCTTTTTGATTAATCAACTGAGCAGCAATTTCGCATGACTGTTTTGCCATCTGGCCTTCATACGCCCATGGCCCCGTGATAGGGCCCTGAAGACCGATCACAACAGGGTTCGCTGCCATAGCATTAAATGGCATGAATACGCACAACAGAATACCAACCAGTACTACGTACTTCGTAATTTTCATCTTGCCCACTCCTTTTATAATTGTTTGAGACTTCCTTTTTTGCTGGCTCGTAGCGACTGTATTTTCAGTCCTTCTGTAAGAAGCCGGAAGAAATGATTATTTTGCCGTTGATACGGGCAAACCACTTTTTCGAATGGGTGAGTATAAGAAAGTGCTGTTTGTGTGTCAAGAATAAAGTAGTCGATGAAGCCCGGAATGATCAGCATTCAGTGTTCGGCATGTTCCTTCTGGCGGATTAACTCCGGTGCCATTTCGTCATGTTCCTTTTGCAGTTGCAGGAGCACAATGGCTGCAACGACGAACAGACCTCCTGCAATTTGTAAAGGCTCAAGAACTTCTCCCAGTAGAAAAAAGGCCATGAATGCTGCAGAGATGGGTTCAAGTGTTGCTGTAATCATTGTACGGGTCGATCGGATGTAATTCACGCCGATGAAATAGAGGCCAAAAGGAAGGATCGTTCCCACGGTGACGATGTAGAGAAGACACCACCACTGTCCTGCATTATAGCTCACCTGCAGGTAGTTAAACGGTTTATGGATAATGTTCAGTGAAAGGGACGCGAATAGAAATGCATAGAAGATTACGGTCCAGGGGCGATAACGGTGCATTCCCCGCTCTCCAAGGAGCGTATACGAGGCGAAAGAAATTGCTGCGAGGAACCCCCAGAGGATACCCAGGCGATTCATATGCAGAAGTTTCAGGTTATATCCACCTGCCACGAGATAACAACCCGCTATTGCCAGGAACAGTGCAAAAAGTTTTGATGTTGTCACACGCTCATTCCAGAAGCACATTGAATAAACTGCAACAATTACGGGTGCCAGGTATTCAAGGAGGATAGCTGCGGCCACCTGAATTTTACTGATGGCTAAAAAATACGATAGCTGAACGAGTGCCATAGCGACACCACCGAGAAGGGCAAAATAGGCAATATCTCTCGGACGGATTCGGAAAAACTTTCGCCCAAACAGACCAAGCGTAATTGCCAGAAGCACTGCTGAAAAGGTGACGCGAATCTGAACCAGTTCGAAAGGTGTCATGCCGGCCTGAAAGAGAGCCTTACCGGCCGTTCCCGATGAGGCCCACATGACCGCTGCACTCATAACACATAAATATCCTCTGGTGAAACTCGATTTCGTAGACACGACTATTCCCTCATATCCGTTGACCCACCCGTATCGACATAATCATTTCAGTAACAGGGATCGAAATCAATCATTGTGTGCAATTCGACAGAGGTTTTGTAGAAAATCAAGACCGTATTTCTCAAGAACCAATAGCATGCTCAGTAAATGTCCGCAATCTAAAACCCGAAATAAGCAGCATTGTCCGGTTACGTTTTTGTATATGGTGAAGACCTTGTATCACCCCTTTTTTAAAGGGGGACCAAAAAGGGGATTTTGCTCTTTTGTTGTGGGTACAATATCTCAGTGGCTCATAAGCAATTTCCTGACCGGACAATACTGTAAAATAAGATAAGCTAAGTAGTTCACAAAAACAATAAATCAACATTCGGAACATTCCATGCATGGTCTGCTGTAAAAAACTTAATGATACTTTTTATCATTTTTCATCGAATGCATCGGACAAATCCCGACCGTATCATCGGTAATAGTCCTATGTGTTATTAGGACAAACGCCGATAGTAGAGAAGATTGCTTTGTAGTATAAGAGCGCGGCTGCGTTGGGAAGAATATTTCTTTCATGGAGCAGTGATAAGGGGTAGGTGGAAGATGTGAAAGAAAACGTCGGTTTTGACCTGAATGTTTCGCGAGTGGATGGTGAAACATCAGCACCGACCTATAACCAGTTGGATCTCCTGTATAAGAAAGTAGATCCGGAAGGAATCTTTCTACCCTGATTATAAAAAAATATCACAGTGAGTTTCATGGTACCCCGCCTTTCGAGGCGGGGTATTTTTTTAATGAATCTTTTTAATCCCGGAAACAACAATGATCGAAATCCAACGTGTCTTTTATTCTTGAGTTAATTCAAGGGTTTTCACCATATGGCAGGCGTAACGGTTGATCAGTCGAGAAGCAACTTGTTGTCCGCAGACCGCGATTCATTTGTACTGATTACATAGATTGCCGGCTCACCCTTGACAGGGCAGAATGCTTCACAGATGCCGCAACCGACACAGCGGTTGATATCAACCTTCGGCTGTTTTATCATCATATCATTTCCGTCACGATCTTTAATCTGGACAGATTCCAGCCATATAGCCTTTTTTGGAGTCGGGCATACTTCTTCACACACCAGACACGGTTTACCATAGGCATAGGGGAGACACCTTCCCATATCAATCATGGCAACACCGATCTTTGTTCCCTCTTTTTCATTTATTGTAAGCTGTCTGATTGCACCGGTGGGACATACCTGTCCACAGAGGGTACAGCGATATTCGCAGTATCCGATCCTGGGTACAAGTTTCGGTGTCCATATGCCCTCCATTCCGGCATCGAAGAGAGTCGGTTGGAGACCGTTTGTAATACATACTTTCATACATTCGCCACAACGAATACATCTCTTCAGAAATTCTCTTTCATCCAATGAACCGGGGGGCCTGATCAGTTTCCGGTTAAAATATCCGGACCCGGAAAGGGGCCTGATTCGTAAGAACGGTACGCTAAGGATACCCGCAACAATCGAAGTGATGACGTTCCTCCTTCCCAGATTCAGAGATGCAGCATCTTTCCTGACAGTGAATCCGAAATGAACTGCATTGTGGGGACACAGATCATCACAATCCATGCAGTAAAGGCATTCCGCGCTTCTCCAGGTTCCATCCTTATCAATAACGGCACCGCCTGAGCACATGGTTTCACAAATACCACACGATGTGCATCCCTCACTTACCGATCTTTTTAATAACGAATACCGGGAAAGAATACCCAACAGCGCGCCAAGGGGGCAGAGGTATTTGCACCAGAACCTTCGTTCTAGAAGATTCAGACCAAGAATTACCAGGAACAAGAAGCCGATGAAAATACCCTGGAAGAAATAGGGCTGGTTAAACGAAAGAAATGTCTTTTTTAAAAGGGTATAAAAAAATTCCGAGGCAGCAACGATACCAGGTAGATGCAGGTTGTAGACCGTATCGAAGAATGCCCTTGTTATATAATTGACCAGTGGATAGATACTGAGAGAGAGGGAACGAATCAAAAGCGAGATGGGGTCCATGATGCCTGCAAGCTGCGCGGTAAAAAGTGAGGATGCAAAGATAACCAGGAGAATATAGTATTTAATCCTGTACCAGTTGTGACGGACGGGTACAGGAGGTTTCTTTCTGAGAGAACCGATCATGGTATGCAACGTTCCCAGAGGGCAAATCCAACCGCAAAAGATCCTCCCCATAAAAATAGTCACACCTATCACAATGAGTGCTAAAAAGAGACCGGTGGTCACGGAATGTGAAGACAAGAATGTTGACATGAAGATGAGAGGATCAAAGTCGAGCCAGATTTTAACAGGATAGCCGAGTTCATCTCCACCTTTCGATTCAGTCTGGAGGAAGAGGAAAAGAAAGATGAGAAAAAATATGCCTTGGGTAATTCGTCGAAGGTTTCGCATAATGATCTGTCGTGCTGTTCATTTTTTACATGCAGATAAAGCGGTTAACGAGAATTTGCCGTCACGATCCTACGATGTTACATTACGATTTTCTTAATGTTGAGTCGTGAAAGGTCCATCACACCAAGACCCGCCTGATCACCGATTCGAACATATCCGAGGTCATCCCCCGTTAAACCAAAAAGCGTTGCGCCAAACGAGTCAATTGCTACCTGATCGGTTCCAGCAATTACCGTGTTCAAAAGTCTTACGTCGAGCAAGCTTCCTCCCTGCGGGCCGTTATCGGTTAATATACGAACGGCATCCAGAACAGTAAACGTCGGTTTGATAACCTTTGCAATGTCGACGAGGCTTTTATCCAGCCGTTGGTGAATTCTGCCTCTCCATCCCCCCATAACACCCATCCAGTTTTTCATTCCCAGTGTAAGTGTTGCAAGGCCGTGAGTCTTTGCTATCGGTACGTTGATGACTTTGTCGGCTTCAAGTATTTCAGTATATAGAGGCCATTCTTTCAGTGCGAGGCCTTCAAGTTTAACCTTTTTGAATTTCCGTTTATCCACGTAACTGACGTCCGCACCAACATCTCTTGCTGCATCGGCAATGCCGCTCTGCTTGTAACATCTTCTCGGATCGTTAACCGGCCTGTCGAAGACCTTTACTGTCTTGGCCCCTGCCTCGTAACAGAGCTTTACAATGGTGGAGACAACCTCCGGGTTTGTGTTGGCAGCCTGCTCCGGCGTTCTATCCCAGCCAATGTTCGGTTTGACAACAACAATATCTCCTCTGGAGATAAAACGGTTTATTCCACCGAGTGCATTAACTGCCGCGGCCGTAATCATTGCGGGAGATGATCCCTGGACAACTGCGATATCGACGTTTTCCGATGCATGAAGATTCCCGAAAAGGAGATCGAGGTTGATGGGAATTGATACACTCAACCCTGCTATAAAACTGGTCTTTATAAAATCCCTGCGATTCATAGAGAATCCTTTGAAGGGGATGTCCATCGGTACCGAATGGTTGTGTTCTGAACAATTCGTATACGGTACATCCCCGTCAGTGTATGTTTCCTCTCAATATACCATATCTGCGGATTTATTTCACAGGACATTTAAATGAAGGAAAAAAAGTTGAGCAGAATAATTCTCTATCTGGCATGTATTTTGTAGTGACATCAGAGTGGGTGGTACAAAAAATTCTCAAGAAATGTTTAAATATCTAAAGATTTTCGTATCAAGTGCCGATTACACAGTTGATATATCCTAAAAGGAGAACCGTGTGGCAGTAATGAAGCAAGAATAAAAAATTGTGAAGGAGCAACTGTTATGAAGATGATTCCGAATCAAATAAAGGGTATATTAGAGGCCATTCAAGTACAGCACGAAACTGAAGATGTCATTCATGACCAGCAGAAAAGGCTGGATGATTTAAAAAAAGCACTTAAAGATAATTGTCTGAACCGAAAAATAAGAATTGATTTACAGAGAAAAGTGTATGTTCTGGAAAGTAATATCAAGGCACTTCACCGGAAGTCGTTTTTTGCTGATGCACAAAAAAAGATGTGCACACACTAAGTTATCTTAAATAACAGAGGCACAATGCGTAAGAAATCAAAAAATAAACATGCTGTAAATGAACAGCATATCGATCCCTTTTTGGAAGATATCGCTAAATTCCTGTCAACGAGGGCTTTCGTAATGCCTGCACGGGGGGAAGCCTTTCACGGGAGTGAGGAGAATATTGATTTCTCTTCATCATATCACTTTGTCCTTGATTCCTCTGCTGCAGATCCGGTATAAGATAAGACCGTTTTGGGGGGAATCAACCGGTTGGTCTCTGTCGTCCTGAACCATGGCACATACCATTCAATCAACCTGACTGCTTCAGGTTGCACCATTATCTGCTCTATAATAGTACAGTATAATACATCACGTTTAACAGCAGTCCGCTTTAATCCAAAGAGGTACAGTATGCGAAAAATTATTCTTATGGTTTTTGTCATGTCGTTGTTTCTTCGCACCGGGGCAGGCGAATGTGCACAGACTCAGGATGCACAGGCTATCGTTGAAGCGAGCTTCAATTATATGCGGGAAAAAACATCGGTTTCTACGGTAGAAATGATTATTTATCGACCCGATTGGAAGCGGGCGATGACGATCAAAGCATGGACAAAAGGACAGGACCAGAGTATATTCTGGATCATCTCTCCTCCCAAAGACAAGGGTAATGGTACGCTGAAGAAAAAACGTGAAATGTGGATATACAATCCCAAGGTCAATCGTGTCATCAAGCTTCCACCTTCAATGATGTCTCAGGCCTGGATGGGATCGGATTTTTCCAACGATGATCTCTCCAAGACGGACAGCCTGCTTACCGATTACGTCCATATCATTATCGGTACCGAAACCCATGAAGGAAAGAACGTCTATGTGATCAAATCCATGCCCAAACCGGAAGCTCCGGTCGTATGGGGAATGCAGCAGCTCAAAATTCGTGAGGACCATATATTTCTCGAACAGGAATTCTATGATGAAGACCTTCAGCCCGTCAAAATTCTGACGACGAAAAAGATCGGAATGATGGGCAAGAAACTATTTCCCCGTGTCTGGAAGATGCAAAAAACCGGTGTGGAAGATGAATACACCGTTATGGAATATACGGAACTTTCTTTTAATGTAAAGGTGCCACGCAACCTTTTTTCAGTGTCTTCTTTAAAAACTCCCAGAAGGTAGGAAATCGTGTCCATCGACGTAAAAATGGCATGGCGCAATATCTGGCGTAATCCCCGGCGATCGATTTTAACCATGGCCGCCATTGCTTTTGCCTGTTTGCTCCTCGTTTTTATGCTGTCATGGCAATTTGGCTCCTATGATACCATGATCAATTCTGCGGTGAAGATTCACACGGGCCATCTGCAGGTTCAGGCACAAGAATATCAGGATAAAAAAAGTATCCGCATGGTTGTTCCTGACCCGGCGCGTGTAGCGGATATTCTGAAGCACATACCCGATGTGGATGCCTATACCTTCCGTGCCAATGCCTTCTCACTGGTTTCATCCAAAGACCGAACATATGGCATACTGGTGACCGGTATCGATCCCGGCAGAGAGGCAACGGTATCGACAATTAAACATTTGATTCGTCAGGGTAACTACCTTTCCGATGATGATGCCAACGAGGCCCTGATCGGAAAACTTCTTGCGAAAAATCTGAAGGTAACCCTGGGTGATGAGTTGGTTGTACTCGGTCAGGGGCGTGATGGCTCGGTTGCAGCAACAGCCGTGAAAATTAAGGGAATATTCAGTTCCGGACAGGACGAGTTCGATCGCTCCTCCATACAGGTTACCCTTAAGAATTTTCAAGATGTCTATGCCATGCGTGGAGCCGTACATGAAGTGGTGATACTCGGCAAATCGTTGGATACTGTGCAGAAAATAAAGCAGACGGTTACTGCTGAGATTGAGAAAATTGACAACGACCATCACCTTGCTGTCCTGGACTGGATGGATCTCTTACCCGGCCTGGTCGAAGGTATTCAAATGGATCTGTACAGCGGTCTCATCTTCTATTTGATTCTGGTCATCGTTGTTGCGTTCAGTATCCTGAATACCTTTCTCATGTCCATCTTCGAACGGACGAGAGAATTCGGCGTTATGATGGCCATCGGGGCAACGCCGGGACGGTTGACGAAACTGCTACTGCTGGAATCGACGGCGATGACACTGGTGGGCATTATAGTCGGTATTATCGCCGGTAGTTTGATCACGTGGTATTTTCAAGTTCACGGTATCGTTATTTCGGGAACATCCGATATAATGAGCCAGTTCGGCATACCTGACAGGATGTATCCCCTCCTTTCACTGCGCTCCATCGTGATCGGACCGGGTGTCGTCTTGATCATAACATTCCTGACCGCCCTGTATCCGGCCCTGAAAGTTCGACGTTTCCACCCGGTGGAAGCGATGAAAGCTGTTTAAGCTATCAGCTTTCAGCAATCAGCGATCAGTAAAAAACTAGGAGTCAGGGTTTATAGCAATCAGCTATCAGCTTTCAGCGGTCAGAAAGATAAAGCTATCAGCTATCAGCTCTCAGTGTAAAAAGAAAGAAGTTGTTGACATGAAAGATTTCAGAGACCTGAAGGTATGGGAGAAGGCACATAGATTGACTCTTGATATTTACAAGGCAACTTCAGCTTTTCCTCGGGATGAGCAATACGGATTGACAAGTCAGATCAAACCTCCCTGTACTTCAATTCCTGCGAATATTGCTGAAGGATGTGGCCGGAGAAGTAATGCTGAGTTGGCGCATTTTCTACAGATTGCAATGGGTTCAGCAAGCGAACTTGAATATCATCTACTCTTGGCTTACGATCTCGGATTTTTAAAGGATTCTGAACATGAACATCTTGATAATGTAACAACAGAAGTAAAGCGTATGCTATCATCTTTTATCAAGAAGCTGAGAGCTGATAGCTGAATGCTGAAAGCCTATATGAAAGGGTTTAAGCCATGTTCTTCCAATTAGGATGGCGTAATATCTGGCGAAATCCGCGGCGGACCGCCGTTATCATGATGGCGATTGTTATCGGGGTCTGGAGTATGATCTTTCTGGGTGCCCTCATGAGGGGCATGACCGATCAAATGGTCAGAAACGGTATTTCAACTCTGACCGGACACATTCAGCTGCATCACAAGGGTTACCGGAACGATCCTGTTATTGAAAACAGTATGACCGATCCACGAGCGGTTGAGTCAGTTATCAAAAAAGAACTGCCGTCGGGTGTTCGGTGGTCTTCACGGGTGCGGGTCAACGCCGTTGTCAGCAATGCCCGGCACACGGCGGGGATAACTTTTGTGGGAATTAAACCGTCACAGGAAGCAGAAATATCATTCATCGGAACGGCTGTCACGGAAGGACGGTACCTGAAGGATGATGATACCTACGGAATTGTGGTGGGTAAGGCCCTGGTGGAAAAATTTGGGACGAAGTTAGGGCGTAAAATGCTGGTTATGTCCCAGGGTACTGACAAGGAAATCGCATCACGGGCCTTCCGAATTATTGGAATATTCAGGGCTGAAATGGAAGCAACGGAAAAACAGTTTGTTTTCGTCACCATGCAGGCCGCACAGCGTATGCTCAAAATGAAAGACGGAATTTCTGAAATATCCCTGGTCCTGCCCGATCCCAAAAATGTCGACACGATTGCTGAATCCTTGCGTGCCGTTCTGCCTGCTGTCGATTACGAAGTTCAGACATGGCGGGAACTCCTGCCGTTTGTCACTACATATCTCAATGTTTATGATGGATTTGTTTTTATATGGTTCATTGTTGTATTCATTGCCATGGGGTTCGGTATCGTTAATACGACACTGATGGCGGTGTTCGAGCGAATACGGGAGTTTGGTCTCTTAAAGGCATTGGGGATGAAACCGTGGTGGATCGTCAAAGAGGTTCTCACCGAATCATTTTTTCTCCTGGTCATCGGTATGATTATTGGTAATACCTTGAGTTTTCTGAGTGTTTTTGCACTGTCCGGGGTCGGGATAGATCTTTCGGCCCTCGCGGCAGGTTCCGAGTATTTTGGTATATCCCGGGTGATTTATCCTGCCATTCACCCGAAGGATGTGATCATGGCAAATCTGGTAGTATTTATCCTCGGTCTTATCGTAAGCGTTTATCCGGCTGTGAAGGCGGCACGGTTTACGCCGATAGAGGCATTGGCACAAACATAAACAGATGGATGTTAAACGTTCAGTGTTTGGAGCGGTCACATACTGCTGATAACTGATTGATTATATATAACTTTATATGGGAGTTATACGATGAATATTGTTGAAACCGTTGACGTCAAGAAAACGTATCAACAGGGAAAAGTGGAAGTTACAGCCCTCGGCGGTGTGAGCCTGTCAATACAAAAAGGAAGCTTTGTTGCCCTGGCCGGTCCGTCGGGGTCCGGGAAAACCACGATGCTGAACATGATCGGTGGTTTGGATACTCCCGATTCAGGTAGCATTGCTGTAAACGGCAATACCCTGGAGACGATGAGTCAAACGGAGCTGGCCAGCTTACGGTTGCACAATATCGGATTTATATTTCAGGCGTATAATCTGGTACCCGTTCTGTCCGCTTTGGAAAACGTGGAATTTGTCATGCTTCTTCAGGGCATTTCTTCGGCTGAGCGACGAGATCGCGCAATGTCCATATTGGACGATGTGGGTCTGGAAGGGACGTATAATCGTCGGCCGGCTGAGTTATCCGGGGGACAACAGCAGCGGGTGGCCGTTGCCCGTGCCATTGTTTCCAATCCGTCCATCGTTCTGGCGGACGAGCCGACGGCCAATCTGGATTCGAAGACAGGAAAAGGTCTTCTCGAAATGATGAGGAAAATGAACGAGGAGAAAAAGGTTACTTTCATCTTCTCAACGCATGACCGTATGGTAATGGACTATGCCCGCCGTCTGATCCTCATCAGGGACGGCCTGGTTGCCGATGATGAGATTAGGGAAGCGTAATCAGCTATCAGCAATCAGCTATCAGCAATCAGCTATCAGTGGTCAGCTTTCAGCAATCAGGATATATAGCGATCAGCAATCAGTTGCAAGCGGCCAGGATTTATAGCAATCAGCTTTCAGCAATCAGTGATCAGATTCATGGTAAGAAAAATTGTTATAATTGGTAGTCTTTTTGTTTTTGGGATTGTGATGATCTGCATAATCCCGGTATGCACGTGGGCATTATCCGATTCCATCGAGAAGCAGGTAACTGCTCCATCCGATGAAACGTCCGAACAACCTGGTCCCTGGTATAAAAACATCGATGACGAGTGGGGCGGTCATGTCAAGATTCGCGGGTCCGTTTCATGGCCTGATGATGAATCCTATTTCAAATACGTTGGTGCCGATCCATGTTATGACGGTTCGACCGAGGTCAGAATTAAGAACAAACTGTTTTTAGGTTCATGGGGTGATTTTGTAACGCATTATGAAGCGGTCTTTTCCGGCGGAGATACACGGCGCAAAGAAAAATCCCTCGAACAGTTATATCCGGGTCTTTTCAGCGGCGTTTTAAAGGCCGGAGGTCCGCCGGATGACAGCCGTCGCCTCATGGATTTAACGGATACAATCGATGACGACGATAACTATGTTTTTTATCATCGTCTGGACCGGTTGTACATGAATGTCATGCCGGAGTGGGGCGTCGTTCGCGTCGGCCGTCAGGCTGTCACCTGGGGAAACGGCCTGCTCTTTAATCCGATGGATCTTTTCAATCCCTTTTCCCCTTCAGATATTGAACGAGAGTACAAAATCGGTGATGACATGGTTTTTACCCAGTTTTCTGTCGATGCTCTCGGTAGCCTGCAGGTGCTCTATGTGCCGCGGCGGGAAACGGAAAGCGGAGATGTTGAGTGGGATCAGTCCTCTCTGGCCGGTAAGCTTCATAGTGCCAAAGGTACCACCGAGTTTGATGTCATGGCAGCGAAGCATTATAAGGATGCCGTTGTCGGTATCGGCAGTACCGGGTATCTCGGAGATACGGCCTGGCGCCTTGACGGTGTGTGGACATTTCTCGACAACAAGGGCGATTCCGACGATTATCTTTCTCTCGTGGCCAACATTGAC
>Ga0272442_10004944_pt1 | contig 18006 bp, 17 predicted proteins | sample SSMForm2O_FD_200262 | JGI IMG/M metagenome (GOLD analysis project Ga0272442, IMG submission 200262) | Marine sediment archaeal communities from Little Sippewissett salt marsh, Falmouth, MA, United States - SSM-Form-2O | ecosystem: Environmental > Aquatic > Marine > Wetlands > Sediment ... | reverse complement strand
GTCATGAGCCGCTGGTCCGGCGGTTTGGGTATTGCCCGCCGCATTGTCTGCAGCACCTGTAGCGGGACTGCTGTCGGGCTCGTGTATACTCTGCTCACCGCCTTCTTTTTTACTGCTCACGCCGGGGTTGCTGATCTGATATCTTTGCTTGTATGGCGCATATTCGTCCTCACTATTTTTTCCACAATTGGAGCCGTGCTCAACGAAATTTTTCAGGATGACCCCGCACTTTAATACATACCTCCATACTATTTCAGGTCGTTTTTATACGGGCACATATGGTATAATTTCAAAAAATTACCGACACACGCATAGACTGTGAGACGGCCATGAAATATATCCTTCTGCTGGGCGACGGCATGGCAGATCGCCCGCTGGACGAATACGGCGGCAAAACCCCTCTTGAAATAAGCAGCACTCCCTGTATGGACTCGCTTGCCGCACGCGGCACACTCGGCATGGTCAACACCATTCCCGACGGATATGAGCCCGGCAGCGACGTTGCCAACATGTGCGTTCTTGGATACAACCCGCAGCTGCATTATACCGGCCGCGCGCCGATCGAGGCAGTCAGCATGGGCATCCTGCTAGAAGATACCGACATAGCCTATCGCTGTAACCTTGTCTCGTTTGCCAACAACGGCGACACAACGGTGATGGATGATTACAGCGCCGGGCACATACCGACCGAAGAAGCCCACCGTTTTATTGCTGTGCTCAAAAAAACGCTGGATAGTCCTGAGTGCAGGCTGCATCCCGGAATAAGCTATCGACATGTATTGATTGTAAAACAGGGGGACCCAGGTGTCAAAACCTGTGCCCCCCATGACATTTCAGGACGCGAGGTAGCCGCTTTTCTTCCATCCGGAAATGGCTCGGAACTGATACGCGACCTTATGAGCCGAAGCCGGACACTGCTCAACAACCATCAGCTTAACCGTGAACGTTGTGCCCGCGCTCTTAAACCGGTCAGTTCAATCTGGTTATGGGGCCAGGGAAAAGCTGTCAATCTGCCATCCTTCCATAAAAAATACGCTCTGGACGGCAGCGTTATCTCCGCCGTTGACCTGATCAAGGGGCTGGGCATCAGCGCTGGACTAAATTCAATTGACGTTCCGGGTGCGACAGGCTACCTGGACACCAATTACGCGGGCAAGGTCGCTGCTGCACTTGGCGCTCTTGCAACCCGTGATTTCGTTTACCTGCATGTCGAAGCTCCTGACGAAGCCTCCCACAAAGGCAGTTTGCCAGAAAAGATACGGGCAATCGAGGAATTCGACAGCAACATTGTAGCTCCTGTCCTTGAAGGGCTTCGCAGGCTGTCTGAGCCCTACCGGATTCTGGTACTTCCGGACCACCCCACCCCGCTGGCAATTAAGACACATTCATCCGAACCGGTGCCGTTTATACTGTATGACAGTACGAAACTACCCGCTCAACCGCTTAAGCGAGCATACTGTGAACAGGACGCACGTGCAACAGGCGTGACCGTTTTGCAGGGGTGGACCCTGATGGACACATTCATTCGACAAAAATAACAACCACATTAGCCAGTACCCTCCATGCAAATCACTATACTCGGTTCCGGAACCTGTGTGCCCAGCGCTGAACGCACAGCAGCCTGTATCAGCATTGCTGCAGAATCGACAACCGTCCTGCTCGACAGCGGACCCGGCAGCCTGCATCAGATGCGTAAAGCCGGTATATCAAGCAATGATGTCGACCTGCTGTGCTATACGCATTTGCATATAGACCATACGGCTGATTTCATACCACTACTGTTCGCTTCCAAATACGCCCCTCAAAAACGCATCCGTGACCTTGCTGTGTTGGCCGACCCAGAATTCGAAAACCACTACAGCCGGCTTATTAACGCATACGGGCAATGGATAGTCCCGGATGCATACACTATCAAGTGGCTGCAACCCACACGGCCGATTGCTTTCGGCCCATTAACCATAACCTGCAGTCCTGTACAGCATACTCCGCACAGCATTGCCTTCCGTGTGCACGAACGAAACGGCGCATGTGTTGTCTACTCAGGCGATACAGACTATTGCAGCAGTCTTGTAGAGCTTGCCCGGAACTGTGACCTGCTGATACTGGAATGCTCCTTTCCGGAAGGCAAGCATACCCAGGGGCACCTGACGCCGTCGCTTGCAGGCCGGATTGCAGCAGAGGCCTCGTGCAAACAGGTTGTCCTGACCCATTTTTACCCGGAATGCGATCCGCAGGAATGCTGCAGAATAGCGGCGCAATATTTCAAAGGGGAAATAACCGAAGGAAAAGACCAACTTAAAATAATCAAGTAAAAATATATAGTTAAGCAAAAAATATAATACTATACATTACCAATCTTCCTATGAAGAATCCAATTACTACAACAGTGTTGCCATTCAGTGAACGCCTGCCAAGCGTACGGTACATCATTGCCTTGCAGCTGTTCTTGTGTATAGGCAGTATCATGCCCTCTTTCTCTCATGCCGGTATTTCAGATATTCAAATCCACCCCAACAGTGTTGTGCAAGGTGCAATAGTCCGCGTAAACGTAGCCTGTCAGGAGGATGTCCTGAAAGTCTTTTATGAATGGGATGATATCAAGGCCAAACTTTTCAGCGACGCTCCTGGCAGGTACTCGGGATTTGTTCCAATCGCGATGAACCACCAGCCCGGTTCATCACAGTTAAAAATCACCGCTATCACGACAACCAGCCAGACCTTTACACGGCTATGTACAGTTACCGTGCTGGAGCAGGACTTTCCGGTACAGCATCTTACGGTAAGCCCATCAAAGGCGACGTTGAGCCCGTCAGATCTAAAACGACATAACGGTGAACGCAAACAAGTACTGAACATGTTCAAAAACTCAGATTCAGGCCGGCTATGGAAAGACCCATTCACTCTGCCCGTAGAGGGCCGGATCTCAACACCATTCGGTGTGAAACGTTTTATCAACAATGAACCACGGAACCGTCATTCCGGTGTTGATATAGCCGCACCGGCAGGTACACCCGTACGGGCATCTGCCGCGGGTAGAGTAACCCTTACCGGGGAGCACTTTTTTGCCGGTAAATCCGTCTATATCGATCATGGGAATGAACTATTCAGTATGTATTTCCATATGAATTCAACAGTGGTCCATGGAGGTCAACTCGTTACATGCGGTGAGATTATAGGAGAAGTCGGTTCCACGGGACGCGCTACCGGTCCGCATTTGCACTGGGGAGTAAGAATGCACGGCATTCCGGTCGACCCATTCAGCCTGCTTGTGTTATTTGCGAAATAATACCTGCCAATAACAATACCCCCGCATCCAGGATCTGACATGCCACCAGTATCAAAACCCAGAAGCGGCCCCCTTCCCTTCCACCCCATTGACCTGTGCCAGCCTGACGACCTGAAATCCTGTGCAGCGTGCTGCGGACTTTTCAACTGGCATGACCATTCACGGGCTGCCATTACTGAAATTGTAGCCCTGCAAACCGACCTGTTCCTTCAGCTTGATTCATACAATGATCTCGATGAGTATCGAAAACGCAGAGACAGCAGAATCAGAAACTCCAAATTGTTTGCGACCATTTATAACTGTGAATTTATCGGTTTTATAGATGCTGCGCGTCGCCGTGTCGGATGTTTGCTGCATCCAGCGGTCACAGGCAACCCTGAATTACGTAATAATTGTTTTTACGGTGCCAAAATCTGTAATGAACATTTCTGCCCGGGTTTCGGATGCCTGACGAAAGTTGAACAACAGGCGGTTGTCGCCTCCATATCCGATTGGTACCTTTACGGCCTTATTATCACCGATATTGATCTCGTAAAGGAGTTTTTCAAACGCGCCGAAAACCTGCTCGGAGAAAGCATTAAGGCATCACGCGTATACCTGCCGCAATTATCCGCGGCATTGCAAGATTTTTTTACTTTAAAAGAACACTGGCCCTATAAGGCGCCCGGAAACAGACTGGGGAAATACTATTTTTCCGCCGCAGAATATGCAATTGCGCGAATCGACTACCGCACGCGCTGGGGCGTACCCGAATCGACCTGGGACAAAATTCTGGTGAGCCTCGAATCAGAGTTCAAAACGCTTGATGATGTACGTTCGGCCGAAAAACTTTTGCAGAATAAACTCGATGCATTCATACGCGCCTATGAGCGCACACAATAAACATATGCGGTGATTCCGTGCCTTGCACGCACATTGTTTTTTTTCTTCTCATTTGCTACTATGTATCTATTTTTCCACACAACAACAGCGGCAAACCTGTTGAGCTATACCTATGGATACTGCTTCCAGAGTCGACAGCCATCGTTTGCATGACCTTCAAAAGCGTATCGGCTACCATTTTCAGGACAGCTCGCTTTTAACGCTGGCACTTATGCATAAATCATATGCCAATGAACAGCAACTGAATGAACATTACGGCAACGAGCGCCTGGAATTCCTCGGCGATGCAGTTATCGAACTGATAGTCAGCCGCGTACTGTATGAACGCGCGCAAGACAGTTCAGAAGGCCACCTGTCAAAAATGCGCGCCTCGATCGTGAATACCGATTCACTTGCAGAGATTTCCCGCCGGTACGGCCTGCAGGACTTCCTGCGTTTGAGCCGCGGGGAACAGGAAAACGGGGGGCGTGAAAAAAAATCAATTCTCGCGAACGCCTATGAGTCGCTCGCAGCGGCAGTCTATATTGACGGGGGCTACGAAGCCGTTTTCAGCATGATACGAAACCATTTTGAACCGCTGTTCAACGAGGCGTCCCTGCGGGGGTACAGACGAGATTATAAAAGCCGGCTGCAGGAACTCGCCCAAAAACTTTTCGCTACCATGCCGGTTTATGAGATTATCTCAGAGCTTGGCCCCGACCACTTTAAAACATTCGAGGCCCAGGTCATTATCAGGGAACGCCGCTACGGCATGGGACGTGGCGGCAACAAAAAAACCGCCGAGCAACAGGCTGCCCGCCAAACTTTGCTAATCCTTGAAAGCCCCTTGAAAAAATGATCCCTATAGTCGCAATCATCGGCCGGCCGAATGTTGGTAAATCAACACTATTCAACACAATTGCCCGCCGCAACATAGCAATAGTCCATGATCTGTCCGGGGTAACCCGCGACCGCAACTATACCGACGTCACGATCAACAAGCACAGTTTTACCCTTATTGACACAGGTGGTTTCGACCCGGCTGGCGAAGACGATTTTTCGAGCCTTGTGCGCGAACAGGCTGTTTTTGCGATCGAGGAGGCCGACCTGATCATTTTTCTCATGGACGGTACAGAAGGACTGATGCACAGTGACCTTGATATAGCCCGTCAGTTGCAGCAGTCGGGCAAGCCAGTGCTGTATGTCGTCAACAAAGTCGAGAATCGTGCTGTTGAAAATGGGGTGATGGATTTTTACCGCCTGGGCTCAGATGCAATCCATGCAATTTCAGCCAAGAACAAAACCGGCATCCGCGACCTATGCGATGCCGTCCTTGAACGTATACCCGCCGTACAACAATCCGCACAGGCGGACGATGAAATCACATGCTCCATTATTGGTCGTCCGAACGTTGGGAAATCATCGCTCATCAACCGACTTATCGGCCAGGAGCGTTTTATGGTTAGTGACCGCGCAGGCACGACACGTGACCCCGTTGATACGCTTATGCGCTATCATGATCAGACGATTCGCTTTATAGACACTGCCGGTATCCGCCGCAAAAGCAGCCTGGGATATAAACTTGAACGCTATTGCGAACTTATGTCACTGAAATCAATAGGCCGGTCGTCAGTGTGTATCCTTATAGTTGATGCTACTGACGGGGTTACAGCATACGACGCACGACTCGCCGCCCAGATTTATGACCGAACCCGTGCCTGCATTGTTGCCGTCAACAAATGGGATCAAATCAAAAAACAGAATAAATCATATGAGCACTTTATCAAGGATGTACGTTCCCGGCTTCCCTTCATGGATTTTGCGCCGGTTATCGCTCTCAGTGCACTGACCGGGCAGCGTGTTCGTAAAATACTTGACCTGATTATTCAGATAACTAAAGGTTATAACCGGCGGGTAGCGACAGCTGAAGTAAACCGTGTAATCGAGTCAGTCTATGCCCATCACCCCCCCCCGGTGTCGGGCAACCGGAGAACAAAAATATATTATGTGACACAGGTTGCCACAGCCCCTCCTGTATTCAAACTGTTCACGAACAATACACGCGTTTTTACGCAATCCTATGTCAGATACCTTGAACGCTCTCTGCGTACGGCCCTCGGTATGGATTGTATACCCCTGTGCCTGCAAGTAACCGGACGGGAGGAAAAAACAGATAGCACCACGCGGCAGCCATCAGGCAGACGGCAAAAAAGCAGATAAGAACTCACGAATGTGATCTGCAGATATTGGATGAAGAAATACCTCGCCAATGCGCCGCGGCAAAACAAAATTAACACTCGACCCGGTTTTCTTCTTGTCTTTCATCATTGCATTGACGTAATCGTCCGCCGGGAACGGGGGTAAAATCAAGGGCAGGCCGGCAGCACGCAACAAAGACTCTACCCGTCCAACGTCATTTTCGGAACAAAAACCAAGCCTCCGGGACACCCGTGCTGCAGTGAGCATACCGATCGCCACTGCCTCACCGTGCAAAAAAGAAGTATACCCTGTAAGCGTTTCAACAGCATGGCCTATTGTGTGCCCGTAATTAAGATGTGCACGGACACCCGTTTCAGTCTCGTCCTGCACAATGATATCGGCTTTTATACGGCAGCATTGCATAATAACCGACGCAACCGCTTCGGCATCATGACCGACAATGTCGCTTATACCGTTTTCAAGAAAAGCAAACAAACCGGGATCACGTATCACCCCATATTTTATGACCTCTGCCAGACCGGCACGCAACTCGCGATCCGGAAGTGTCAGCAGAACAAAAGGATCGATAATCACCGCCGACGGCTGATAAAAAGCCCCCACCATGTTTTTACCGCGCGGGAGATTTACTCCTGTTTTACCGCCGACACTGCTGTCAACCTGTGCAAGCAGCGTGGTAGGTATCTGTACAAGACGAATGCCGCGCAGAAAAGTTGCGGCCGCAAATCCGGCCATATCGCCGATAACGCCGCCGCCAAGCGCTATAAGCGAGCATGCGCGATCAAGGCTGAAATCCAGAAGCTGTTCATAAAGGCCCTCTATAGTTGCAAGTGTTTTGTACTGTTCGCCATCAGGCAGAACGGCAACATGCGTTGTAAAACCACAGGCCTGCAACGAAGCTTTTAAAGTATCAAGATAATAGGGGCCAACTGTCGTATCGGTCACAATAGCAGTTTTTTTATGCAACCCGATACCACCAAGTATTGATCCTGCCTGGTGCAAAAGACCGCTACCAATGTAAATGTCGTAGCTTCTGCTCCCAAGCCCTACATGTTCTATGCGTCTATCGGATTGCATACCTGTGTGCTACCTTTATTTATTGTCAATCTCCATCAAAGGTATAAAAAAAGCACAGGTTACTATGCCTGTGCTTTTTCCCTCGACAGCAACCGCCAGAAAGCGTATTTCAGGTGCCTTCCTGCTGCACAGGTATAATCTCCTGTTCAGTCTCAGAAAACACATCCTCAGCCTCGACGAAAAAACCATCCATCAGAGCCTTGATTCCTTCGCGCACTACATTATCATACATTACGCGGGGGTGTGTGTCGGCGTTGTTGAAGTTGCTCGAAGGCGTAAACTGCATCTCGACCCGGTTAGACCATAAAACATCACCGGTCTCACCCTTCTGTGCATATACACGGACCTGAACAACGGCGGTTCGCTTGTTTCTGGCAGGCTGCTGGCCGACTATATAGCCTGCACCCGCACCGATCAATGCGCCGTAACTGCCGGCAACACCTGCACCGACCGCTGCACCATATGCTAAATTGTCTACATCGTCAAGGTCGGCCTCATAGTTACTGTAATCCGTTCCGCCCATTAAGAAACGGCCGGCATCGCCAAAAAATGATGGCACCACGCCGCGTCTTGTTTTTGGGGCACCGTTATCATAAGAACCTTTGCCACCAAGAACCAGGTCACGCGTGCTGTTAAAAGCGACAGTACCGATACCGCTGTCCAACGGATTCCGCGATGCTGTTTCCTTAATACCGTAGTCGAGGATGCGACCGCGTATGATAAGATCGACATCAAGAAGCTGGGCAAGTTCAACAACCTTTTCCTTGCTCAAGCCGACAGTACAGCCCTGCAGTATGGGGGATGCGGCTTTTTTGGGCTCTTTTTTTCTGTTCTCTTTTTCAATAATGGAAACGATTTCATCGGCCATGGTCTGTGTGTGCACATGATTGACAAGGGCATATTGCGGCGACTCGATACGGTCAAAACGGTTCTCGCGTGGTGTTTCGACAGGAGCCACCGTGCCATGTATCAGGTATTGTTCAGCATCGATAGGTCTGATGACTTCCTGGTCAACGAGCAGCGTATTGACATCCTCCTGAACAGCAAGGGTTAGCCCGTGGGCCACAAGGTGATCGGCGATCTCCTCCTGTATTTTAATATTACCTCCCCATACGTCTGGCCGTATACTATTTTGCTGGTGCGAGTAATCAGCAAAGGGGAATATAGCCACTTTTTTAATGCCGCTTACATATATCGTGTTCTCGGCGGGGATAAACTTCACATTAGGTGTAGGACTCGGTGCAACCGTTTGCGTAACGACGGAACCGCCACCGCAACCAAATGCTATCAAGGCCACAAGCGCGATAAATGTATTCGTCAATTTACTTGTATTCATTGCGGCAACCTCCTTGTAATGCGCTGTTGTAAAATCTTCTAATAAAGCATGTGCCACGAAACTGGCAACGTGGCGGATGCTAACCTGCTACTGCCTCCATGTCCTGTGCTATATTTTCAGGGGAATCCAAAACCGTTACCGTCAAGAAAATAAGCAATTCCGTGAGTTGCTCTTCCTCTCGTTTGTTCTTAAACAGATAACCCAAATAGGGAAGCGTGCCGAAAAAAGGCACTGTTTTTATGTTGATAGTATGGGTCGTTTCATAAATCCCCCCGATCACTGCAGTAACACCGCTTTCAATCAGCAGAAACGTTTCAAGTTCCCTGATATCGATACCGGGCTCTCCATCCTGGCCTGTCTGCGATGACTTCTGGTTTTTCGTGACCTTGACCTCTATCGCGACCGTATCGGCAGGGGTGATCTTCGGTGTCACTTCCAACTCGAGAACCGCATCCTTGAACTCGGTTGATGTTACGCCGTTCTCGTTCAGGGTGAGATATGGAAGGGCAACACCCTGCTTGATACGGGCTTCCTGGTTGTCAAGACCGATGACACGTGGGTTAGAAACGATTTTGATCTTGTCATCGTTCTCAAGGGCGCTCAGCTGCAAATTAAGGGTTAAATTATCTTTAATATATCCCAGGTTGATGGCACCACCCGATCCGGGGCCGGCAGCAGCGGGAAGGTTCACGATATAATCTCCGGCGGTTCCTCCACCGATGGTGATCGGATCACCGTCCTTGGTCGTTGAGTAGGTTCCGCCCCAACGGATACCGAGTTCTTTTGTAAAACTGGGGTTCGACTGAACAATCCGTGCCTCAATCATCACCTGCCGTGTCGGTATATCCTGCTCTCGGATCAACTCGGCAATTTTGGGTATATTGTCGGGTATATCCTTGACCGTAACTTTATTGGTGAGTTTAAAAGCCGTAACACTGCCACGATCGCTGAGTACCTTTAGCTGTTTTATAAATGCGGCAACATCGGATGCTTTCGAATAGCTGACATCAAAAGTTTTGATCTCAAGGTCCACAACTTCTTCATGTGACTTGCGGGCAAGCAGTTTTTCCTCATTTATGCTTTTGATGCGTTCCCGTGTTTCAATACGAGTAATATTTTTGGTCACAATGCTGCCGAGATTATTTGTTTCAAGTATCAACTCCAATGCCTCATCAAGTGGTATATTATCGAGCTTGAGCGTTATGCGGCCGGTAACACTATCGCTTATGATCATGTTTTTGCCGCTTATATCGGCTATCAAGCGCAATACATTCTTGATATCGGCATCCTTGAAATCAAAGGATATCTTGGGGCCGCTGAATGCCTTCATTTCTTCGTCCAACCCATCATCGAAGGTTTCTGCAGTAGTCTCAAGCGCTGCGTCCACGGGCTCTTCTGCAATGACCCCTGCCGACTCTTCAATTGCTCCCGGCCGAACATCAGCGTAAGCAACGTCAGGCGGCGCACCTGTATCAGCATTAAGATGAATCATTAATGAAGTCCCCTGCTTGGCAATCTGATATTGCGGCATTTTTTCGGTAGTCAGATCGAGCACAACCCTGAGGTTGCGCGGACCGGTCCCGATACGTACCTGGTCAACAAATGCATCGTTAACCGGTATGCGTTTTGTATTCAGCGATGACTGTGACCCGGGCATGTCAATGACCAAACGATTAGGTTGCGTAAGCGTATAAGCTCGATATTTTCCTATCGGGGCAGCAGAGGCAATCTCAACACTTGTGCCATCAGCAGTTGCACGGGGAATTATGGATGAAATAACGGTACTTCCCTGCTCAATGGCAACTGCCTGCTGTGCAGATGCGTCAGGTTTGTCCTGAACAATCGGGAAACCAGTTTCAGGAACAGTCTTATGGGTGATTTCAATATTTAATGCTGATGCATCGCTGGTTGTAGTGTACGAAAAATCGTCCTGCAAGGCTATGGTGATGCGCAGATAGTCCCGGTCTCGGTCCAGTATTTTTTCGGCAGTAACACTGGAAATAAAATCGTTTTCGGCTATGCTTAAATCCGCCTGATCTGAAATCGAGAATTCCGGCAAATCCACGATAATTCTGTGCGGATCGCTCAGCTTGAACACCGTATATTGCGGCTCCCTGCTGGTCTGAAAGCTGAGCGAACAGCTGGTGGCCTGGTCGATAAGTGCGAGCGATTTGACAATTTCTTCGGCAACTTCATCAATTGCGACATCAGCCTGCTCCTGCTGTGCAGCCGCCTCAATCTTTGATGCATCAGTTGAATCAGAAGGCACGGTGCTGAGTGTTGAGCATGCACCGGTAAAAACCATTAATGTCGCCAGACTCAACAATATATGAACAATACCTTGATATGATCTCATGACTATCCTCTATTCGACATGTTGTATCGTTATGGTTGAAATCCTGGTTTCAATCTCGCCAAGCGAATTATATATTTTTTCTCTGATGATGATCCCGGTCTGCGTTACCCGTTCAACAACACCGTCATTAGGTCCGACTAACGTGCCCTTACGTACCATATAGCCGTATCCTGTTGGGTCCTCAAGCATTGCAGTAGGTTCATCGCCTGAAACAACCACAGCGACTAGCTTCAGATCCTTAAGCTCATACTTTTGAAGGGGGGTCAGGAACGCCCTGTCAGAAGTCCGATCTCTTGCTGTAGCGGTTCTAGTAACCATATCGGCAATAAGCGGGCGAAAAGGATCGGGCTTGCCCGCTGAACTGTAACTGTACTTGTCAGTGTCTGCGGTTTGTTTATCGGCAGATGAAGCCTGTTCTGTAACAGGAGCCTTTTTTGTTCTCGTTTTTTTCTTCTTAGCGGCAACCCGTCTTTCAATAGAGGGCCTCTGCGGTGCCTGGTCTTCGGAAGAGCATCCCGGCGCAGTAAAGAACACAAACACGATCAGCACAATGTAGAGTAGGTATCTCATGTAAGTCCTATTTTTTTCTAGACCGTTTTCCCTTCTTCCCCTTGCGACTCGCCTGTACCTTGGACTCATCCATAAACTTGAACGTAACGATGCTGAATTTGGACTCGAGACGGGTCTCAATAGACATGCCCTGTGACTTTTGCCGGGCCGGCTGCATCGAAATATCCATGATATTGACTATTCTGTCGAGGCCGGAAACCTTGTCGAAAAAATAACCGATATCATGGTAATTACCCCGAACCTGCATGGCGACCGGTATCTCGGCGTAAAACCCCTTAGCGAGCTCGGGCGCAGGTTTAAAAAGAAGAATTTCAAGACCACTCTCCTGGGCAAGCGAAGAAATATTGCTCAATAATTCGGGGATTTCGCTCGAATTGGGCAGTAGTTTCAGGGATTCTTGGAACTGGGCCTGCATACTACGCAATTCCTTGCGGAAATTATCAATGTTGGCCAGCACGCGCTGCTGCTCACTGTATTGCGCATTCAGTTTGGTAAGCTCAGCCTGTTGAGCGCTTAACTCCTTTGTCTTCGACGCATGGACTCCATAATAGTAGCCGACAATCAGCAATACTATTACCGCACCCAGAATTATGAGCTTCTGGTAGTCGGGAAGTTTCAATATTTTGCCAACTATCTGTCCAGAGTCTGCCATGGTTTTTCCGTAAATGATTTAATAGTGCCTGCCCGTTTGCAAGCTTCTCAACTGGACGGGCCAGTCGTCTCGCCGGTATATGAAATTCGGGATGTCATAAAAAACTTCTTTAAATATGCGCCGCTTGAACCGATGGTTTTGGATTCGGTCTTAACCTCACCGAGCACGATATCACTCAGCGTTTCCGATTTTTCGAGAAGTTCCATGTAACGTGACACAGAAACGTTATCGAGAGACTGTCCAGTAAGCTTAAGTTCCGTGCCTTTCTGGCTAAGGCTTAAAAGCCATACATTGCCGGGCAGGCATGTTGCAATCGTATCTAGCATCCGAACGGGACCGGTTTTGTTGTTTTGCAAAGCGACTATGATATCCATTTTCTTTTTAAGCATTTCCTTCTGTTCCTTGAAGGTTTCGATATCTTTCATCTTAAGTTTGCTCTGTTTTATTTTCTCCCGGACCACATTAATATCATTCTGTGTTCTGGTAATGTCAGCCTCAAGCGACCACCAAAAAAATCCTATCACAAGGCATGTCACAATTAGCGGCAGCGCCGCGAGCACAAACTGCCGGGCAATAATTTCTTTTTTCCGCGCCGCCCGGTAGGGCAGCAGGTTGATTTTTATCATTGTCAGTTACTCTCCAAGCCTTCGCGTCGCCAAACCGACACCTACCGCAGCAACGGCTGCCATATCCCGCATGTATTCGGAATCAAAAGACCTTTTGTCGTACTTGATCACCTTAAACGGATCAACATACTCAATCGCCATATTCATTTTTTCCTCGATCATCTGCTTAAGCCCCGGTGTCTTGGAAGCACCGCCGCTTAAAAACAAATGATTAATTTCTACATACGTTGAACTTGTAAAAAATTCGAGCGTACGCTGAATCTCACGAGCAATCGTTAATGCGGTTTTGGAAATCGTCTGTTCCAGAATCCCACTGTCGATGCCTTCAATCTCCTCGCCAATTTTAAGCATTTCAGCTTCCTCAAAACTGACCGAAAGCTCCTTCTGTATCTCCTCTGTTATCTGGTTGCCGCCGAGGAAAACATCCCGATTAAAAATAGATGTGCCGTTTTTAAGAATATTAATATTAGTAACGCTGGCCCCTATGTCAATAAGGGCAAAAGTTTCATTTTCCTCATGCAGATAGTTGATATTGAACATATTCTCAAGGGCAAACACGTCGATGTCTACAATGCGACTGCGCAAACCCGCATGCTGAAAAGCATCGGTATATTCATCTATCATGGCCTTCTTTGCGGCAACAAGCATAACGTCCATCATCTCAGGATTCTCTTCGTTAACACCCAAAATCTGGAAATCGATATTGACCTCGTCAAGGTCAAACGGGATATATTGCTCAGCCTCACTTACAATAACCGGCTCAAGTGAGTCTTCGGTCATGAACGGCAGCGATATTTTCTTGATGATTACAGGATGGCACGACACGGAGAATGCTACATCCCGGCAACCGATCTTCAGACTCGATAAGAGACCTTTGACAGCCTGAATAAGAGGTTCGGCATTAATCACAACTCCGTTAACGATAGTCTCGCGGGGGAGCCTGGCGACACCGAAATTTTTCAATCGGTATCCGTTTTTAGTATCTTCCAGTTCGACCAATTTTACCGAACTGGTTCCAACATCGATACCGATCAGTTTTTTTGATGAAAAAAAAGACAGCATCTGCAAACCTCTCGTTCACTGTTAATGCCGCCCAGAAGCGGATTCACCGGATTCATCCGGCTGGAGCTGGTATACAAGTTCATCCTTTTTCACCAGTCCAAACTGCTTTCGGGCTATGTCCTCGATATAGGAAAAATTATCGTTTAAAAGCTCTACTTCCGTTTTTAGACGTGCGTTTTCTTCGGCTATTCGCTGGTTCTCAGCCTCAAGCACCGCAAACTGTTCCTGCAGCGTTACCAGATGTCTGAAACCCCTTTGCCCGAAAAACAACATCCCGGCAAGTGTTACAAGTATACAAATAAATAATATCGTGAATACTATTTTGACATTAATTTTCATCGGCAAAAGCCTGTTGAGATTAAGTCTTTTTTTATTTATTTTTTCAGCTACTTTAATACTCTAAAAAAATATGCTGGCTAAAACATACAACACTCCCGGCAAAACACGAAGGCCACATATGACTCGATGGATACGCATACAGCCTTATATTGTAGTCATGGTGCCTGCAAACTGCCTTAATGTACGCGTGCGGATATCGAAATCTTCCCAAAACCCGCCTGGCGGCATATGTCCATCACCGAAACCACAAAACCATGGCTGACTGCTTCATCCGCCATGATAATAATACCTGAATCACCTGTCAGCCGATACAGTTCTGCGGCAGCTGCAGGCAGTTCATCAACGTCGAGAGGATTACGGTCCAGGGAAACCTCAAGGTCACGGGTTATCTGAATCACAGGAGCCTGTGGTGCCGGGGCAGGAATCTTCGTTTTGGGAAGTACCAAATTGATTGATGATGGCGCGCTGAAATTTATAGAAAGAGCAAAAAAAATAAGTAAATTAAATACCATATCGACTATCGGCGTAATGTCGAGCTGGACATTCTTTACTCGCTTTGCTCGAAATTGCATACTAGACCGGCATGGACAAGATTACAGGTTACCTGCACGGAGCGTAGAATGTATTATTACCATGTTTTATTGCCAACGCACAGCCTACATAATCGATCTATACCCCAAAGCACTCAACAGACACCTCTACGAGCGCTGCTCCTTAATAAGTTCTACCATGCGCAGGCTGTATTCCTCCATCTCCAGTATCAGCGAATCAGCCTTTCCGGTTATAATGCGGTAAAAAATAAGTGTCGGGATAGCCACACCCAGGCCTGCGCCCGTTGTATAAAGCGCCTCGGAAATCCCCCCTGCCAGCATGGAAGGATTCACTAATGCCTGCTGCGCGATTACGCCAAAAATTTTAATCATGCCAGCTATGGTCCCAAGCAGGCCAAGCAATGTAGCAACATTGGCGATAGTCGCAAGTGCTTCGACATATTTTTCCAGATATGCCGCCTCTCGTCTGCCTACTTCCTCAATGAGTTCCTTGATGACTTCCCGTCGTTTCCCGTAATTTTTGATCCCTCCCGACAGGATACGGGAGATCGGGGCGTCGGTATCTTTGCACAACTCGAGCGCCTGAGCAATTTTTTCAGCCCTTAGCAAATGCTCAAAATCGGTCAAAAAACCTTGCGGAATAACGCGCCTGCGTTGCAGAACTCGTGATTTCTCTAAAAAAATCGCCAAGGAAATAATCGAACAAACGAGGATGGGATACATGAATATGCCGCCCTTGAAAACATAGCCGAACATACTCTCAGCAGGCATTACAGACCCCCCTTGATTTGCGGCATCGGGCTCATCGGCTGACCAGACTCCTGACTGAGCAGCGCGTTCAGAATGGTGACACCCCCTTCAGGGACGCCACCATCTAGCAAACAAACAATGTTATCAGGTACGCTGTACAATCAGGGCATGGCCCTGACCACCACCGATGCACAACGTTGCGCACCCGAGTTTTGCATCAATACGCTTCATTTCATACATCATCGTAACCAATATCCGTGCTCCGCTGGCGCCGATGGGATGACCCAGTGCGACAGCTCCACCGTGATGATTTATTTTTGCAGGGTCGATTTTCAATTCACGGATACAGGCGAGTGCCTGAGACGCAAACGCCTCATTGAGCTCCCAGTAGTCAATATCGCCGACATCAAGCCCTGCCCTCTCAAGGGCTTTTTTAACTGCGGGAATCGGCCCCATGCCCATAAAGGCAGGATCAACCCCGCCTGATGCATAGGATATGATCGTGCCAATTGGTGTTTTGCCCAATTCAACTGCTTTTTCCTCCGACATAAGCACAAAGGCGGCAGCACCGTCGTTGATGCCGGAAGCATTCGCCGCCGTCACCGTTCCGTCCTTCTTAAAAGCGGGTCTAAGTTTGGCAATCTTTTCCAATGTTGTACCTAAACTCGGAAATTCATCAGTATCAAAAAGTATCGGGTCACCCTTGCGCTGGGGAACCGGTACCGGAACTATTTCATCCTTGAACAAGCCGTCTTTTATGGCCTTCTCGGCTTTATTCTCGGTCTCTACTGTAAAGACATCCTGTTCTTCACGGGAAATGCCATACTTCGCGGCAATGTTCTCTGCGGTTATGCCCATATGATAATCGTTAAATTTTTCCCAGAGGCCGTCATACACCATACAGTCAACCATCTGCACAGCGTTCATGCGTGCGCCCCAGCGCGCACTGGGAACCGCATACGGGGCCCAGCTCATGTTTTCCTGGCCGCCAGCGATCACGATATCGTTATCGCCTGCCTTAATGCTTTGTGCACCAATGGCAACGGCTTTAAGGCCGGAAGCGCACACCTTGTTAACGGTATACGCAGGAACTTCCTTTGGAATACCGGCTTTCATAGCGGCCTGGCGGGCCGGGTTCTGACCCTGCGCAGTGGTAAGCACGTTGCCCATAATGACCTCATCCACCGAAGCGGGATCAATATCGGCGCGCTTGACTGCCTCCCGTATGACGATCGCACCAAGGTCATAGGCTGGAATATCCTTCAGGGATCCGCCAAATTTACCAACAGCAGTTCTGGTTGCACTCACAATTACAGCTTTATTCATGCTGATCCTCCTTGTTACTGATAAAATACGTAGTGCACCGGTACCATATTCAAACGTATAGCCTGAAATAACGGCACAGTATACGACAACCCGACAAGCGGGTATTTAATCCTAATAAAATAATATGTTTAACAAATTATTGCAAGCGGATTCGCCGGCCTTCGATACAAATCGGCTCACATAAACATTACAATTGTGCCAGTACACGATTTTCAGGAGACGCTGCAACCAGCCGGCGAAACTGTTCGAGCCGCTTTTCAATCTCGGCAAGCTCATCGGTTTTATTTACCGGCAAATCAGAGCCCCCGCAATCATCGAGAGCCTCAACAATGCCTGCAATCGTAAGTCCCGAAATATCCCGTGCCGGTTGATACCCGACAGGGGCTGCTGTGCCTATACCGACCTCAACAGCCATGCCACACTGGGTTAAATCGGCAAGTATCTGCCGCACAAGACGTGCGGGCATGCGAAGCGTCCTGCTGATTTCATCCACTCCTGAAGGCGAAGAACCCTGTTCGAAACTTTTTACAATAAGGCGCATGACCCAAAGAGCCAGCAGCCTTTTGTAGGCCAAGCTAAGTGTACGGCATTCAGGTTCGAATTCATAGGTATCCGAATGCTGAAACGCAAACGAAATTTCAGCTCCAAGCAAGACAATCAGCCAACTCAAATTCAGCCATATCAGGAAAAGAGGCAGGGCGGCAAATCCCCCGTAAATGGCATTATACTTGGACACGCCGATTTGAAAACTGATGTAAATCACCTGGAGCCACTGAAACAGCACCCCGGCTACAATTCCGCCGGCTATACCAGCCGGGAAATTAACCCTGGTATTGGGCATAAACATGTACAGAAAAGAAAACAATGCCCACATCACAAAATAGGGCAAAAGTTTTAGAAGAAAAAAAATCACAGGGCCTGCAAGCTTAAGCATGGGTAGATTCTCGACAATTTCGCGCACCCGGCTCGATATCATCACATTAATACCGCCTGTCAT
>Ga0272442_10004940_pt1 | contig 18014 bp, 11 predicted proteins | sample SSMForm2O_FD_200262 | JGI IMG/M metagenome (GOLD analysis project Ga0272442, IMG submission 200262) | Marine sediment archaeal communities from Little Sippewissett salt marsh, Falmouth, MA, United States - SSM-Form-2O | ecosystem: Environmental > Aquatic > Marine > Wetlands > Sediment ... | reverse complement strand
TATGAAGGCTCGGTTTCGGTAACACAGCCGCTCTACAAGGGAGGCCTCGGACAGGCGGCCCTCAAGGCCTCACAATACTACAATGCCCTGACGGACGAAAACATCAGGAATGCCTATCAGGGTACCATTTACAATGCGGCCAGGACCTATTACGAAGTTCTTCTCGTCCGGGAACAGCTGAAAGTCACAAAGACATACGCAGCGCTGGCCGACGCCCATCTCAAGGACGTGAAAATCAAGCGCAAGTTCGGTACCGCTTCGGATTTCAACGTGCTGCGATCACAGGTTGAGCTATCGAACGCCCGGGCCGAAATGATCGCCTTTCAGAACAGGCTTAAACTCGCCTATACAGGACTTCTCAATATTATCGGGCTTTCACAGGAGAGCCGCATCGAGCTGACCGAGCAACTGGATTACACACCGCTTACGGTCAGGGAGGAGGAGCAGGTCCAGACGGCATTCCTGCACCGTCCCGATCTTGCCGCGGCGGAATTGACAGTCAAGCTGCAGGAAGAAGCCGTCACGAAGGCATACAGCAAATACTATCCCCGGATCAATGCATTTTACAATCACTCACTGGAAAAACCGGATCCCTATTACGACAATAAGAATGAATGGGATAACGCCTGGACTGCCGGTATCAGTGTCGATCTGCCGATTTTCGACGGACTGAAACGTGAAGGTAAAGTGGTACAGGAACGCTCGGCGCTCACTCAGCGAAACATCGGCCTTATCGATGCCCGGGAAAATGTTATTCTTGAAATAAAGAATGCCGTCCTCAGCCTGCGGGATGCCACCGAACTGGTCGAGGTGCAACGATTGACGCTGACACAGGCCGAGGAAGGACTCCGACTGGCCGAGGTGGGATACCGGGAGGGAACCCTCGATCAGGTCTCCGTGCTCGACGCCCGGGCCGCCTTGACCCAGGCACAGCTTTTATATTATCGCAGCCTGTACGAACACACCGTCGCACGGCTCAATCTCCGCAAAGCGGCAGGCATCCTGGCACTGGAAAAAGAAAAATCTTAAAGGTAAAAAACTATGCTTATTTCAGATATTTCCATACGTCGACCCGTTACGACCCTAACCATTATGGCTGCCGTTATCATCTTCGGATGGATCGCATATACCAGCATGGGGATCGATCTGTTCCCCGAGATTGATTTTCCGGTTGTCACCGTTAAAACAATATTAAAAGGCGCAAGCCCCGAGGTTATCGATGCGGATGTCACGGATGTCCTTGAGGAACAGATCAAGACCATTGGCGGCATCAAAAATCTGACATCGCAGAGTTTCGAAGGGCTTTCGCTCGTAACGATCGAGTTCGAGCTCCAAAAGGATGTCGATGTGGCGGCCCAGGAAGTCCGGGCCAAGGTCAACCTCGCCGAAAAAGATCTGCCGGATGATGTGGAAAAGCCGATTGTCGACAAGATCGATCTCGCAGCCAATGCAATCATGTGGATCGCCGTCTCGGGAACGGTCGATTACGGTAAGCTTTCGTATTACGCGGACAAGGTACTCAAGGAACAGCTGCAATCCATCAACGGCGTCGGCAATATCCAGACCGGCGGTCTTCGTGAACGGGAGATCCGCGTCTGGCTCGACCCGGAAAAGCTGGAATCGAGATCCCTGACTGCTCAGGACGTCGTGCGGGCTATCAAGCTCAAGCACGTGGAGCTTCCCGGCGGGCGAATCGAAGCCGGCAAAACGGAATATTCCGTGAAAGTCAAAGGTGAATATACGTCGGTGGAAGGAATGAATGATCTCGTCGTTGCGGAACGGCAGGGATCGGCCATTACGCTCAAAGATGTAGGTATCGTCACCGACGGGTTCGAAGACCTCAGAAGCATTATCCGGTTCAACGGGAAGCCTTCTGTCGGACTGGGGGTGAAAAAGCAGTCGGGCACCAACACCACGGCGGTGGCGGATAAAGTAAAACAGAGGCTGGCAGAGATTCAGAAAAATGTACCGGCGGGAATCGAGGTCGCAATTGCCTACGACTCCTCCGACTTCATCAAGGAATCCATGGGAGGGGTTCAGTTCGACATCATCTTTGGCGTCATTCTGACGGCACTCATCATGTACTTTTTCCTCAGGAATGTGAGAATCACCTTCATCAGTGTCACCGCCATCCCCGTATCTCTCATCGGGGGTTTTGTATTGATGAATGCCCTTGGATTCACCGTTAACAACATGACCATGCTCGCCATGTCGCTCGCCGTCGGTATGGTCATTGACGACGCCATCGTTGTCCTGGAAAATATATTTCGCCATGTGGAGAACGGCGAAGACCGCATGGTAGCCGCGCAACGTGGAACGGATGAAGTTGGTCTGGCGGTTCTGGCCGCGACCTCTTCCGTCGCAGCGGTGTTCATTCCCGTTGCCTTCATGAAAGGCATGATCGGCCGCTTTTTCTATCAATTCGGTCTTACGGTTGCCCTGACGATCATCATTTCGGTTTTCGTATCCTTTACCCTGACCCCGCTTTTGTGCTCACGTATGCTCAGACATCAGGTTTCACACAGCAGAGTGTATATGATGTTCGAGAATTTTTTCAACGCGGTGGAGACAGCCTATCGTACATTACTCCGCTGGGCCGTCCGGCATCGGATCACTATCGTCGGTATCGCCATTCTCACATTCGTGCTGAGCTTTCTGCTTGTCCCTCATATCGGTACGGAGTTTGTCACAAATGCCGACGAAGGAGTGTTCAAGGTAAGCTTTGAACTCCCCACGGGCACTTCCCTCGCAGAAACAAACAAACGTCTTCATGAACTGGAGAAACTGGTTTTTTCGCAGTCGGAAATTGATCATTCATTCACGGCCGTGGGGGTCGGGGGCGGACAGGAAGTCAATAAGGGACTGATGATTATAAATCTGATCGCCAAGGACGACCGCGAAGCATCACAGCAGGAAATCATGCAACGATTACGGGTACAACTCAAAGAATACGACAACATGAAATCATCCGTTGAGTACCTCTCCGCTGTCGGTGGAGGCGGGAAACGTAATGCCGACATAAAAATCGCCCTGAAGGGCCCCGGCATTGACGATCTGGCCCGGGTCAGTTCAGAAATCGTCAAAAATATCAATATGGAAGGCGTCTTTGTCGATGTCGATACAGATCTCAGAATCACCAAACCCGACGTGAAGGTGCACATCAACCGGGGACTTGCCAACGATCTCGGGGTCGATGTCCGATCCATCTCGAATGAGATCTACACCCTCTTTGGCGGCACCGACGCGGCGAAATTCAAGGACGGCGGTTACCGGTATAATATCCGGGTCAGGGCGCTGCCGGAATACAGGATGACACCTGAAAATCTCGACATGATCTCCGCACGCGGGCAGACCGGACAGCTCATCAAGGCATCAAACCTGCTCACCTATGAGGTCGGCCGGGGTCCCAATGTGATCAATCGTTATGATCGTATGCGATCCGTCACGCTCTACGCGGATGTTGAAGGCATTAATGCCGGTGAAGGGTTGAAAAAAATTGAAAACATTATTGAGGAAACGCTGCCGAAAAACGGCAACTGGGGGATGGCTCTTGTGGGCAAAAGCCAGGTGTTCCGTGAATCGTTCCAGTACCTCCTGCAGGCCCTGTTTATTGCCGTGCTGGTCATCTACATGATCCTCTGTGTCCAATTCGAATCATTCGTGCATCCCTTCACCATGATGATTTCGCTGCCCCTGTGTATGATCGGTGTGTTCGGCGCCCTCCTTTTGACAGGAAAGACGCTGAACATCTTTTCCTTCATCGGCATCATTATGCTGATGGGCATTGTCACCAAAAATGGTATCCTGTTGGTTGACTTCGCCAATCAGGAACGGCGCAGGGGCATGAATAAAGTAGAGGCCATGCTGACCGCCGGTCCGATTCGCCTGCGGCCGATTCTGATGACGGCATCCGCGGTGGTTATCGGCGTCGTGCCCGTCGCACTCGCCATGAGCGAAGGCGGCGAAACGAGAGCCCCCATGGCCGTCGCTGTCATTGGGGGAATGATTTCCTCTACATTACTTACCCTGCTGGTCGTTCCCGTGGTCTATCTCATACTGGATGATGCCACGGAATGGATCGTGAAAAAAATAAAGGCGGTGCGCGCACGTTTCGTTCGTCATCCTGCCCGCCGTGTTCAAGGAGACTTGTAATGCACTACCACCTATCATCAAAACATATACTCACGCTGGCGGTAACTTCACTTCTGATATTTGGTGTCTTCGGATGCAGCAGCAACAATAACGCGCACGGGACGGCACCGCACAAGGTGAAACAACTGACTCAGGTCACGACAGCAAAAGTTACTCTGCGTGATTTTCAATATTCCGTGCAGGCGAACGGAACCCTGGTCGCCCAGCGTCATACCAGGATCAATGCCCTGGTAGCCGGACAGATTGACCGGATTCCCGTCGATATCGGCAGCAGGATAAAGAAGGGACAGCTCCTCTTCAAAATCCGTGAAGTGGACTACAACCTTGCCTATCGGCAGGCAGAGGCCAATCTCACCCGCACCAACGTCATTCTGAAGGACCGGACCCGTGAAAAAAAGAGGATGCAGAATCTTTTTGAGGCGGGCTCAGCAACACAGCAGGCCTGGGACCGGACAATTACGGCATACGAAGAGGCTGAAGCCGCCCTGGCGCAGGCACGGGTGGCCCGTGATATTGCCAGGCAGGCCCTCACCGACTGCACGATCATTGCGCCATACGACGGGGTCGTAACCGCCCGTTATCTTGAAAAAGGCGAATACGCCAAAAAGGGCACGAGTGTTATCGAAATTATCGATCTTTCAGTATTGAATGCCGAGCTGGAACTGCCTGAACGTTACGCGGGAAAGATTTTTAACGGCTTGCCGGTGACGCTCTCCGTCAATTCACGCTCCGATTCCGTCAAAGGTAAAATTGTGGCAGTCAACCCCAAGGTCAATATATTGAACAGAACCTTCCTGGTGAAAGTTGCCGTGAACAATCAAGACGGCACTTTGCAGGCAGGGCTCTTCTGTTCCGCCCTGTTCCACCTGCCGACCCAAAAGCACCAACTGGCGGTGCCCGTCTCGGCACTCACGAGGGACGAGGGGCGCACCACGATATGGGTTGTCAAGGACGACAAGGCCTATTCAAGGACCGTTCACGAAGGGGGCACCAATGGCGACTGGGTGCGCATCCTGGCTGGCGTCACAGAGGAAGACGAAATCATTACGGGCGGAACGAGCGGTCTGATCGAGGGAGTGACCATTACCGTCACAAATCGGTCATCATGAAAACAGATCCTGCCCCACAATGACGGAATAGATCCCGCCGACATACGGTCCTCCGCGCACGGCATGAGGTACACGCGAAATGCCATGTATCGGCGTTCGACACGTTTTCGCAATGTATACTCATCCCTCCCCATCGGTGCATGAAAGTACTTGCAACAATCCCTACTAACATGCGATATTTTAACACTGCATGTACGGCGCGATTCAATACTGAAAAACGGAGGGAGTGGTGCAGCGGATACGTGGATACTTTTATGTAATTTTCATTATTAGCCTGATGTTCCTGTCACTGCCCGCAGCGGCGCAGGAAAGGCCGCCCGCCAATGTTGTCGTCTCCACCGTTACTGCCGGCACAATTGCACCCCAGGAACAATTTATCGGTACGGTTTATTATCCGGAAGTGGCCGTCGTCTCCGCCGAAGTCAATGGAACCGCCAAAACCGTCCTGTTTGATGAGGGCAACCGCACTAAGGAGGGGGTACCCCTGGTCACACTGGATTCCGATATTCTGGCAAAGACCCTTCAGGCACGACAGGCAACCCATGAAGAGGTCCTCGCAACACTCTCACGGGCACGGAAGAACCTGGACCGTAACAGGATTCTCTATCAGAAAAAAATCATCGCCGAAAAAGAATATGACGATCAGTCTTTTCTGGTCAGCGGACTTGAGAAAAAGGCAGCCTCTCTCAAGGCCGAGGTCGAACGTCTGGAAATTGAACTTGAAAAATCCGTTATCACCTCACCCTTTGCCGGCGTGATACTCAAGAAGCACGTAGCGCGAGGGGAATGGCTCTCCCCCGGCGCGCCTGTTGCCACCATTGCCCGGGACGACGAAATCGATGTGATCGTTGAGGTACCTGAAAAATCAATCGGCTACCTGCACCCGGGCCTGACGGTCGGGGTACAATCGGGAGGGAAGGAATTTACGGGCATCCTCAATGCCATCATACCCCGGGGGGATATCGCCACGCGCACATTTCCTGTAAAAATACGAATCAACAGCAAAGGCACGCTCCTCGAGGGGATGCAGGCAGTTGTCCGTCTTCCCGTCGGTAAAAAAGTCATGGTACACTTCGTGCCGAGAGACGCAATCCTGACGACCTTCGGCACAACGGCCATCGTGGCCGTCGTAGACGCAACGGCCAAGGTAATTCCCACAAAGGTTATCGGCTATCAGGGAATGTACGCCGGCGTCAATTCACAGGATATCGAAGAAGGAATGCACGTAGTCGTCAAGGGAAACGAGCGGCTTAGAAACGGACAGTCCGTCAACATTCTGCGAAAGATTGAATGATCAATGGACCCAATCAAATTTTCGATTAACGAACCCGTCAAGATAATTGTCGGCGTCCTGATAATCGTGCTATTCGGCGGCATCGGCCTTCACCGAATGCCGTATCAACTGAGTCCCAGCCTCACCATCCCTCAGATCACCGTGACAACCATATGGACTGGGGCCACACCATATGAGATAGAGCGGGAAATCGTCGAGGAACAGGAAAAAGTCTTCAAGGGTATTCCCGGTCTCGTTCAAATGGAAAGCACTTCCTCGACCGGCGTAGGAACGATTACGTTAAAATTCAGATTAGGCACGGATCTCGACGATGCCCTGCTTCGTGTGTCTAACAAGCTGAACGAGGTGCGCTCATATCCGGATACCGCCGAACGGCCCGTGATCAATGCCACAGGAGCGGCCACATCGCCCGTTATCTGGATGGCATTGAAGACAAAAGACGAAAATCCGAATTCAATTTATACCTACAGGACATTCTTTGAAAACGATATCAAGCAGTATCTCGAGAGGGTTGATGGTGTTGCCGAACTCTTCATCGGCGGCGGCACCGAGAAAGAAATGCATGTGATCCTGCAACCGGAGAGGCTGGCCGCATATGGTCTCACCATCGAAGATATCGCCGCTATTCTACAGGCCGAAAATGTAAATGTATCGGCCGGCAATCTCGGCGTGGGGCGCAGAGATTTCCGGATCAGAACAGTGGGCGAATTTCAATCCCCGGAAGATCTCGAGGATATGATAATCCTCTCCACCGGCCAGCGGCGGGTGCTTCTCTCGGACATTGCCACCGTCAGTTTCGGCTACGAAAAACTGACGGCGGAAATCATTCACAACGGCACCAGCGGTATCGGCATCGGGGTCAAGCCGGAACCGGGCACCAATATCCTGGAGCTGACCGACCGCATCGAAAAGACCGTCGTATGGCTGAATGCCGAGAAGCTGAAACCCAAAAACATATATCTGCACTGGATCTACGACGAGCGTCCCTACATAAAAGGGGCCATCAAACTCGTTCAGACGAATATTCTCATCGGTGGTACCCTGGCTGTGTGTGTACTGCTTATTTTCCTCAGAAGTTTTGCATCCACGGTAATTGTGGCCCTTGCAATACCCGTCAGTATTATCGGCTGTTTTATATTTCTCAGCCTGTTCGGCCGCACCTTGAATGTTGTTTCTCTCGCGGGCATATCGTTTGCGGTGGGGATGCTGCTTGACAGCGCGATTGTCGTGCTGGAGAATATCGATCGTCACCGGAAAATGGGCAAAACCGCCTTCGAAGCGGCATATGACGGCACAAAAGAGGTATGGGGCGCCATCCTGGCCTCGTCACTCACCACGGTTGCCGTCTTCCTCCCCGTAGTTTTCATCGCCGAGGAGGCGGGGCAACTGTTCAGGGATATCGCCATAGCAGTCACCATGGCGATTATCCTCAGTCTTTTTGTTGCCGTATCCGTAATCCCTATGTTTTCGAATAAGCTGTTCGGGATCAGAAAAAACGAGACCCCCTTTGCGGACACACGTCTTACCAGGACCGGCGGCCTTCTCGTCGACAAAATAATGTACCTGGTGGCACTGGCGACGCGAAACTGGGCAACCCGTATTACCACGATTCTTTCGTTGACCATCTTTTCCATTCTTGTCACCTATCTCCTTATTCCCAAAATGGAATATCTTCCCCAGGGAAATAGAAATTTTGTCTTCAGTATCATGGTGCCTCCCCCCGGGCTTTCATACGCAGAGCGCAAAGAAATCGGACAGGCCATCTTCACCACCGTCGATCCGCATCTGGGTCACGATCACGGCGGGCTGCCGGGCATTCGAGAAATGTTTTACGTCGGTGCCGACCGGTTCATGTTTCTCGGGGCCATGAGTGCGGAAGAACAGCGTGGGGGAGAACTGGTTCCCCTCTTCTCGCGGACAATCAACAGCATACCCGGCATGTTCGGTGTCAGCAACCAGGCGGGCATTTTTCAAACGCGCCTGGGTGGCGGACGGACCATTGATGTCGATGTCAGTGCCCAGGATCTCAATAGCATCGTGCGGGTTGCCGCCACCATGTTCGGTATGCTGCAACGGGAAATCCCCGGCGCGCAAGTACGGCCGGTACCTTCCATCGAACTTTTGTATCCCGAAGTCAACCTTCTACCGGACCGTGATCGCATCCGGGCGGCAGACATGACGGCCCGTGAACTCGGCGTTACCCTCGACGTGCTCCTGGACGGCAAAAAAGTAGGTGATTTCAAGGAGGAAGGACAAAAAAAGATCGATCTCGTCCTCAAGGCGGCGGACAGGGAATTTGCCACACCTGAACAGCTTTACGAGGCCCTGGTTTCAACACCCAAAGGCAAAATCGTTCCTATCTCTTCCCTCTCCCGACTTGAGTTGACGACGGGAGTCACCGAGGTGCGACACCTGGAGCGACAGCGGACCATCTCACTCCAGGTCACCCCTCCCACAATCATATCCCTTGAAGAAGCCATGGACCGCATCCGGGATAACCTTGTTCCCGCCCTCAAAAAACAGGGTATGCTCGAAGGAGTAACCATTACGTTGAGCGGTGAGGCGGACAAGTTAACCCAGACACGAAAAGCCCTCCAGTGGGACTTTGTTCTGGCGGCGGTCATAATCTATCTCCTCATGTCGGGTCTCTTTGGAAATTTCATCTATCCTTTCGTGGTACTCTTTACCCTGCCCCTTGCCGCAGTAGGCGGATTTGTCGGGCTGAAACTCGTCAACCTCCTGATACACCCGCAACCACTCGATATCCTGACAATGCTCGGGTTCGTGATACTCATCGGTGTCGTCGTCAACAACGCCATCCTGATCGTATACCAGGCCCTCAACAATATACGGGTCCTCTGCATGGACTACCGGCAGGCCATTCTCGAATCGACACGCACGCGCCTGCGGCCCATATATATGAGTACGTTTACCAGCATATTCGGCATGCTGCCCCTAGTGCTGGCTCCGGGTCCCGGGTCCGAGATTTACCGGGGGATTGGCAGTGTCATCCTGGGCGGCCTGGCCGTGTCGTCCATATTCGTCATTTTTATTATTCCTTCACTGCTCATGTTTGCAATTCGCATGGAACGAATAAAAAAGGTTGATTAATCTTTTTATTTGAAGTAGAGGTTAGCGGCCTATTATGTTGCGATTGAGAGGAAACTATGAGCATCAAAGAAATCACAATGACAGAACTGGACGGACCGAAATTTGTTGAAGAAAAAGTTCGGGACATAGCCCAAATGGTTGGAGACGGTATTGCGATCAATGCGCTTTCCGGGGGAGTTGATTCATCGGTGGTGACCATGCTGGCGCACAAGGCCTTGGGAGATCAGTTAAAATCCTATTTCATTGATTCTGGTCTGATGCGACAGGATGAACCTGAAATGATCGTCTCCTGGTTCAAGGATCTCGGCGTCAAAGTTGAAATTATCGATGCCAGGGAACAGTTCTTCGGTGCATTGAAGGGACTTACCGATCCGGAAGAAAAAAGGGAGGCCATCACCCAGACATTCTATAAAGATGTATTCGGTAAACTCGTCAGGGAAAGCGGGGCAAAATTCCTGCTTCAAGGTACCAATTTCACCGATGTCGAAGAGACGGTTGCAGGCATCAAACGACAGCACAATATTTTGGAACAGCTCGGGATCGATACCCAGGCAGCATACGGCTACAATGTTATTGAACCACTGATCGAAATACGAAAACCCGCCATCAGGGAGGTCGGCCGCCTTACGGGTCTCACGAAAGAAATGTACAGCCGACCGCCATTTCCGGGACCGGCCCTGGCAGCACGGGTTATAGGAGAGGTCACACCCGAAAGAACAGCCTTGGTGCGCGCGGCAACCGTCATCGTCGAAGAAGAACTTTGTTCAAGCGACGCTTTCCAATATCTGGCCGTTCTGCATGAAGACAGGGTTACGGGCATGAGAGATGGCAAGCGGGATTTTGGGCTGCAGATCGAAGTACGCTGCTGGGACAGTGACGATGCCAAAACGGGGTCACCGACGCGCTTGTCATTTGATATCCTGGAAAAATTAGGTGACAGGATCACGGCGGAAGTCGCGGGCGTCGTCAGCGTGACGTACAACATCGCGAGGAAACCACCGTCAACGATTGAAGTGGTGTGACGGCTCGCTGAAGGCACCTCGCATGAAGCGATCTGCCACAGGCATTCAGGAATATACTCTTTACTCGAAGGGAGAGTCACAAAAAACGAGGAAGTGCCGATTACAGTCGATCCTTGACTGTTGACATAATTTGTTGCGCATTCATGGTTATACGCAGTTTCGCATCAAAGATGTAATGGCGTGACATTTGAGGAGTAAAAAGGAGGTAAGGAGTTTATGGGAAATGGAGTAGTCTCGATACAGGACACCACTGCGAATCCGGCACCCTTGGGTCTCATGGGTTTCGGCATGACGACAGTGCTCTTGAACATTCATAACGCCGGATTTTTTCCGCTGGATACGATGATTCTTGCCATGGGTATCTTCTATGGCGGTCTGGCGCAGGTCATTGCCGGCATTATGGAATGGAAGAAGAACAATACATTTGGAACCACCGCGTTTACATCATACGGTCTTTTCTGGCTTTCCCTGGTATTTCTTATATTAATACCGAAATGGGGATGGTGGCAGGGTCCGACGGCGGGAGCAATGGCCACGTATCTCTTCATGTGGGGACTTTTCACTTTCTTCATGTTTATCGGCACGTTGAGAGCCAATAAAGCACTGCAGTTCGTTTTCTTCACGCTTGCACTGTTATTTTTCCTCCTTGCATGGGGAGATGCATCGGGAAGTGTTGCAGTTAAACACTTCGCCGGCTACGAAGGAATCGTATGCGGTTTTTCAGCCATCTACACCGCCATGGCACAGGTATGGAACGAAATGTACGGGAAGACCGTGCTGCCCATAGGACCAGTTCAATAAGGAATTATTTACTCAGAATAAAATATAATTACTACTTGTTTGTGAAACTGCGTGTAACCTGAAAAAATAGCCCACGGCAGATCATGATCCTGGGTAACCGGACACTGGCTGCCGTTTTTTTATGGTACCCTGCAATCTCCACCTCCCATCCGACACATTACTGTGCCCGCTATTTTATTGCCTTGAGGATATATCCGCACGGTTTGTTATCGCTTCACAGCCCTTCAAAACCCGGAACACAGTATTAAAAATGCACTTTCTTGTGCAAATATGGTAGAAAATCATGTGAGCGATTTATAACAACACTCACAATTCATAGTCGGAGAGTAAGGTATGGACATACGTGACGCTATCCTGGGCAGGAGAAGTATTCGAAAGTATGCGGAGCGCGATATATCGAGCGACATCATTGATGACCTTCTGAGAACCGCCATGGCCGCACCGTCAGCCGGCAACGAACAGCCCTGGCACTTCATTGTCATTTCCGAACGGGAAATCCTTGACAGAATCCCGGCATTTCACCCTTATGCCACACCGATACAGCGAGCCCCTGTCGGCATCTGCATCTGTGGGGATCTGACAATGGAGATATATGAGGGATGCTGGGTGCAGGATTGTGCCGCCGCAACGCAAAACCTCCTCCTGGCCGCCCATGCCGCTGGGCTCGGTGCCGTCTGGCTGGGATTGTACCCCCGGGAGGAGAGAATCGCCGGCATGCAGACACTCCTTCATCTGCCGGACCATGTCATCCCACTGGCCGTTGTCGCCCTCGGGTATCCCGCGGAGGAGAAACGCCCGGCAAACCGTTTCGACCGGTCGCGGATACACCATAATACATGGACGCGGAAAGAATAACAGTGACGGTGCCGGAATAACATACTCCCGTGCCCCGCGCAAACGGGGCACACTACACAGATATTACTATATGGATACTCAAAAACGAAAAATAACAGTTGCGTTTCTTTCCATCGTTTCAAACACTACGTTGACGATCCTGAAGCTGGTCACCGGTCTTTTCATCGGGTCGGTTTCCATCATATCGGAAGCAATCCATTCGGGTGTCGATCTGCTGGCGTCCCTTATCGCCTTTGCCGCCGTCAAAACGGCAGGCAAACCGGCCGACCGCAACCACCCCTTCGGGCATGGGAAAATTGAAAATATTTCCGGCGCCATTGAAGCAGTACTCATATTCGTTGCCGCAGGATGGATCATCTATGAGGCGGTCAAAAAACTCATTCACCCGGCCCATGTCGAATTTTTAGGCTGGGGTGTAGCGATCATGTTTGTATCATCCATCGTCAACTGGCTCGTCTCGGGCAGGCTTTTCAAGGTAGGACGCGAAACCGAATCGATTGCCCTGCAGGCCGATGCATGGCACCTCCGCACCGACGTGTATACGTCCCTCGGAGTAATGGTGGGACTGGCCATCATGTGGGTCGGGAAACGGGCATTTCCAGGCACTCATCTGCACTGGATCGATCCGGTTATCGCCATCGCCGTTGCTCTCGTGATTATTCGCACTGCCTATGACCTGACGGTGGAATCCCTACGTGACCTCATGGACACCAACCTGCCGCCGGAAGAAGAGGCGTATATCCGCAGCCTGATTGAATCGATGACGCCCGAAGTACACGGTTATCACAAGCTCAGAACGCGTAAAGCAGGAAGCCACCGATTTATTGAGTTTCACATGAAGGTCGATCCCCAGATGACCGTTAAGGAATCTCACCGCATCACCCACGAGATCAAGCGCCAGGTCGTTGAACAATTTCCCCATGCAAGCCTCTCCATTCATGTCGAGCCATGTGACGGCTGCTGCAGCCAGGAGTGCCGGGAACGCTGTCTCTTGACAGATGATGCACGCAGACGCATACAGAAGGCCCGATCAAAAAATACGCAGCACGTTTCATAGAAACACGACCGACACACACGACAAAGAGGGATTTCAATGAATCAGGCGCAGCAAGACAGGTGTCACGAATTATATCAGGGCCTACTGCCGAATATGGCCGACTATGTGGCGGACCATGCCCGGAAAAAATCCGGTTCCATTGCACTCATCGAGCACAATACGGGAAACCGGGTGACCTGGAAGAAATTCGATACGGCCGTCGATACGTTCGCGGCAAAGCTGCGTGCCATCGGGCTTACGCAAAAGGAAATGGCATCCTATTCACGTCCTTCCCACGTGGTCGTGCTCAAGTCCGGCGAAATACCGCTGAACAGGGTGGCCCAAAACGGACTACATGGTCCCCAAGGAAATGGCACACACCATCGCGAGGCAACTTCGAAGCGAAGGAAAGTGGGACAGCTGAAGAGTATGAGCGCTTTCACAATCATGAGCACCTCAAGCAGCCCCTGTTCCTACCCATGCTGCCGTGCCACACCCCGCTCATTATCTGCATCCTCCCGCCACATCACAGTGGCCGTGTCAGAAATATGGCGCACGCCAACCATGTTGTCTCTCTATGCCCGACAGACCCGCGAAAGTCACCGTTCGATGCACCGTACCACCCCAGAAAAGCCTGACTTTTACGTAATCGTCACGCCATCTTTGCTACAACCGGCACGCCAGGGCAAAGGCCCCGGCAATGGCATCGACGATCTGCCCGGGCTCGCTGCAGCATCCGATTGCGTGATATTCCACGCCGCTGCCGTCCAGAGCACTGCATAAATCACTCCGGGATTTCAGACCGGCGGCAAGCACCACCGTATCGGCGGGAATTTCCGTGATATCGTTATCCTGGCCGGCCACAACCACAGCATGTTCCTTGACTTCGACTACCGTTGTCAGGGTCCTGACTGCCACTTTCTTGGAGATTCGTGCGAGAAGTCCCCAGCGTAGCGACGGCCCCACATCGGCGGCAACCGATTTAAGCATTTCAACAACGGTGACCTTTTTCCCCTTGTCGGCCAGGTATTCGGCCGTTTCGACACCGATCAATCCACCACCGATAACGACGACGTCTTCGCCGACGGACACATCTTGCCCTAATACATCCGTGGCCGTCACTACATTTGTACCACTGATCCCGGGAATAGCGGGGATGAGCGGTACCGCGCCAGTTGCAAGCACCACAACATCGGGCTGCAGCTCTTCGAGCATCTCTCCCTTAAAGGCTTTATTCAGAACAACGTTTACCGGCAGGATCTCCATCTGGGTAACATAATAGTCGAGTATATTTTTCAGCTCTTCCTTATGGGGCGGTACAATGGCCAGATTCAGCATTCCCCCCAGTGCGGCATCCTTTTCGTAAAGCGTCACGTCGTGTCCGCGCAGGGCGGCAACACGCGCCGCCTCTGTCCCGGCCGGCCCGCCACCGATCACGAGCACCTTTTTCTTCACCGACACAGGTCTGATCAACTCTTCACCCTCATGCCCGAGTTCGGGATTAAGGGCGCATGTCATCTCTGCTTCCAGGTCGCCCTTCATGATAAGTTTCATGATCTGGTCGAAACAATGACAGCAGGCCGTGCATTTGCGAACCTCCCTCGTCCGGCCCTCTTCCGTCTTCCGCACAAAATCCGGATCACAAAGGAGCGGCCGCGCAAGACCGACAAGATCGGCATCTCCTTTTGCCAGAATGTCGGCGGCAACGAAGGGATCATTAATCCTTCCTACCGTGGCAACAGGCACATCAACGACTTCTTTTATAGCCTTCGACAGATATGAAAAGGCACCCCGTGGGACGGACGGGGGTAACATAGGCCGCACGGCCTCATGCCAACCAGCCCAGATATGCAGCCTGTCGGCACCGGCCTCAACGAGTTTGGGAGCCAGGAGGAGCGACTCCTCGAGGGTTTTGCCACCCTTGACACCATCCTCGCCGTCAAACTTGACGCAGATATTGAAGTCATTACCCACTAGAGCGCGTGTCTGCCGGAATATGGCAAAGAGAAACTCGGCTCTGGCAAGAATATCACTACCGCCGTATGTGTCTTCCCGCTTGTTGGTCACGGCGGAAAGAAACTGGCTGATGAGGTATCCGGAACATCCGCAGAACTCGATACCGTCGAAGCCCGCCTTGCGTGCGCGCAGCGCCGCCTCGGCAAAGGCCACGACCAGATCATCAACCTCACCGGTTGTCAACTCCCGCGGAGTTTCGCCCGTGTACCGTGACGCCACGGGCGACGGTGCCACTGACTGCAGGCCCGTGTGCCGTCCGAATGAGTAGCGACCGGCATGATTGAGCTGAGCAACTATCTTGGCACCGGCATCGTGAACGGCCGTTACTATCGGGCTGAGCCTGGCGATATCACTGTCTTTGTCGAGTGAGGGTTCATCACCGGCAATGGTTCGTCCGCTTGGATGGATACATATCTCACCGGTCGTAATCAGCGCGACCCCACCCTTCGCCCTGGCAACCAGATAGTCCGCCATCTGCCTCTCTATGGAAAACGTGGTCCCCATGGGAGCCATGAAAAACCTGTTTTTCAATGTCAGATTCGGCATTTCAAGTGGTTCAAACAGGATATCAAGTTTCGGATCTCTCATACTGATTCCTCCTTTTCATAATCACGCGTCTTGTGGTGAATATCTCCCTGCATCGCCCAGCCTCAGGTAAACTTTTGACGGCACCATAATTTTTTACGCCAAGTTTATCATTTAGCGTACTAAATAATAAACCAAAAAAATATCACTTCCGCAGATCCTTCAGCATGCGCATCAATAAAAGACGCTCTTCCAGCTTCAGCGACCCCATTATTTCTCCCTGCAGTTCGTCTCTTTCACGCACAATGTCGTCCATTAATTCTTTTGTTTTCGGTGTCAGGTATATCTGTAGAAATCGCCTGTCTTTCGCGCCCGTCTTTTTCGATATCCATCCGCCATCCGCTAACCTGTCCATGATACCGGATAACGTAGCATGGTCGAGGACAAGACGCGATACTATATCTCCCGCCGATACTCCTTCATTTTCATATATGGCCAACAGCACCAGCTCCTGCACCGGCGTAAGGCCATACTTTTTCAACCGGCTCTTGAAGAGCCCGTGTACCCGCTGATATGCCTTTGCCAGGAGAAACAGGATACAGTCATCGTAGTAATTCATCAAGACCTCATATATATATTTTGCATACTAAATACCAGAAACCAAGGAAACCTGTCAAACGGAAAATGATGTAGAGTGATAGAATCCTGAGTTTGCCGAAAGCAGGAACTTACTGATAGGGTTGAATGGATGTATTGGCAACAAAAAAATGCTTAGTAGTTACCATTACTTCCAAAGGTTTACGAATTATTACTATACTGACAGGCTATTGTCAGTCCAGATGTTAAGAGATAGCGATCAGTTGTCGAAACTCAAAATTTTTCCAGACGAGGCATGCTACACAATTCATACATTGAAAGTGACATTGTTACGTACAGGTGGCAAATTGCGTGTTTTAAGGTTTATAACTCAACTTTCGGGTTTAGATTTGATTGATAATAACATCGTTCTTTGACAGATTGACGCAATCAAGCGCTGCTTTCAAGACCGTATCAAAGAACGCCTGTGCCGTTTTTTCGCAGAATGCACCCATTTCACGAAGGCGGTCTACTACCAGCGTAAGGATTCGGTATAAGGCTTCAACGAACGATATGTCGCGCAGTTCATCACAACAGGCATAGAAGAGATCACCGAAGGTTCGCTCATCGGTTTCCAGACGACATCGATACGCCAGAAACATGTAGCGCATGAATACGATGGTGGTATGTGCAATCAGGGCATCGAAGTCACGCGATTGAATCTCTTTTGCCAGTTTCAGATGTTGTTTGGCCATTTTAAAGAACACTTCGATATCCCACCGTTTTCCATAGATTCGGACGATCTCTTCGTTAGGAAGATGGATATCGGTAGACAGCAGTGCCAGCCAGTCTTTCTTGCGGCGATCACGAACAAAGACGATCTTGGCTTTGACGTCGTCTTTGAGCGTGACGATCACGCTGGCCAGGATCTTTGCCCGACCTCGGCGCTTTTGCAGGTAGTGGTAGAGGGTCACCAGATCCCAACGTCGATCCCCATACCCGTAGAAGATCTTCGATGTCTTTTTCACCATGCAAATGACCGGCAGATGCTGACTCACGCTCACTATGGTTTTCGGCATGGCAAACCAGCTGTCCATCAGCACATAACGAGCGTCGATACCCGCCGTGAGTGCCCGTGTGATCATTCCTGTCAGATGAGCCGTGCTCTTGATTATGGCTTCCTCGCGTCGTTGGTAAGCGCAACAGCGCTTGTCCACGATTTTGTGGCAATCACACAACCTTTTAGCGGCATCGGTCGATGAGAGCAGGACAAAATCAAGCGGCAGGCAGCTGACACCGTCGGACCAGCAGAGGGTGAGCATGCGAAAGCCTCTTACAAACCGACCGGTGGTGTGATCTCTCACGCGGCTGAGCAGCTCGACCATCTTTGATCGAGACCGATCATAGGTGCTGTCATCAATGATCAGCACCGATTCTCGGTGATCGCTGGTAAGGCGATTGAAAACACGGTACAGCCGCACGCCGAGGGTCAGTAACACACGGCGCCAGTTGGAATG
>Ga0272442_10004938_pt1 | contig 18018 bp, 14 predicted proteins | sample SSMForm2O_FD_200262 | JGI IMG/M metagenome (GOLD analysis project Ga0272442, IMG submission 200262) | Marine sediment archaeal communities from Little Sippewissett salt marsh, Falmouth, MA, United States - SSM-Form-2O | ecosystem: Environmental > Aquatic > Marine > Wetlands > Sediment ... | reverse complement strand
GGCGCGCCGCCAGCAGGTCGCGGGCGAGGCCGGGCAGCGTGTCCACGCGGGCCGCCGCCTGGAGGAAGCCGTAGCCGTCGCCGCCCTTGAACAGGAAGTCGAGGGTGACGAGGGTGTAGGCGGCCGCCGGATCCAGGGGCTCGCCGCCCACGCGGATGTCCGCGGCCCGGCCGTCCGCGATGCGGTAGCTGCCGCCGGCGATCTGACCGAAGCGGCCGCCGGTGTGGTTGGCGGCCAGGTGGTCGAAGAGGGCGCGGAGGTCCGCGCCGCTCAGGTGCAGGCGCAGGAGCATGTTGTCGAAGGGGAGCAGCTCGAAGAGGCGGCCGCGCGTCACGGCGCCCGCCGGCAGATGGCCCCGGTAGCCGCCGATGTTCTGCAGGCCCAGGTCGGCGCCGCCGTGGCGGCGCATGAGGTCGGCCACCAGCATTCCCAGCGGATCGGGGCGCGTGTCCTTGTCCCGGGCGGCGAAGGCCTCGGGCAGATGGCCGAGGACGACCTCCATCTCACGGTCCACCAGTTCTCCCGCCGACGCGACGAGGGCCGCCACGGCCGGATCCTCCGGCCAGTCGGCCGTCACCGGCTCCAGGCGCGGCGCGAAGTCCCAGCCGCCGTCGGACCGGCGGAAGCACTCGATGACGCCCAGCACGTAGCCACTCGCGCCGGCCTGGCAGACGGTGACGTCGCCCACCCGCTCGCCCGCCTCGACGAAGCTGTGGCTGTGCCCGCCGATGAAGAGGGGCGGGGCGCCCACGGCGGCGGCCGTCTCGCGGTCCTGGCCCAGGCCGCAGTGGGTCAGGGCGATGGTCAGATCCGCGGCCGGCCGCTCCGCCGCCAGCCAGCGCCGCAGGGCGGCCGCCGGCGCCTCCACCGCCAGCTCGCCCTGGGCGACGCAGGGCACCAGCTCCCCCAGCTCGTCGGTGACGAGACCGACCACTGCCACGTCCAGGTCGCCGGCGCGCAGGAGCGTGTCGGCGGGCAGCAGCGGCGCGCCGTCGGCCCAGTCCAGGTTGGCGCAGAGTACGGGGAAGGAGCGGCCCACGGCGGCACGCAGGAAGTTCACCGGCCCCTCGTCCAGCTCGTGGTTGCCCAGGGCCATGGCGTCGCAGGCCATGGCCTCCAGGACGGCCATGCCCAGGGAGCCCCGGTAGAAGTGGTAGAAGGGCGTGCCCACGAACAGATCGCCCGCGTCCAGGTAGAGGAATCGCTCGCCGTGCTCGGCGCGCAGCGCCGCGATGCGCGCGGCGATCCGCGCCACGCCGCCGCGCAGCTCGCCGCCGCGTGCCGGAAAGCTGCGGTAGTGGGCGTGCAGGTCGTTGGTGTGGGCGATGACCAGGTCGGGCTGCCGCTCCGCGGCGGCGAGGGCGGGTAGCAGGATCAGGAGCAGTGCCAGGAGCGCGAAACGGCGCATGGCGGACCTCGTTTGCGATTGTGGCCGGCGGAGCGAAGCACTATGCTTCCGGGTGCCCCAGAACGGAGGAAAGTATGAGAAGCAGCAGCTTCGCTGACAAGTCCATTCGGCGCCTTGCCGCCCTGGCCGCCGCCGCCGCGCTGGCCACGCTGGCGGGCTGCGCCAGCGACCCCAGCACCGTCGAGATCGTCAACCACGCGCCGGTCCTCACGGATCTCGGACTGGCCGGCAACCGCATCCACGTGGGAAGCGGCACGAGTACCGGCCTGGACGCCGACGCCTACGACACCGACGGCGACGATCTCACCTACTCGTGGAGCGGCCCCGGCAGCTTCTCCCAGTTCGACCACCAGGCGGGGACGGCCACCTGGAACGCGCCGGCCGCCTTCGGAGAGCACACGGTGACCTGCATCGTCAGCGACGGCGAGGCCAGCGACACCCTCATGGCCGCCTTCACCGTGGGCCGCTCGCTCACCAGCAGCAACTACGGCGACGTCGTGGGCGGCGAGGTGACCTGGCCCGCGGGCGGCGCCGGCGATCCTCCCTCCTACGTGCTGGTAACGAACGTGACCATCCCGGCGGGCCTGCACCTGACGGTGCCTGCCGGCTGCCGCGTGCTGTGCGAATCCGGCCGCACCCTGCAGATCAACGGCGACCTGACGGTGGCCGGTTCGCCGGGCGACGAGGCCGTCTTCGAGGCCAACGCCCAGGGCAGCACCTCGACCAGCCACTGGCAGGGCATCGTCTTTTCCTCCTCCGACCAGGTGGTGGAGATCGCGGACGCCGAGATCCGCAACGCCAGCACGGGCCTCGACGTGACCTCCCAGGAGGGCGCGGCGGGCGTGCTGCTGTCGTCCATGAGCTTCCTGCACTGCGGCAAGGGCCTCAACGCGGTGGCCACGTCCGTGACGGCCGACGCTGCGTCCTTCTCCGCCTGCGCCACCGGGATGCGCGTCGACAACTGCGACCTGGACCTGACCAACTGCAGCTTCACTGACAACACGGGCTCGGGCATGGAGGCCTTCCGCAGCCGCGGCCGCGTCGAGGACGGCTGCTTCTTCACGGGCAACGAGGGTTCGGCCATCGTGCTGTCGGGCGGCAGCTACGTGGAGTTCCACGACAACAACTTCGTCGAGTCGGGGTACGTCTTCAGCATCGGCGGCGGCTACGCGGGGCCGGGCGGCCCCGCCATCGACGCCCGCTGCAACTACTGGGGCGAGGGCGCCAGCCAGTCGGGCATCCAGCTCCAGATCCAGTACACGGCCGGGTCGGAGTCGGCGGCGGTGGGCTTCGTTCCCTGGCAGGCCAGCTCCTCCGAGGAGTGCGGCGACACGCCGCCGCCCGCCCTCATCGGCGGCATCGAGGTGGACGGGCCCGGCCACCTGCTCTGGGGCGAGCCGGAGTACGAGGACGAGGTCCTGCTGAGCATGGACCAGGGCTTCCCGCCCCGCCTGGTGCGCGTCCAGGTGGACAGCAGCCAGGAGGAGTTCCTCTACCACTACGACTGGTCCACGCCGGACGCCGGCGTCTTCTTCGTGTCGGGAGGCAACTACGGCGGGGTGAACTGGCCCGCGCAGGCGGACGACCTGGACGGCTCGGCCGTCTATCTGATGTCGACCACGCCCGATTCCATCCGCGTGTCGGTGACGATCACCGACACCTGGGGGCAGACCGAGCAGGCCGACACCACCTTCGTCTACACGCGGCGTTGAGCCGCCGCGGTCCCGGCCCGCGTCGCCCGCGGGCCGGGGCCTTGCGGGGGTCCGGCCCCCGTGCTAGGGTGGCGCCGTGAAGTCCTCTCGGCATCGGCAGTATCACCGCATCCGCACCCTGCCCAACGCCCTCAGCGCGGCGCGCATGGTGCTGGCCATCGTGGCGGCGGTCCTCTTCCTCCTGACCGGCCCCCGCCTGCTGCCGGTGCTGATCTGCGTCCTGGCGAGCCTGCTCGACGTGCTCGACGGCTGGCTCGCCCGCCGCCGCGGCGAGGTGACCCGCCTGGGCGAGCACCTCGATCCCCTGGCCGACAAGGTCCTCATCACCGTCATCTTCCTGGCCCTGGTCTGGTTCCTGCGCGACGCCTGGATCACGGTGCTGGTGGCGCTGCTGCTGCTGCGCGAGTGGGGGATCACCTGGCTGCGCCAGTTCATCCAGCAGCGCCACGGCTTCACGCTGCCGGCCGACCGCCTGGGGAAGTGGAAGATGCTGAGCGAGACCCTCTCGGGGAACGTCTTCCTCTTCTGGCTCAGCCGCCTGCCCGCGCAGCGGGCGCCGGGCGGCGCCTTCACCGCCATCCTGGTGGCGGCCCTGGCCGTCACCCTGATGCTCTCCTACGCGGGCGCCGCGCGCATGCTGATCCGGGCCTCGCGACGGGCGGGCAGCACGGCTTCCTGATCCCATCCTGGAACGGGAGTTGCAGGCGGAGGGGTGATACCCCCTGGAACTGCGCGTGTGGTGTAGTTGAAGCAATATCAGCCATATGCACCGTTTTGCTGAGAAGTGACACGAGCCGAGGAGCCCCGCCGATGCTGAAAACGCGCGGCAAGGAGCCCACTGCCGGGAGGACAGGAGCCCAGTGGCTGCGCGAGGTGCAGGACCAGCGCAGCTACGCCGATCTGGCCGCCTGGCTGGGACGCTGCCTCGGCGAGGATCTGCCGGGAGGCCGGGGGCTGTTGGTCCTGCGCGCGCCCCTGGCCCGGCCCTGGTCCGTCTTCGATCTGCCGGACGCACTGCCCGCCGAGTGGGAGGACGATCATCCCGTGATCGAAGAGCTCCAGGGCCTGCCGGGCGCGGCGGCCTCGCCTCTCGAGGAGGGCCGCGCCGCGGGCTTCGCCGCCGGCGAACGGGTCCGGGCCCGTCCCTTCCACGACGGCCGCGGCGAGCTGCTGGGCGCCCTGCTCCTGGCTCTGCCCGCCGGTCCGTCGCCGGCCACCGACTGGCTCGAGGACCGCGGCCGCCAGGCCGCCTTCCTGGCCGAACGCCTCTTCACGGACCACCGCCTGGCCCTCATGGAGCGCGAGCTGGACGAGCTGGAGGCTCTCAAGGCGAACTTCCTGAGCACCGTGAGCCACGAGCTGAAGACGCCGCTGACCAGCATCATCGGCTTCGCGAGCCTCGCCCGCGAGCAGACGGATCTGGCGGACCGGCCCCAGCTCCGGCAGTTCCTGGACGCCATCCACGACTCGGCGCTCCGCCTGGAGCGCCTCATCAGCGAGGTTCTCGTCCTGTCGAGCATGGATTCGGCGGAGATCGCCCTGGACGTGGCCGAGCACGATTTCGCGGATCTGCTGCGGGACTTCCGCGTGGCGCACCTGCCGCACATCGACCCCGACGGCCGCGTGCGCCTGGCCGCGCCCCTGCCGCGCCTGCGCGTCTCCGTCGACGGCCCCCAGGTGCTGCGGATCCTCGAGCACCTGGTCGCCAACGCCCTGCGCTTCTCCGCGGCCGACCGCCCGGTGTGCCTGGACTGGGGATTCATCCACGGGCGGCGCCGCACGGACTCCTGCGACTACCTGCGCGTGAACGTCACCGACGAGGGCGTGGGCATCCCCGAGGACGAGCAGGAGCGCATCTTCGCCCGCTTCTACCAGATCGACCACTCCGCCACGCGCGAGCACGGCGGGGCCGGTCTGGGCCTGGCCCTGGCGCGAGAGTTCACGCGCGCCATGGGCGGCAAACTCTGGGTGAAGAGCAGCGTGGGCAAGGGCTCGACCTTCTCGTTCACGCTGCCGGTGCCGCGGCCCAATCCGGGGCCGGCCGCCCTCAGGCCAGAAACTCCGGCAGCGCCTGCCGCTCGCCGCTGACCAGCAGCTCGCCCCGCCAGCGCAGGGCATCCACCTCCGAGCGCATCCCGAAGTCGGACAGGTAAACGCCGGGCTCGATCGAGAAGGCCACGCCCTCGATGACGCGGCGCTCGTCGCGGGTTTCCAGATCGTCCAGGTTGACGCCCGGGCCGTGGACCTCGCGGCCCAGGCTGTGCCCCAGGCGGTGGACGAAGCGGTCGCCCAGGCCGGCGGCCTCGACGACCTCGCGGGCGGCGCGGTCCACGTCGCGCCCGCGGGGTTCCTCGCCACGGGCGAAGGCCTCGCGCAGGAAGTCGATGGCGGCCTCGCGGGCGCCGCGCACGGCCTCCCAGACGCGCGCCTCGCGCGGCGGAAGGGCCGGGCCCGCGAAGGCCATCCAGGTGTAGTCCGCGTAGACGCCCTCCGGCTCCCGCGCCCAGCAGTCGAGGAGCACCACCTGGCCGGCTTCCAGGCAGCGGGGCCGCTCGGGGTCCGGCGCGTGGTGGGGATTGCCGCTGTCGGGCCCGAAGGCGACGACTGGGGGGTGGTCCGTCTCCAGGCCGGCGGCCGCCAGGTCCCGCGCCAGGCGGGACTGGACGGCGACGTCCGTCGCCTCCCGGCCCGCGGCCAGGTCTTCGCGCAGCCGGGCCATGGCCTCGCCGCGCAGAGCCTCCACCACGGCCCCGGCGCGCCGATGGCTGGCCAGGTCCGCCTCGCTCCAGGGCGCCTCGATGCGCTGCACGAGGTCGGCCGAGGAGGCGGGCGCGACGCCCAGGTCGCGCAGCCACTCCAGCGTGCCGCCGTCCACGCAGGATACGGTGGGGACGGCGCCGCCGGGGGAGTACTCCATGGCCACGGGCGCGCCCGGCGGCACCAGCTCCCGGATGAGCGCCTCCAGTTCGCGCCAGCTCCGGTAGAGGCGCCGCGCGCCGGGCAGGTGGGCGAAGTGGTGCGGCTCCACGGCCGACTGCAGGCGCACCGGTTCGCCCGCGGCGGGGATCCAGTAGAGGAAGCGGCGCGTCAGGTGGGGTCTCTCGCCGGGGCTGAGCAGGGCCAGGGCCACGTTGTTGGACCCGCGGAAATCGTAGAGCAGCCAGCCGGCCAGCCCCTCGGCCGCCAGGGCCGCCTGCACGCGCGCCAGGGAATGCTTCACGGCTTGTCTCCCGCATGGAAGGCGATCTCGTAGGGGACCCAGCAGGCCACGGGCCGGCCGTGGAGGGTGCCGGGAACGAAGCGCAGGGAGGCCACGATGCGCTCGGCCTCGGCCAGGCACTCCCGGCAGCCGCCGTCGCCCTGCAGCAGCTCCCAGTCGGACACGCCGCCGTCCGCCTCCACGCGCACGCGGAAACGGTAGCGCCGGGGGCGCTCCAGCCCGGCCAGGATGTCTTCGCGCGGCCATTCCTGGAAGAGGACGCGCGGCGAGCGCCGGCCTTCGCCGACGGCCGGGCCGCTGCCGGCGCTGGCCAGGCCCGCGGCGTCGGCCGGCCCGGGCTGGCCGGCGGCGGGGCTGCCGCCGGCCTCGCGGCCCGCGTCGACGGCCGGTCCGGCCTCGGGCGCGGCCTCGTTCGTCTCGGTCTCCTCCATGGGAGGCGACGCCTCGACTTCCGGAGCGGGCGGCGCGGGATTCGGCGCCTCCGGCGCCGCGTCGGGCGGCCCGGGCTCCCAGACGATGAGGGGCTCGTCCCAGGCGTCGCCCCAGTCGCCGCCCGGCAGGGCGTCGCCCCGGCCCAGCAGCCCGCCCGCCATGCGCGGCAGCATCTCCGCCACCAGCAGCAGGCAGACCAGGGCCGCGGCGAGGCCCGCGACCAGCCAGCGCAGCGGATGGGCGCGGCGGCGGATGGGTTCTTCTTGCCTGGTCATCGCAAGAGATTTATAAATCTCAAGATACGAAACCTGCAAGCATTCCCGGAGGATCCATGCCCGCTTCCCCGGCTCCCCTGATCGCCCTGCTCGCCGCCTCGCCCGGAGCGGCCGTCCGCCTGGAGGGGATGCGCTGGTACGACGGCGTCGGCGGCGGCCCGCGGACGGAGCCCCTGGGCCTGCGCGGGGGCCGCTTCGCGGGGGATCCGGGCCCCGGGGCGCCGGTGGTGTCCCTGGATGGCTGGTGCCTGCTGCCCGGACTCTGCGACGCGCACCTGCACCTGTTCCACCTGGCGCGCGCCCGCCTCGCCGTGGACCTTGCGGGGACGGTCCGGCGCGACGAGCTGTGGCGCCGCCTGGAGGAGGGCGCGCCGGCCGTCGGGCCCGCCCTGGGCGTGGGCTGGGACGAGAGCGCCTGGGACGAGGCGCGCTTTCCGACCCGCGCCGAGCTGGACGAGCGCTTCCCCGACCGCCCCGCCGGCCTCGTGCGTGTCTGCGGACACGTGGCGGTGGCCAACGGCCCCGCCCTCGCGCTCCTGGCGGAGGCGGGGCACGCCGGCGACGCGTCCACGGGGCTGCTCCTGGAAGGGGACGCGGCGGCCCTGGCCCCGCTCCTGGAGCCCGAGCCCGCTGCCCAGCGGGAGGCGGTGATGGCCGCCGCCGCCGAGCTGGCCCGCGCCGGGCTGACGGCGGTCACCGACATGGGCAGCCACCGCCTGCCGGAGAAGGCGGCTGCCCTGCCCGCGGACTTCCCCCTGCGCCTGGACTACTTCCATGCCGGCGAGCCGGCCGAGATCCCCCCGGACGCCGGCGGCCCGGCCCGCCCCCTGGGCCGCAAGTTCTTCCTGGACGGGTCCATCGGCGGGCGGACGGCCGCCCTGGGGGAGCCCTACGTCGACGGCGGGCGCGGCGAGCTGCTCTGGGAGGACGCCGGCCTGGAGCGTGCCCTGGGGGAGACCTTCGGAGCGGGCCGGCGCGCGGCCCTCCACGCCATCGGCGACGACGCCACGGCCCAGGCCCTGCGCTGCCTGGAACGCGCGGGGGCGCCGCCGGACCGCGCGCGGCTGGAGCATGTCGAGATCGTCCGCGAAGGGCAGCTCGATGCCCTGTTGCGCCTCGGCGTGGCCGTCTGCATCCAGCCCAACTTCCTCGATCGCTGGGGGCGGCCCGGGGGACTCTACGAGCAGCGCCTGGGCCCCGGCTACCGCGCGCGTTTCCACGGCCCCGGCGCCCTGCGGCGCGCTGGCCTCCCTCTTGCGTACGGAACCGACGGCATGCCGGCCCGCCTCTGGGCGGCCCTGCGGGCGGCCTGCGACGAGGACCTCTTCGGCGCGGACGCCGACCGGCCCGCGGACGCCCTGGCGGCGGTCACCGGCGACGCCGCCCGCCTGGCGGGCCGGGCGGAACGCGGCCGCGTGGCGGAGGATCAGGCCGCTGACTTCTGCCTGCTGCCCGGCGACCCCGTCGCCGCGCGCTTCGCCGACGAACCCGAGGTGGCCCTCACCGTCCTGGGGGGGCGGCCCACCTGGATCCACCCACGCTGGCAAGGGAGGCCGCCGTGCGACGCCTGATCCCCGTTCTGACGATCCTGGCCGCGGTCCTGGGCTGCTCCACCGAGGAGATCCTGGACTTCACGCCGCCGGCCCAGCCCGTGGCGGAGCTCATCAGCATCAGCATCGCCGGCGCCGGCCAGCTCACGGTGGCGGGCGAGCCCGGTGCCGTGGAGGCCAACGCCACCGTCGAGGCGCGCAACCTGGACGCCGCCGGCATGGTCATCGAGAACGCCGCCGCCGGGAGCGACGGCAGCTTCTCCCTCGCGATCGCGGGCGAGTACCTCGACGAGATCATGATCCAGGCCATCGACGCCGCGGGGAACATCAGCCCCTCCGTCACGCTGTACGCGGGCGAGCCCTTCAGCCTGATCGCCGTCTCGGGCGACGGCCAGTCCGGCGCCGTGACGACGGCACTGGCCGACTCGCTGGTCTTCCGGGTGGAGGACGGCGGCGGCGCGAGCGTACCCGGCGTCGCGGTGATCTTCGCCCTGACGGCGGGCGCGGGAAGCTTCTCTCCCGAGACCACGCTCACGGACGCGGCCGGCCTAGCGGCCGCGCGCCTCACCCTCGGCGAGGCGGCCGGCGGCCTCGTGATCGCGCCGTACGGACAGTCGCTCGCCTTCGCGACGGCGGCGACCATGACGGCCACGGCCCTGCCCGGCCCGCCGGCCAGCCTGGCCTGGGTGGGGGGCGGGGGGCAGAAGGACGCGCCGAGCGCCACGCTGGCCGACTCCCTGGTCCTCCAGGTCCACGACGCCTACGGCAACCCGGTGGCGGGCCCGGCCGTCGCCTTCGCGGCCTCGGACGGCGGCGGCGTCAGCCCCGCCGGCGGCGTGGCCGACGGAGCCGGCAACCTGCGCGTGGCCTGGACCCTCGGCGGCGCCCACGGCACCCAGCTCCTCACCGCCTCGGCGTCGGGTCTCGATCCGGTGGACGCGACGGCGGTCGCCGACGATGCGCCGGTGCTCTCCTACTTCAATCCGACGACGCCCGTGGACAACCTGGACCTGCTCGACATCTACGGCGACAACTTCTGCGAGACGGCCGCCTACAACGACCTGCGCCTGGGCGGCATGGCCATGGCCATCGTCACGGCCACCGAGACCCACCTCAAGGCCCGCGTCCCCGCCGACCTCGAGGAGGGCGACCACGACCTGACCCTGACGGTGGGCAGCCAGTCGGCGAGCCCGCCCCTCGTGGTCTCGGTGACCCAGCCCCTGGGTCAGGTGGCGGATCATCCCTTCATCCACGGCGCCGTGGAGGTGGAGTTCCGCGTGCCCACCACGGGCACCGCCTACGCGGTGATCCCCTACTGCCTGGAGCAGGACGGTCCCGACGAGCCCAAGAGCTGGGCCGTCGCCATGCAGGCCCTGGCCGGCGCGGGCGGCGCGGAGCCCGCCGCCGAGGACGCCCTCGCCCGCTTCCACCGCCGCCGGCTCTCGCCCCGTGGCTTCGGCGTCGATGTGGACCTGCCGCCCCTGCCGCCGCGCGAACGCGGCGCCGACCGGGCCACCTTCTACGTGCTCTCGGACATCTACGGCACGACCTACGAGACGGTCACGGCGAGCAACCGCTACGAGGGCGCCCACACGATCATCTACGTGGACGACGCGACGCCGGGTGCCAACGTTCCCCAGGCCAAGATCGACGAGCTGGGAAACCGCTTCGATCAGCAGGACTACGTCACGGACGTCGGCGCCTTCGGCGCGCCCTCGGACATCGACGCCAACGGCAAGGTTCTGGTCCTGCTCACGCCCGTGGTGAACAGCCTCTCCGACCACCCCGACGTGCCGGCGGGCGCCTACATCGGCGGCTTCTTCTACTCGCCGGACCTGGACATCTTCTACGGTGCGGCCAGCAATCACGCCGAGATCTTCTACGGCCTCGTGCCCGACCCGACGGGCGAGTTCAGCCAGGTCACGCACACGGTGGACGGCGCCTTCGCCGCCCTGGCGCCCATCCTGGCCCACGAGTTCCAGCACATGATCAACGCCGGGCAGCGGCACATCATTCAGGGAACTCCCTATACGCCGGAGGAGGAGCTCTGGCTCAACGAGGGGCTCAGCCACCTGGCCGAGAACCTCTGCGGCTACGACGATCAGAACGAGGGCCGCGTGAAGCTCTTCCTGCATTCGCGGGCCACGCGCTACACCACCCTCACGCTGGGCGGGAACGCCCTGGCCGAGCGCGGCGCGGCCTATCTGTTCTGCCGCTACCTGCTCGACCGCTTCGGCGCCGCCACGGCCGGCGATCTCATCGGCGGCCCCGAGTCGGGCGCGGCCAACGTGACCCAGGCCGTGGGCGAGCCCTTCGCGCAGCTTTTCAAGGACTGGGCGGCCGCCATCTACCTGGACGACCGCGACCTGGACGGCGACGGCTCGGCCGACGACCTCGGCCCCGCCTATCGGTTCACCAGCCACAACCTGCGCCTGGACTATCCCTACGGCGCCGAGCCGGGCGAGGCCCTGGCGGTGCTGCCGGTCTACTTCCACGATCCGGCTCACGGCGACGTGGTCCACCCGACGGCCGTCGACTACCTGCGTTTCGAGGTGGAGTCCGGGCACGCGGCGCCGCCGGGGGGGACGGTGACCCTGCGCTTCACCGGCGACACGGACGCGGATCTGGGCGTGCTGGTGGTGCGCGTGGCGCGCTGACGCGCGCCGTGACGCATGGCGCGCCGCGAGCCGAGACCACCGGCCGCGGCGCGCGCCACGAACTGAAACGCGACGAGGTGCGGAGAGCGCCGCGCGCCGGGGCCCGATGCGGCGACGCCGGCGAAGACGCGAAACGGGATTCCCTCCCGAGGGGGAACCCCGTTCCGTTTGAAATCGCCGTCTCTCGCCGGCCAGCCGGCGGGGCCGGCGGGCCGCCCGCGGCTAGTAGAGGGCCCGCACCCGGGTCCAGGTGCAGTCCTCCGCCGCGATGGTGAGGATGCCCGTGATGCGTCCCGCCCAGCGCGCGTGGTAGCCCGCCGGCACCGACGCGTCGGCGCTCATGGGATCGTTGAAGTGCCACTCGGCGTCGTCGAGGCCCAGGGCCTCGAGCTCCGCGTAGCGGGTGCCTCCCGTGAAGTCCATGTCGCCCGTGATGCTGCCCACCCCGGACGCGTTGTTGAAGAACATCTCGGCGTGGAGGACGGGGCCCGTGAGGACCGCCGTGCCGTTGGTGGCCGTGGGCAATCCCGCGGCCGGCGAGGCGCCGTAGTCCAGGTCGAAGGCGGGATCCTCGTAGATGGCGACGGTGCCGCCGGTCATCTCCCAGAAGGTCAGGTCGCCGACGGTCGACTCCGACACGATCTCCATGTCGAGCATGGCCCAGGTGACCTCGGCGGCCTCGAAATCGAAGACCAGGGGCGGATTCTCGGACTGGACGGGCTCCAGCTTGCCGATGGCGCCCACGGTGGTCCCCTCGAAGAACCCGTAGCCTTCCCTGAGGAAGTTCCAGGTGCTCTCGTCCTGGGCCGCAGCCGGCAGGGCGAGCACCAGCAGGAGCACTGCCACGATCGTCGTTCTCATGCCGTCACTCCTTTCGGCTCGGCTCAGTAGAGCCCCTTGACCTTGGTCCAGGTGGTTTCCGCGGTCGGGATGACCCAGGCCTCGCCGTCGATGGAGACGTCGTAGCCGGGCGGGATCGTCGGGCTGTGGGGCGGCCAGAGGGCACCGCCGAAGGTGTAGGCCTCGGTGGAGGGGAAGCTCGGGAACGCCGAGCCGCCGTTCAGGTCGATGTGACCCTCGAAGTTGCCGATGGCCCAGTCCCGCACGATCCACATGATGAAGTCCGTGAACGGGCCGCTGAGCCACAGGGTGCCGTCCGTGAAGGAGGCGGGCGGCGTACCCACGGCGGGAGCCTCGTCCCAGGACGCGTCGGGGGACGTGTCCTCGTACAGGGCGAAGGCGCCCATGTTGTAGACGATGGTCGAGGCCCCGCTCTCCACGATCTCGCCGTTGGAGATGAGGCCCGTCACGACCAGGGTGTACTCGTAGTCGGGGTTGTAGGGGATGCTCAGTTCCGGCGGAAACTCGATGTTGGTGACGATGGCGATGATGTTCAGCTCATCGCCCGGATCGGACCAGTCGAAGCCGCCTTCCTCGAGTCCGTTGCCCGCGAAGTGGATGAAGATGTCCTCCGTCTGCGCGAGTAGCGGAGCCGCCCACAGTGTGAGCGTGAGCATAAGCAGCGGTGCCAGTACCATTCTCTTCAACTGACGACCTCCCGGTTGTGTCCGCCTGCCGGGGTGCCCTCTCTGGCCGGATGTTCCCCAGGCAGCGGATGCTCGCGATGATAGCGTGGCGAGTCGCATTGCAGTGTAGCAGGATTGATAATGTTTCTCAACGAAAGAGACGGGTTCCCTCGCGCGAGGGAACCCGTCCAGGTGCCTGAGAGCAATGAACGTCTCGAGCCGGGAGTGGTGTCACACTCCCATGTCACTCCGGCGCGAACGTCTAGTAGAGCGAACGCACCTTGGTCCAGGTCGTATCGTCCACGGGCGTCGTCAGCGTGTAGATGCGGCCCGCGAACCGCGAGTGATACCCCGGCGGCACCTCGACGGCGACATCGGAGCTGGCCCCGTCGAAGATCATCCACTCGAAGAGGGCGACGCCCAGGACCTCGAGCTCGGGATAGCGGGTGCCGCCCGTCCAGTGCATGGTGCCGTCAAAGTTGCCCGTCTCGGTCATGGTGCTGAACACGAAGATGGCTGACACGACATCTCCGGCCAGCGCGACGGTGCCGTTGGTCGCCGTGGGAATTCCGTCGGCCGGGTAGTCACCGTAGGCGAGGTCCATCAGCGGATCCTCGTAGAGGGTCATGGTGCCGCCCTCCAGCTCGTACTGGACGAAGGGCCCCATGGGCGTCTCGGAGACGACGGTCACGTCCAGCAACGCCCAGGTCACCTCGTAGCTGTCGAAGTCCCAGTCGACGGGGGGATTCTGGGTCTGCAGGGGTTCGAGCCGGCCGATGGCGCCGAAGGTGCTGCCCTCGAAGTAACTGTAGCCCTCCTTCAGGATGTCATAGGACTCGGCCATGACCGGCACGGCGGCAACCAGGAGGAGTAGCACCGTGATGAAGAATGCCTTTCTCATGCTGTCTCTCCTTCGCTGTTCCTAGTTCCTAGTAGAGGGCCTTGACCGCGCCCCAGGTGGTCACCTCGACGGGCACCCAGGTCTCGCCGTCGATGTAGAACTCGTAGCCCGGAGGCGGATCGACGCCGCTGTGCGGCGGATGCAGGGTACCGCCGAAGGTGTAGGCCTGCTCGGAGAGGTAGGGAAAGGCGATGCCCTCGCTCAGCGTGATGTGGCCGTCGAAGCTGCCCATGGCGAGATCGCGGAACACGTAGAAGATGAAGTCCGTGAACGGACCGCCCAGCCAGAGGTCGCCGTCGAGGAAGGTCGAGGGCGGATCGCTGACGTAGGGGTACTCGTCCCAGTCCGCGTTGAAGGCCGCATCCTGGTAGATCCAGTAGTAGCCGAGGTTGTAGACGATGGTGGTATATGTGCCCTCGACGATCTCGCCGTTGGAGATGAAGGGGCCGGCCACCATGGTGTACTCGTAGGTGCCGGGCTCGTAGGGAAGATAGCCGCCGTCGGTGGTGACGCCGGTGACCTCGGCGATGAACCAGAGCGTGTCGCCCGGGGCGGAGTAGTCGAAGCCGCCTTCCTCGTATCCGAAGCCGGCGTAGTGGATGGTGATTCCCGCGTACGCGCTGCCCGCGGCGAACACGCACATGAGGAGCATCGGTGCCAGTAGCCATTTCTTCAACTGACAACCTCCCGTGATGATACTCCATGGGGCAGGACCTATGAGGCACGGCGCGCCCCGGGGAGTAGTGGCTCGAGATGTTCAGGAGCAACCGGAAGCGATTATAGCAGACGATGCGGTTTCGTTACAATTTGAATAGTGTTCCGTGCAAGACATTCGCAATACGTGATATACATGTGACAGCGACTGAAAACCTTTCACCTTGACACACAGCGCGCGAATCGCCTAGAAAGCCTTTGGAATCAAGACCTTGCTTCCCGGGGACGGCGACGTGGCCACAGCTCCCATACGGACTCTCTGCGCCCTCCTGGCCGCGGCCTTCCTGGCCGGTCCGGCGTCGGCCCTGGAACTCCGGATCGATTACGAACGCGCCTTCTCGCCCAACGGAGACCAGAGCCAGGACTCGTGCCGGATCAACGTCACCGCCGATGGCGGCGAGGCCGAGCTGGACTTCGTCTACGTGGGCATCTACTCGGCCGCCGGCATCCCGCCTGCGCCCGCGGACCTGCTGATCGACCTGGTGTCCACGAGCGTCGCGACCGCGACCGACACCCTCGTCACGTCTACCTGGGACGGCCGCGACCAGTACGGAGCGCCGCTGGCCGACGGCTTCTACTACCTGCACGCCTTCGCGCGCGCCGGCGCCGACACCCTCTGGCACCACCCGGCCATCCAGCTTGAGATCAACACCGCCGGCCCCACCTTCCACTCGGTGTCCATGGAGCCCACGCCCTGGTTCACGCCCACCGCCGAGGCGGCCGACACCGTCCTGCAGCTCTTCTTCACCTCCGCGGACTTCGACACCCTGACGGACACGGCCACGGCGCGCCTGGACCGCTTCGACCCGGAGGCCGCCGCCTGGAACGAGGTCGCCCTGGTGGAACGCGACGCCTCGTACTACCAGTTCACCGGCGGCGTGCCGCGCATGCGCCTGCTCTGGGACGGGCGCGACGCGGAAGGCGCCATCGTCGACGGCGCCTACCGCGCCCGCCTGCGACTGGAGGACGACGCGGGCAATCCCGACGACGAGACGCTGGTCGGCCTCGACCTCGACACGGCGGCGCCGGCTCTGTCGGTCCTGGACTTCGGCGGCGAGGCGGGCGGCGCGACCTTCTGGTTCCATCCCGATTCCCTGCCCGACACGCTCTTCGTGCGCGCCGCGGACCGCCAGGCCGTGGACTCCTGCCGCGTGGCCTGGAAGACCGGCGGCGACTTCGACTCCCTCGCCCTGCGGCTGCCGGGCGCCGTGCCCGACTCGACCGACTTCGCCGTGCCGCTCCTGCCGCGTCCGGCCGCCTGGGTGGGGGACAGCACCCTGGTGGACGGCACCTACCGCATCCGCCTCGACGCCCGCGACGAGGCCGGCCTCTGGACGCAGGACCACGGCACCGTCCTGAGCCTGACCATCCACGTGGACGGCGAGGCTCCGCCCGCGCCCGCCTGGACGACGACCACCACCACCTACATCCAGCAGGTGGCCCAGCTCGCCGGCACCTGCGCCGAGGCGGGCATCGACGTGCGCCTCTACGAGGACGGCGACGAGCGCCAGACCGTGGCCGTGAACGCATCGGGCGCCTTCAGCGCCTACGTCACCCTCAGCGCCGGCGTCCACGACTGGACGGCGCGCGGCGTGGACGAGACGGGCAACCTCTCGCCGCCGTCGGCGGCCCTGAGCATCGCCTACCGGCCCGGACCGGCCCTGGCCATCCCCGGGCGGCTGCGCGGCCGGCCGGGCGAGACCATCCAGATCAACACGGCCGAGGACGCGGCGTCCGTCACCCTGCGCTTCTACGCGCTGACCGGCGGTCTCGTGCGCGTCATCGAGGCGTCGGGCGGGCCGCGCGAGTTCGCCGCCGACTGGGACCTGCGCGACGACGCGGGGCGCGACCTGCTCGACGGGCTCTACGTGGTCAACGTCCGCGTCGATCCCGTCCAGGGGGACGCGCGGTACGAGCGGAAGGTGGTGGCCATTGTCCGCGACTAGGCGCATCCTGGCGGCCGCCTGCCTCCTGGCCTTCCTGGCGGCGCCGGCCGCGGCGGGCTCGATGGGGGGCAGCTTCCGGCTCTGGGAGCACGGCGCGCGCGACCTGGCCCTGGGCGGCGCGGGCACCCTGCTGGCGCCGGGCGCGGAGTCCCTCTTCACCCAGCCTGCCTCCCTGGTGGGCATGGACGGCTGGGAGGCGGGCGCCAGCCTGCGCCGCCTGGGCGGCGGCGCCGACCTCTACCTGTCCTCGGCCGTCCTCGGGTGGGGCAGCGGGCACCGGGCGCCCCTGGCGAGCGAGCGCACGCCCACGAGCCTCGGCGCAGCGGCCGGCGCCTTCCAGTACCTGGGCGCCACCCTGGCCGACGACACCACCTGGGGCGAGTGGACGCTGGCCGGCGCCCTGGCCTGGAGCCCCCTGCGCTGGCTCTCGGTGGGGGCGCGCGGCAGCCTCGCCGGCGGCGGCCACGACGACGGCGAGGACGTGGGCCGCGCCGTCTCCCTGAGCGCGGGCGTGCGCGCCGTGGTCCTGCATCCGGCCCTCGAGGTGGGCTACGTCGCCGAGGATGTCCACCACCGCTTCCGGTGGGAGGACGGCGAGGACCGGCGGCGCGAGCCGGCCCACGTCTTCGCCGCGGCGGCGCAGCTGCCCTGGCGCGTGGCGGCCGAGTGCCTGGGGCGCCGCCGCTTCGCGACCTGGGAGCGCATCGCCCTGGGCGCCGAGTGGGACGCCTGGCCGGGCCGCCTGGTCCTGCGCGGCGGACTGACCCGCCACGGACTGGGAGAGGCGCGCTGTACGCCCTCCCTGGGCTTCGGCCTGGGCCTGGGGGACTTTCGCCTGGACTACGGCGCCGCCTTCGACGGCGGCGACGGGCCCGGTTCGGAGCACCGCCTGGCCCTCCTCTGGCGGGGTGGCGGGCCGTGAGGGCGGCCGCGCTGCTCGTGCTGGCGGCCCTCGCCCTGCCCGCCGCGGCCGGCGCGACGGCCTGCAGCCTGGGCGGCAACGCCTGCTACGTCTACGACGCGGGCCGCATGGCCTGGGGCGCCAGCGCCGAGGTCCTCTTCGACCCCGCGGATCTGGCCGGCCTCTCGCGGAGCCTGGCGGCGCGGCGCTTCGGCCTCGCCCTGCGCTACAACCGCATCGTGGCCGAAGGCGTGGGCCACATCGAGGGCGCCGAGCTGAGTCTGCGACGCTACCTGCTGGAGCGCGGATCCCTGCGCGGGTTCGTCGCCGGCGGCGTCGGGCAGCACGGCATCTGGTGGTCGGGGGGCGGCGAGCACGCCTCGCGCTGGACGGCCACTCTCGAGGCCGGCCTGGAGTGGTGTCCGGGCGGGCGGTGGCTCTGCCAGGCCCTGCTCGTCAACCGGGCCCTGGAATACTCGGGCGGCAGCTTCAGCGGCTCGGGGTTGCTCATCACCTTCGGTGCGAGGTTCGACACGTGAGCTACCACGACCGCGGACGCCGCGATCTCCTACCCTTCAGCGACAGCCCCTACCCCTGGACCCTGCGCCTGCTGGCCCTGAACGCGCTGGTCTTCATCCTGCAGCTCGTCCTCTGGCGGACGCGCTACGGCATGGCATTCGTCGAGCTGTTCGCGCTGCAGCCCGCGACGGGCTTCATGCGCGGCATGGTCTGGCAGATCTTCACCTACATGTTCCTGCACGGCGGTTTCATCCACG
>Ga0272442_10004937_pt1 | contig 18020 bp, 10 predicted proteins | sample SSMForm2O_FD_200262 | JGI IMG/M metagenome (GOLD analysis project Ga0272442, IMG submission 200262) | Marine sediment archaeal communities from Little Sippewissett salt marsh, Falmouth, MA, United States - SSM-Form-2O | ecosystem: Environmental > Aquatic > Marine > Wetlands > Sediment ... | reverse complement strand
AATAGCGAGCGCCAGTTTATTTCCGGTCTTGTCCTTCCACTGGTGGAACTGCCGGAAGCGCTTCAGATCGGTCGTATCCGCGACGTGGTCGCTGGTTAGCCGGATGCATGTCACGCGGGCAGTCGAAGCCGCCGGGACGATCAAGCAAAACATAACGGCGGCGACAATAGACAAATGTGATCGACGGGTTTGTTTGATTTTCATTTGGCTACGAGCCCGGCAGGTTGACCATCCAGTCCGGCCACTGCGGCGTGGGGTCCAGCATCGTAAAAGTTCGGTGCCACTTCAAGTCCCAGAGGCTTTTGAGCTTCACTCTTTCAACCGAGCCGTCCATCATGCACACGTGGATCGTATAGGCGTGGCGGTTCATGCAATAGCGTCCGAATCCCGTGTTATGCCGGACCTTTTCGTCGGGCGGCGCCGGATCGCTTCGCGTGCTCGGGCCGCCTCCCCATCGCCAGCACTCCAGGAACATCGGAATGCGGGCCGCCTGTTTTTGATCGATGCGCCGCCACGCTCTGCGGTCCGCCTCCTGCAATCCCCAAATCGTCGTTACGCCCGGACGCAGGTCGTAGCACCAGTTATTGATCCCATAGCTGTTCTTGTGAATTTTGTCAGCGATTTCGCAGTCCCAGGCCATTCGCGCGGGAACCGTCTCGCCCTCCTCGTCCGTTTTCGTGGCCATCGGACAGAGCCGCGCCTTCTCGCCGCCCGCTTCGTAATAGGGCATCAACGGGATGACCCAGGTGCCCCCGCCCGGCGTGCCGGACTCCTTCCAGACCATGAATTTGCTGTTGTTGTCGTGGGTGTAAAGGTAGAAGATTTTACCCCACTGGTTGAGGTTCGATTTGCAGATGACGGCCCGGGCCTGGTTTTTGACGGCGCGCAAAGCCGGCAGCAAGATCGACAACAAGAGGGCGATAATAGCAATGACCACCAAAAGTTCTATCAGTGTAAAGGCTTGTCGCTTGTTCATATCCACACTCCTATGCCCGGATGCAAAAAAACACACCCTAAAATCAGCATACACTTTTCCGGGCCGAAAATCAAGGCAAATTTCCTTCCATCTCTTTGAGCCGAAACACCCGGCCGTCTTTGGGCCGGATCAGATAGGGCTTGTCGTTATCCCAGTCGATCATCATTTTGGAAAGATGCCACGTCGCGCCGTTGTCGTTATTACCCTGAAAGAACAGATACTCCCGTCCGTCTTCATCCTTAAAAACGCCGGGATGCCCCGATTCGCTCGAATTCCATTCTCCGCTTTTACCGTTCGCAAGCAGCGGGAATTTCGACAGCCGCTCCCAGCGGATGCCGTCGGCGCTGACGGCGCAGCCGATCTGTTGCGGCTCGTTGTTATACGCCCCCGCATAGAACATATAGAGCCGGCCCCCGTGCTTGCACACGGAGGGGGCCTCGATACATTGTTTTTCCCAGGGAAGCTCCGGCTTGAGTATGGATTCATCGCATAACTGCTTCCAACAGCTCCGGCCGTAGCCGGAATTAAGCGGCGCCGCGGCGACAACCAACATCTGTACTTTCATTTCGGGATCGCGCGTCGCGCAATAGAGAAAGAGTTGATCCTCGTGTTCGATCACATCGGCGTCAATCGCCCGGCCGCAGTTCCACGCGCCCGACGGCCGGAAGATCGGATTCGTGTCGTTTCGGATAAAATGGATTCCGTCGTCTGATAAGGCGTGACATATCGCATCCCTACGTTTGTTACCGTAGGTTTGGTAGAAGAGGTGAACCTTGCCGCGCAGGACAATCGCTCCCGGCGCCGCGAGTCCTTTCTTTTCGTACTCGGCTTCCGGCAGAATCTCGGCGACTTTCATCCAGCTCTCCAGATTGCTGCTCTGAGCGATGCCGATGGCGATTCCCTTTTTTCCGCGGTTGATCGAATAGTACATCAGGTAGCGACCTTTGAAATGGACCACGTCGGGATCTTTCGCAAACGCGCGTCCGTACGAGGTATCCGTGTAGTACATGGCCGGTCGCTGGAGCAATTCCAGTTCGGGCAATTCCGGTGTTTTCAAAGGGGGGATCACCGGCGAGCAAATCGCTAACAAAGTGAACAAACTCGTGATACTGGATACGCACATTGTTCTATCCTCCCGTTTAATCTTTTCAGTTGCTGGCGTTTAATGCGATTTGGACGTTTCTTTCGGATTGGTTGACGATTTGCTGCGAGCCCGTGAAGATGTTGCCGGTCACGACGGCCCGGCTGACGTCTTTGCCGAGCCGGATATGCGGTCGGTCCTGTCGGAATTCACATCCCCGGATAAGGACGGTGCCGCTTTGGGCCTGGATCGCCGGGCGGTTCTTTTGTTTGCCGCCCCACTGGACGAAAGTGCAATCCGCGAAACCCGTCGTTCCTGTCCCGGCGAGCTTGGCGATTTGGTTGCACGGGCCCCAGAACGCACAATTCGAGAAGCGAATGCTGCCCTTGTTGCTTTCTGCGATGTCGATCATCGTGGGATCCGGCCCGCGGAAAGAGACGAACTCGCCGTTCGTAATGAGCAGCCCGTATGGGGCGCATTGCTCGACGACGAGGGCCGTATAACAATTATCGGCGCCGATACCTAAAAAATTGCCGTTGCAGACGCCCCTCTTGCTGCGGATGAATTTGTAGCCGACCTTGTAACCGAAGCAGAACGTGTTAAAGACATACTGCCAGTCGGTCCGGCCGAAGATAAAGGCCTCGCCGTTTTCCATCTGCCATTGGAACAGCTTGGGCTTCATGCTCCACCAGGGATTGAAGTGGACGTTCTCGATGCGCCCGATGTCGAAGATGGCATCGACCAAAATTCCTCGCCGGATGGGCTGGCCGTGAACGTCGCGGATCAGGTGACGTTCGTTTTGCGTGGCGTCGATGCCGTTGTACGGATTGAGCATCTCGACCGCGAGGACCGCCGGATTTTTGCCCCGCATGGCAATGGCCCAGGGATAGGGAGTAGGGACGTCGTCCACGTTTTGCTCGGGATAATAAAGCACGACGCCCTTGAGCGTGCTGTTTGTATTGAGCGTAATGAAGGCGGGATTGTCCTCTTGGCCCGCGCCGCCCGTGACCAGAAACGTCGTGCCGTCGTCCGTCGGTTTGGGCAGTCCCTCGTTGCGTATCCCGTTATGGGCCGGGACGGATTGCCAGATGCCCGCCAGCGTAACGGCCTGCGGGACGTTCAGATGGCCCGCGAAGAAATAGTTGCCGCGCGGCGCGTAAACGATCCCTCCGCCGGCCCGACCCGCGGCGTCCAGTGCCTTTTGAAAGGCGGTGGTATCGTCTGTGCGTCCGTCTCCCCGAGCACCATAATCGCGTACATTAAAATGGTCTGCACCGTAGGTTTGAGAAGACTCTCTCGCAAAGGCCATAACGGCAAAGACGAGTGACAAACCGACAACAAATAAGCCAAATCGTTTCATTTTTTTTGCTCCTTGATTTTTTAATTACTTTCTCCATCCCGGGCCGCGGACAACGCGGCCGGGTTTGGCGCCGGTGTGTTCGCCGTTTTTGAGCACCTGTGTGCCATTGACCAAGACGTGAACGACGCCCGTAGCGTACTGGTGCGGTTTTTCATACGTCGCATGATCGGTAATGGTCTTGGGATCGAACACGACGACGTCGGCAAAATATCCTATCTCGAGTCTTCCTCGCCGGTTGAGCTTGAGATTGTCCGCGGGCAGCGAGGTCAGTCGCCGGACCGCCTCGGCCAGCGGGATGACCTTTTCCTCTCGAACGTATTTGCCGAGCAGCCGGGCGAAGCATCCGTAGGCTCGTGGATGCGGATTGGATTCCAGGAAGACGCCTTCGGTAGCACGAGACGCGGCGTCCGAGCAGAAGCTCACCCAGGGCAGCGCGATCTGCTTTTTCACATTATCTTCCGACATGAGAAAATACACCGTGCCCACGCGGCTGTCGTCTTCGATGACAAGGTCAAGCGCCGTTTCCGGCGGGGATTTGCCCCTCATCCGAGCGACTTCGGCGAGCGTTTTGCCCGTCAAGTGTCTAAGCCTTTCATTTTTGAATTCAACGAGGAGAACCCGGTCCGGCGACCCGGCCAGAAGATAGAGATTCTCCCATTCGTCCGTTGGCGTGGACATCTCCCGGACGACCCGACGCCGGATTCTCGGATTTTTCAGCCGGTTTACCCACGCCCGATGCCCGCCGGCCTGCACCCAGGGAGGCATGGCGGCGTCCAGACCGGTCGCGCCCGCCGTATAGGTGTACATGTCGGCCGTGATGTGCAACCCTTCGCCCCGCGCCTTTTCAATGCGTTCGATCATTGCATCCAGCTTGCCCCAGTTCGACCGGCCGGCGGCTTTCATGTGATACAGCTCTGCGGTGACGTCGGCCTTTCGCGCGATCGTGATCATCTCATCCAGCGCTTCCAGCAGGTTGTTGCCCTCGCTGCGAATGTGCGAGATGTACATTCCACCGTATTGACTCGCCGCTTCCGCCAGGGCGATCAATTCCTCCGTATCGGCATAGACACCGGGGGCATAAATCAGCGCCGAGCTGACGCCGACCGCGCCCTCGCGCATCGCTTGCGCGACCAGTTGCCGCATTCGGTTAAGTTCCCGGCTGCTTGGCCGCCGGTCCTCATATCCGATGGTATGAATCCGAACCGTCGCCGCACCGATAAAAGACGCGACGTTGGGGGATACACCTTTTTTGACGAGGTATTCGAGATAGTCTCCGAGCGTTGTCCATTCGACACGGTACTTGATGTCCCCCTGGGATTGGCGCAGGTCGCGCTTCATGGCCTCGTTCAAAGGCCCCATGGACGTGCCTTCGCCCAGCACTTCGAGCGTCACGCCCTGGCGAATCTCTCCCTGTGATTTCCCATCTTCAATAAGCGATTCATTTGACCAGCTTAGCATATTGATAAAACCCGGTGCGACGGCGAGACCTTTCGCATCAATGACCACGTCCGCATCGGCTTCGAGCGGCCCGATGGCCGCGATGCGGTTGTCCTTAATCCCGACGTCCGCGACATACGAAGGTCCGCCGGAGCCGTCGTAGATCTCCCCCGAGGTGATGACCACGTCGTAGGTCTTCGCCGGACCGACGGCGGCTAAACTAATAATAATAACGATCCCAAGGAAGAATAGAGTGGCTTTGTTCATGTCATTTGCTCCTTAGCGCCGGGTCAGGGTAATGGTCTGTCCCGCGGTGGTTTTGAACAGCAAGTCGTTTCCGTCCCGGCCAATCGTTTCCCGTGGGATGCCGCTGAGTTCGTACCCCGTCTGCTCGAACGGATTTTCGAGCCGGAAAAGACCGCCTTTCTCTGAAATAATTTCCACCGTTTGCGTGGCGCCGTCCCGCCGGGACGCGGAGACCAGGAACGCTCCCTCGGCGCGGAGGGTTTTGAAAGAGACGTCTATCCAGCTTGCCGGTATCGCCGGGAAGACGCGAATGGTGCCGGAGTAGCTCTGTAACAACATTTCCTGCAGACCCGCCGCCGAGGCGAAGTTGCCCTCCAGGGTGAACGGCCGGTAGCGATAATTGGAATAGCCTTTGCCGGATTGATCGCCGTTGCAGTGGAAGCTGTTGCGCAGGCAAAACGCCGTGGCGAATATTTCCAATGCTTTGGCGGCTTTGTTTCCGTCACGCGCCCGCGCCGCCAGGGACGCCAGCCAACTGAAGCTGTAGCCGCACCATCGGGATGTTCCTTGTTGTTCGAGATCGGCCAGGGTGGCTTGGATGATCGCCCGGTCTTCCGGGCCGTTCTCCCAGCGGATCAAACCCAGCGGATGAATCGCCATTAAGTGAGAAAAATGCCGGTGTGAAAACGGCAGCGGGTAATCCTTTGCGACGAGCATCTTTTTGTCATCCGCATCCAGCGCCAAATCGGGCATTTCGTCCAGCATTTTTTTCCATCGCTGCGCCTGGTCCCGTTCCCCAAGCTCCCCGGCCAGTTCGATGGTCTTCTCAAGGGTCCAGCGAATCAGGGCCAGATCGTAATTCGTGATCGTCGTAAACCACGCCTCCAGCTTATTGTCGTTGATCTCCGGCGACGAGCTCAAGGGTAGCGTGCGCTTGCCGTCCGGTCCCTTTTCGGTGATTGCTTCCAGAAAGACGCACGTCTCGCGAAGCCAGGGGTAGGCCCGGCTCGTGAGAAAATCCCGGTCCATGCTGTATCGCCATTGCAGGTAGAAATGATGGGCCAGCCAGGCGGCGGTTGTTGCCGAATGGGTATATTGGTGCCAGCCGCCGATCTGCTCCTGGTTCAGGTCCGCCGTCATCGGAACATTCAGGCCCGGCAGGTCGAAGAACCGCTTCGTCCAGGCCCTCGCGTTGTCCCGGGTCTGCCAGAGCCAGTTCACAAATCCGGAAGCGCCGTCGAGATGATTGCCGCTGTAAGAGGGCCAATAGCACAATTCCGTATTCAAATCGTGATGGTAGTCCCCCTTCCAGGGCGGGATCTTCATATTATCCGCGGTCCACGGTCCCTGGAGGGTAATCGGCGGCGTGTCGGGCCGGGCCGCCGAGCCGAATTTGTACATCTCCAGGTACCATTGTCGCTCAATGATCGGATTGGGAACACGAACCGAAGACCGGCCCCAGTATGCATTCCACCATTGGCGATGTGAAGATACAGCTTTGGCAAATCCCATCTCCAGCGCCCTGCGGCAATTCATACGGGCGGTTTTTTCCGGGTCATGTGACTCATTCGACGTCGCAATCGACCAGGCGCCCAGCCAGGTCCCTTCCGATTTTCGCCAGGCAATCGCCACGGCGAATTTGAATCCGCCCCATCCTTCCTGCAGGTAGCTCTTCCAGTTATCGCCGCTTGCTTCAGTTGGCGGCTTGTATCGTAAGCTCGCCAGGTCGCCGGCGCTGATTTTGCCCGGCCCGGCTTCGTCGGTGACCTTGCCTGCAAAAGGGGGAACCATGAGGCGCAGGTCGATGGATTCTTTCGTCTCGGCCTGAATCATTCCGAAAGGCTCTGTGGCGTGGACAAAAATCCGCACCCGATGGCCGTTCTTGAAAAGAACCGTCGTCATCGCCGTGGCAAGATCCAGCGACGCCTTCTCGAACGCCGGATTGTTTCCGAGCGTCATCTCGATACGTCCGGCGGGAATTTTGGTCGGGCCGGGATTCCCGTAAGGGTCATCATAGAGACGATGCAGATCGGCTAAGCGGCGCTGCCGGACCCAGCGCCGCATCATTTTGTATGAATACTCCTCAGAAAAAAATTCCGGGACGGGCCGAAGGTCCCAGAGGTCCGTGCGGTCGAGCGAGATGCGCAAGGGCTTGCCGTCCCCCCAAACCAGGGCTCCGAGCAAACCGTTGCCGAGCGGCATGGCTTCATCCCAGACCGTCGCCGGCGCTTCGTAGTGCAGACCGTGATCGGGGCTAGGTTGAGCGGATGTGTGGTTTGCGAAGAGAATACCGAATAAGATGAGGGGGATGTACGGAAACTTGGAATGAAACATGGTCATTTCTCACAAATGAATTTGTAGTTTGTTTGTCTGTAATTGGGTGGCAGCCTCATCCCTTAGGGATGGGGATGGCAATGCTGGAACAACCATCCCCAAGCTTCGCTTGAGGCTGCCACCCTTATCTAATTTTCCTAAAAACTCAAAGAATATCATGTAATAATCATTTCTTCTTTTTTAATGAGCTCCTTCTTCCTCAGACTCCGCCGGGAGGAATGGGTACCACGTATATATTAGGATCACAATGGATGCACCTGCAAGGATAAACCAAATCGCCGAGCGGACGTACCAGTGGCCGACAAGGTACATGGGGAACAAATACAGGCCTGTGATGGCTATCATTCCAAGCACGACGTTCAAGAGGGTCAATGACACGCTCTCGGACCTGGAAGAGGATTGCTCCGCGGACAGATTTGCAATCGGCTTCCAGCATCCGAAGGGTCGAACGGATCGGTAGAAGCGAATCAGAACGTCACGTTCGACCGGCGGCGTTGCCAGAGAGGCAACGATACTCACAACCAGTGAGGCCAGGCATATCAGAGGAAACACATAATAGACGGGCATCCCTTTAAAAAATAGCGCTACGAGTGACAAAAGGATACCGCCCAGCGTCCCGAGCGCATAGCCCCACCCGTTCATCCGCCACCAGTACCACCGGAGGACGTTGGGGATAACCACGCCGGCGCCGAGGGCCATCATCATCCAACTCCATATCTGGGCGATCGATTCGGCCTGAGTGCCGATCCCCAGACCGATGAGAACCAGAAGGATCGTGGCTATGTAGCTAAATCGTACGGATTGTTTGTCGCCGGCGTCGGGGCGAAAGTAAGGCTGCCAGAGATCGCGCACGATAAAAGACGCTCCGCTGTTGACCGTCGAGCTGAACGTGGACATGAACGCCGCCAGCAATCCGGCGATGACGATCCCCCGCAGTCCGATGGGCAGGAACTCGAGCAGAACCAGCGGCATGACCTTCTCGGAATCCGTTACACCCGCAACGCCCGTCAGGGCCAGAAGGACGATGCCCGTCGCCATGGCCCAGCGGACGACCAGAAAGAAACTCCAGGCCGCACCGACCTTGGCCGCATCCCGGGAATCGCGGGCGGCTAAGAACCTCTGGAAGTCGTACATCTGGGCGGGTCCACCGGCATTGAGCAACAGGCCCTTCAGAACCCAGACGATCGCCAGAGCGCCGAAGAACTCGAACTCGGCGTTTTCCGTTCCGGCGAACGCTTCAATTCGCCACGGCACGCCCAGCGACGTCCAGCTTTCCGGCAACCTGGACAATAACTCCGGCGTCAGTTTCGACCACGCGATAAAGGCAATGACGAGGCTGCCCAGCGTGAGGATGATCGTTTGAATGACATCGGTAACGACGACGCTGTAAAGCCCGCCGAGAACAACGTAAAGGGTTGTGATACCGATGATGAGAACAGCCAACAAATCCGGTTCGTGTTCCGTGAGCAGGTTTTGGAGCCAGGGCATAGACGTGTGTTCGGCGAGGGATTCCAGCGGGATGTACACGGAGGCAAACTTGCCGATTCCCTGATAGGCGTAGCCCACAAAGCTGGCCAGCGTAATCACCGCCATCAGGGCGTAGGCGGTCCGGGCCAGCTTGCCGCCGGAATCGCTGCCAAACCGAGTCTTCATCCACTCCGCGGCCGTCATGACGTTCGAGCGCCGGACCCATTTGCCCATATAACTCAGGAAGAAGGCGCCCATCAGGAAGCCCCACATCCAGTGATGCCACATCGACTTCATGCCCAGCACGTACAGGATGGAGATGATCCACATCGTGCCGGTGATGTCGAAGTTGGAGACCGAGCCGGACATCGCCAGCGCCAGCCAATGGATGTTCTTGCCGCCCAGGAAATAGGCCCCGAGGTTTTGGGATGCTCGCTTTTGATACCAGAAGCCCAATCCGATCACCACCGCAAAATAAATAAGGATGATGCCGTAATCAATCGAGCTCATATAATCCTTCCCTGTGGACTATGATGCGGCGTTGGGTGGCAGCCTCAAGCGCAGCTTGGGGATGGCTTCTGGTGTTGACCATCCCCAAAGCCTTCGGCTTTGAGGCTGCCACCCTTCCCTAATATATTTACAAATTTAATTGTCTTAACGGGCTACTGTGAATCGTTCACGGCGTCGAACGTCGCCACGACATTCTCCGGCGGCACGTTGGCCAGGATGTTGTGCACCTGCTGGAAGACGAAGCCGCCGCCGGGCTTGAGTGTTTCGACCTGCCGCTTGACGTGCTCGCGAATCTGCTCGGGCGTGCCGTTCGGTAGAACGTCCCTCGTATCACAGCCGCCGCCCCAGAAGGTCAGGTCCCGGCCGAATTCGGCTTTTAATTCCGTCGCGTCCATTCCGGAGCAACTGATCTGGACCGGATTGATCGCGTCGAGACCGGCCTCGATCAGGTGGGGGAGCAATTCCCGAACGCCGCCGCAGCAGTGGAGCATAACCTTTGCGTCGGCCAGTTCTTTCGCGCGGTTCCAAAGCAAGGTGTGCCGTGGCTTGAAAAACTCGCAATACATCTGTGGCGACATCATCGGGCCCGTCTGCATCCCGAGATCGTCCCCGAAGAGAATGATATCGATAGACCCTCCGACAGCTCCCAAAAACCGTTCGAGATTGACCAGGTGAATCTCGACGAGCTTGTCGAGAAAACGGTGGGCGCGGTGCGGCTCGGCGGCGAGCAGCATCATAAACAAATCGTTGCGATAGAAGAACTGTCCGATCTCGAAAAGATTGCCCCCGAACAATCCGATGATGGCTCGGTCCGTTTTGCTCCTTAAATGTTGCGCGCCCTCAGCGAACGCTTCGCTGTCAATCGGGCCGGGGGGGCTGGCCACCGCCGTCCACATGGATTCCTGAAGGGCATGGGAAACGGCGTTCAGATCGTCACCTTCGAGAAAAGGAAAATAGGTCTGCTCGAAATAGAGCGCTCCATCGGGCATGTGGGCGAGTACTCTGCCGGTTTGTGAGCTTGGTCCCAAGGACCGAATGACCCAACGACCTTTCTCTCGTTCGAGCGGTGTCCAGGCGGGCACGAAACAGGCCGTTCCGTCCGGCAGCGTCCACGGCGTCCAGGATGCGTCGTCCAGTGCAAAACCCCGCCCCAATTCGATGGTATCCACGCCGAATCGATCCAGAACGTCCTCATCCACGATGGCTAATTGCTGAATCACGTCATACACGCGAATCGGCCTGGGCGGCAGATCGAGGTATTCGCGCAGCTTCGGATAGGCGATGGCCGCGATGCCCGACGACCGATGACCCGAAAAATCAACGGGAACATGGTCCGTCTCGCGATGATTTAACGCGGCTAAGACGCGCTCTCGTGACGTCATATCTTTATTCTCCACCAGCGGAAACGCGTAAAGTGACTATCTCATACGGTGTCATCTCTATCGGCCCGACGAGCCGGGGGCCTTTATCCTCTGAAAGGTTGCTCCGCCACATGGTGACAGAGGCCGGTTGTGCCCAATTGAGAGTTGCTTTTTCGGTCCGCCCACCCGCGTTAAACAAACGCACGATTCGAGCTTTACCGTCCGTGCTCGGCTTGAAGGCCGTTACGATGACACCGGCAGGCTCAACGTTTAAGACGGAAGATCGAATGGGTGTCTTGTTATCTACTGGTACAATAACAAGCGGTCGGCTGCGCTCGATGCCGAATCGTGCCGCCGCACCGGAGTCGAACGCTTTGTGAGGTATAATGGAATAGCGAAATGTCGTTGGCCCTTCCTGGCCGGCCTTGTAGTTGGTTTCCCAGTAGTTGTTCATGACGTAAGAGTACAGCGTTGTTGACGGCTCGATACTTTTGATCCATCCGACGGCCCTCGGATCGGACGTCATAGCGCCGACCTCGACCAGCGGTGCATCCATCGTCGCCCAGGTGATGCCGTAAGTCTCATTGGAGACATCGATCCATCGCTGAACGGTGAAATAGTTCTTGCAGGCGCCCGGAAGTTGATCGACCTCGGGCCGCACGACGGCCCAGGGCGTCTCCATTCGCATCACGCCTTCGGGGACATTGAAATCGAAGGCCAGATGAACGCCTTCCTGCTCGTAGATTTTCTGCTTGTCGATGATCGTGATAACGTCCACGCGGTCGATGCCGTCAACAAGACGCAACTCGCGTGTGAGCTGTTGACAGCCCGGCGCATCGGATTCGATCAGAAGCGAGGCGACGAGCGGCCCTTGCTCTTTGACGCTGATATTGACCGCTCCGTTTCGCTGCGGGTCTTTGGGATCTCGGCCGGCCACATAGAAATAATCGTTCAGCCCCAAACCGGTTTTCCGATTCACCAGGTCGGCATTCAGCGCTTTCCACTTGAGACTTTGAATCGCGCCGGTCTTTTGATTAACCGTCAATGAAATCATATCGTTGCGCAAGGCGGCGCCCCGAGCCGTCGCCACGCCGGTTGCGGAGGCTTGCCCGGAGTGGAAGGTGAATCGCTTTGCGGAAAACGGCGCGACGTCCTCGGCCAGAAAGACCAGATCGCCCGTTGAGAGCCGCTGCGATTTCATATTCTTTCCATCGGCCTGTTTGATTATGTCCCCCGGTACCGTTATACTTTTGGGGACAATAACCAGGTCGGTTCGCGTCCATGAGGAGGTATTGAATACGTCCACTGCCGTGACGGCCTTTTCTGTTGATCTATGTTTGGCCAGGGCGTTGTTCAGCAGATTATACGACTGAACGTCGGCATTGAGGGCAAAGGCTTGTTTGATCTTCCATTGGGCCTTGGTGAACTCGCTGTCGGGCCGGCTGATGCTGCAATGCGCGCCCCAGGTGTGTTCATCGTAGAGGATGACATTGCGCCACGCCTCGTAGAATTGTTCAGCCGGGTAATTGGTCGGATCGAGCATTGCCCACAACGTCTCGGCCTGCACCAGACGCTCGGCAGCCTGACGGTTCATGGCCGTTTCGCGTGCGGACGAGCCGGCGCCGTCTTCCCAGTACGGCGTGAAGTCACCCCGAATCCGGGAGAGCGTGTCGCCGTATCGGCGCTCGAACTCGTGGAACATCTCACTGGTTGTTGCCACGATCAACTTCGGGTAGGCGTACTTCGCATTCCAGTCTTTGACGAACTCGCTCAACTCGGGATCGGGCGGGCCGTTATCGCCGCCAATCGAATAGCGAAGCTGGAGCATATCATAAGGATAATCCGAGTCCTCCAGGCGCGAGAGATAGTCGAAAAGGCGTCCCCCGTCGAGACGCCCGCTATGGAAGAAGGAGTATCCTTCGCCGGCTACCCAGCAGAGGATTTTGTGCTTTCCACAGGGCGACTCCCAGTAGAAGGGCTTATCGCCCCAGGTCGATAGCGTGTAGCCGATGCGATGGCCGCGATTGGGACCGACGGAGAAATATTTCACGCCGCTCTGGGCCAGGACCGGGACGATGCCCCAGGTGTAGCCGGGCACGTCGGTGATCATAGCCGAATCGATGGTCACTTCGTAGCGATTCCTCAGCATCTGGGCATACTCGACCAGCCGGATCAGCTCCTCGGGCCGGCACAGGGCGGTCAGCTCGTTGCCGTACAGGGCATCCAGGCCGATCCAGCCTTTTTTGACCGCGTGGATGAAGGATTCTTGCTCCGCCGGCGATGCTTGCTTGAGATAGCTGTCCACCGCCCAGAGCACTTCGACGTTCCACTTGAACGGCGCCCCATTCGGAAAATCCACCGACTTGCGCGCCAAATCAATGACCTGCTTGTAATATTGCCAGTGCTTTTGTTCGACTTCCGTTTGAACGTGCGTGTAGCCGATGTCCACGTGAGAATGGTGCAATAGCCACACTTCCCACTTGCGAACCGGTTCGAGAGTCGGTTGGCGCCTGCCGATAGGTTTACCCGCAACGTTGACAACGACCTCAATCGCCGTCGGCTGTTGCACCGCCGGAGCGAATCCCTCGATCACTTTGAAACCCGAATCGAGTGATTGGGTAATGGATTCGTCGCCGTCGATGGTCAAGGCCGCTTCGACCGGTTCGCCGATGTGCAGGACGGACGCCAAGATCGGTTGATACAGTCTGCCGTCATCGCGTTTGACTAAGAAAGGTTGTGTGTGAACATTTAAAAGTTTCGTAGTAGGCTCAACCGGCCCGCTTTCAACGCCGGATGGCACTTTGAGCGCGACATAGTCGTAAAGAACCCAACTGCCGGCTAATGAAGTGATGGTGATATGATTGTTGCCGGCCTTCAGTGCCTTCGCGGGAAAGGGAATGACGAGCCGATGCTCGCGCCCTTTCTCAGGCTCTCCGTGCGCGGAGGCGTCACCGGCGCCGCGCGGTGTTTTTCGGATGAAAGATGTATCATTGATTTTAATTTCCATCTTGGGCGGCACGGCGCTGTGGGTATCCACGAAATCCAGGACCAGCTCAGCTTGTCCCCTGGTCGGTGGCTTTTTAATCCCGAACAGGATCGTGAACGTATGGCTTTTGCTTCCGGCCCAGGCGTCCGCCGGCCCCGGCTGGATATAGGGCCAGTCCTTTTTCGGATCGGATGGCCCGGCGACGAACATCGCATCATGCGGGAAGCCGGACGAATACTGATTGCTCCTGTCCGGCCCCAATGCAAATTCTGCCGTGTTGTTGTCGGCCTTGCCGATTTGCCAGAGCAGCCTGCTCTGACCGGCAGCCGGCCCGGCCAAACATCCACAGAACAAAAGCATAGACAATACAATGCTTATCAATCCGATTGATTTCATTCTATGTACTCCATCGTGCGATTTATGGTCTTGTTGAATCTTTGCTTGATATTGTACACGTATTGTCCGACGGAATCAAACGGTAACGAAAGCTGCCGGTCTTTTGATGCTTCCCGATTTATATCCCGAGCTCGAAAAGCTCATCATCTACAAGGACTTCGTCCCGGGGATTCGGGACGAGAAAATAGGTCGCCCGGCAGTCCGGGTCGGCGTATTCCGTGAGCGTCAGTTCGAGGGTGGCTTTTCCGGCGGCATTGTAGTTGGTGGGGGGCCAGAACAGGGCCCGGCAGGTCAGACCGTTCGGTCGAATCGCATGGTCTTTGCCGGAAAATTTTAGAGAAGCCGGATCGAGCCACATGAGCCGCATCATATCGGGATCGAAATCTTTCTGCCGTTCGGGATTAAGGCAGAACAGCATCGGACCACGCATAACGGCGACACGTCCGGCCTGACTTTGCCTGCCCTTGACCAACCGAAATGACATCGGCATGTGCAGTTTGATTTGGTCGCCGGCCTGCCATGTGCGAGTGATCGTAAAGAACGCGCCGCCTTGGGCGGTCATCTCAGCGGTTTTGTTATTGACCGTAATCGTCGCCGTCTTGCACCATCGGGGAACACGCAGATGCACCGGGAAACGAGCCGGTTTGGACGGCTTTAAATCAATAACGACGTCTCCGGAATTGGGATAATCCGTGGCCTGTCGAACGTCAAGGGAAAGTCCCTCTCGAAGGTTCAGCTCGGCTGAAGACGCCGTATAGAGATTAATCGCCAGGCCCCCGTTCCAACGATAATAAATCATGCCGGGCAGCTCCGCGATGATGCGTCTGAAATTGCACGGGCAACAATACGTGTCACCGTCGAAGTACACGCGCGGGCCTTCGAACGGCGCGTAGTATCTCAAGCGCCGGCCGTCGGGTGACTGCGCGGCGAACAAGCCGTTGTATATCGATCGCTCCATGATGTCACCATAGATGGATTGGCCGTGAATGCGAAGCATGGCATCCAGCCAGCGAATCAGATAAGCCGTGGCGCAGGTTTCGCCCAGTTTGTAAAAGCCCTGTTGATTCGTATGCCAACATTCCTGATACCCGACAAGGCCCGGCGCTAACAATCCATTTTCTTCAACCATAAAATCGAACGTCTTCTGCGATTGATTCATCAAATTCGCATCCGGCTGTATCGCGTGCAGCCGGAGCTGCGCGAGACAATGGCACAGATGATAATAAGCATGTCCTTCGAGATTGCCCCAGCGTCCTTCGATGATCGGCGTATTCCAGTCGGTCAGTTTTCTATGATCGATACAGAAATCCAGATAGCGCTTATCCTGAGTTTGCTCGTACAGGGCCAGCATCGATTCTTCCAATCCCGTCGTGGCCACATAAGTCGAAATCCAATCCTCCGTTTGCCGATCCGGATCGGCAGACCAGCGCCTAACAATATAGTCCGCCAGTTTCTTCGCTGCCTCCAGCGAGGGTTTTTCTTTGAAGTATTGATAGTCCGCCGTCAGGCCCAAAACGAGATAGCCCATTTCATGAATGTCCCACAGGTGCCACATGCGCCTTTCGGGTACGAAGATGCCGATATAGCCGTCGGTTTCCTGAGTTTTGATCGTTTCAGCGACGACGTGTTTTTTTAGATCGAGCACCTTCTTGCCATGTGAGTAAGCGGTAAACCGGACGAGACAGTCGATGAACTTGCCCAGGCCGATGTAGCCGCCCTTGCGATTCTTCTGCTGAAACGGCTGGAGAAAGTCCTTATTGGCGTCCAGCACGAGCGCATTGTTGTAGATCGTGATGTCGATCCGCCGCCCAATTTCGCCGCCAACTTTCACCCGTCCAATATCCAGTGGAATAAGTTCCTCTGCGCCGTATATCGAATTATTGTGAGTATAAGCGAAGAGTATCAGCAATAGAATGAAGGTGAAACGAACTTTCCTTTGGCAAGCCATAATTATCTCCTGATTGGGCATCATTTGACTGGATTATCAACAAGGTAGAATTGTACGCTTGTCGGATCGCTGAATCAATGGTAATGCCACATCGCTCGGAATCGCACGATCAGAAAAAATTCGCCGAATGACGAAAAAAAATCATCGATTTCCCGTTAAAAATGCCCATTTTCAGCGGCAGTGAAAAAAAAATCAAATTTTCCCCTTGACCATAATGTTACAAATGTAACAATTATATGTGTTACGGATGTAACATTTAAAGGGGTTGTTATGAAGAAAAAGACACCGAATATCACGGAAGCTGAGTGGGAGGTCATGAAAATCCTCTGGAAATCTGCGCCCTTGACGGCCAATGCCATCGTGAAGGAATTGACGGGCAAAACACACTGGAAGCGGGAGACGATCCGCACGCTCATCAACCGTCTCGTGCAGAAAAAGGCGCTGGGCTTTAAGAAGAAGGGCCGGCACTACGATTACTTTCCTTTAGTCAGCGAGGCCGATTGCGTCAAGGCGGAGACGAAGTCGTTTTTGAGCCGTTTTGGGAGCAGTTCGATTGAGCCGATGCTGGCGGCGTTCGTCGAAGAAAAAAAAATGTCGCCGGAGAAGATCGCCCGGCTCAAACGAATCCTCGATCAAAAAGGAAACCGTGACGAAAGGGCGTGAATATGGAAGCCTTCAATATGCAACTATTGCGCGTCTTTGACTGGCTGTTATGGACGACCATCCAGGGCAGTGTGCTGATTGTGTTGATTGTCCTGCTCCAGTTCATCCTACGGCGTAAGCTGCCGGTGCGCTGGCATTACCTTCTTTGGGTGCTCTTATTGATACGCCTGGCTGTGCCCTGGCTGCCCGAAAGCAAAATGAGCCTCTTCAACTTTGCTCCGCAGACTATTCAGCAGGGACGGATCATAGAGTCCTTCTCTCAATCACGAAACGCCGATCCGATGGACTTCTACATGTATGGTCGATATGCCAGCACTCCACAAAAAACAGACGAACCTGAGCATCTTACTGTCAGATTCGTGCGTGTTTTGCCGGTTCTCTGGCTCACAGGGACAGTGATCATCGCAGGTTATATCTTATTCCGGAGTATTCGTCTGTGGCGCATCGTCAAACGCGAGCGGCCAATCACCGATTCGGAGATTCTCGATCTGCTCGAAGACTGCAAGATGCAGATGAACGTCCAGACCATCTTAGGCGTGGTGGTCAGCGATAGGATAAAAAGCCCAGCCCTTTTTGGCTTTATCCGCCCCCGGTTGCTTTTGCCCCAGGGCATGCTCGAAACCTACAGCCATGACGAGCTGCGCTATATTTTTATCCATGAATTGGCTCATCTCAAACAGCGGGATATCTATTTCGGCTGGCTGATCGCGCTGCTGCATATTCTGCACTGGTTTAATCCCTTAATGTGGTTTGCATCCAGGCGGATGCGGGCGGATCGCGAGGTGGCCTGTGATACGTTGGCGATTTCAATGATGGGACCGGATGAGCCGCCGAAATATGGCCGGACCATCGTGAGTCTCTTGGAGAGTTTCTCTCAGGTGCGTTACCTGCCCTCGGTGGCGGGCATAGTCGAAGACACGTGTCAAATGGAAAGGAGAATCAAGATGATTGCTGACTACAAAAAGACCTCACGTTCAAAGTGGGCCGGGGCGATGCTGCTCGTTGCCGTATTGGCCTGTGTTGTCCTGACCAACGCCTATGTGGCCAAGGCGGACTTCACCTTCGGTGAGCCGATGAACCTGGGGCAACCAATAAACAGCTCGGCAGGTGATCTCATCGATTGTTTCTCTGCCGACGGTTTGGAGATGTATTTTGATTCACAGCGACGATGTGGGCGAAAAAACTGGGAGATTTGGGTATCCAGACGCTCAACCATTGATGATGAGTGGGGTACGCCCACGCTTCTTGAGGCACC
>Ga0272442_10004935_pt1 | contig 18022 bp, 26 predicted proteins | sample SSMForm2O_FD_200262 | JGI IMG/M metagenome (GOLD analysis project Ga0272442, IMG submission 200262) | Marine sediment archaeal communities from Little Sippewissett salt marsh, Falmouth, MA, United States - SSM-Form-2O | ecosystem: Environmental > Aquatic > Marine > Wetlands > Sediment ... | reverse complement strand
AAAAGATATTTAAAAGATTAGTTGGAAATAAGGATATGGAAATCGACAAGAAGATAATAAAGGCGATGTCTGTAGACACGAGAGTAGACATAATGAAGTCACTGGCAATAAGAAGAAAGATGCCATCTGAGCTACAGAGAGAGTTCGATATGGCTGGATCTACTATAGTTCAACATCTTAAGATTCTTGAAGACAGTGGTCTTGTCAGAAAGGAAGAGAGAGGACCAAAATTTGTTTATTATTCTCTAACTAAAAAAGGCGAAGATTTGATAAAGCCTAAGGGACCTATACAGGTATTTCTCATGCTGGGTCTTGGTGTATTTTTCATGATAAGCAGTTTTGTCAGATATTATTCAGAAGAACCTATGATGATGGTTGCTGAAAACATACCAATTGCTAGAGATGCTGTTCAAACAGTTTCAGTTGAAACTTCTGTGCAGGGACCAGACTGGACGCTGATAACTTTAATAATTTTAGCTATAGTGTTTTTAATTATTGGTATTTTTAGGTGGAAAGAATGGAAGTTGAAATAGATTTTAGAAAAACAGTTCAGGAAAATGCAAACAAGCTTTTTGAAGAAGCTAAAAAAGCAAAGAGAAAGCTTTCTACAGCTGAGCGAACTTTAGAGAGATCAATGAAAAAGCTTGGAGATGCTAAGGAAGGCAAGATTGAAGTCAAGAAAGTTACTGTTAAGAAGAGGAAACCCAGAGGAAAGTGGTTTGAAGCTTATAGATGGATGCATACTACTGAAGGATTTTTAGTTATAGCTGGAAAAGACGCCAGACAAAATGAGATGATTTTCAAGAAAAGGATTGATGAGAATGATATTGTTTTGCATGCTGATATTCCAGGTGCTCCTTTAACTATATTGAAAGTTGATAAAACAGATCCAACACCATCAGCTATAAGAGAAGCTGCTGAAATGGCGGGTGCTTATTCTTCTGCCTGGAAAGCTGGTGTTGGCAATATAGATGTTTATTGGATCAGACCTGATCAGGTTTCAAAGACAGCACAATCTGGCGAGTTTTTGCCTAAGGGAGCGTTTATGATAAGAGGCCAGAAGAATTATCTGAAAAAGATGACTTTGAAGCTATCAATAGGAGTTATGTTCTTTATTGACAAGAAGACAAAGGAAGAGAAGATAAAAGTTATTGGCGGGAATGTTCAGTCTATTAATGAGCATGCAAAGTATTTTGTTACAATTGTTCCTGGTTCAATGTCGCAGCTGGAAGTTGCGAAAGAAATAAAGAAGAGAATCTTGCAGAAAGCTATGCCAGAGCATGTTGATATGATTGAAGAACTTGATGCAGATGATTTTGTCAAATTTATACCAGCTGGAAAAAGCAGTTTAGTTGGATAGGTTTAATTCTTTAGTAAGAATATTTTTAACATCAATTTCAACTTCTTCTATACTTTTATTTCCGTCAATAAGAATTATTTTTTCGTCTGGAAGAATTTCAGGCAGGTTTTTATAAACTTTTTCAAGTTTTTTCAGAAATTCATAATTTTCATATTTTGCATTTTCTATTTCTTTTCTTGATGCACCTGCTATTCTTTCTATTGCAGCTTCTGCAGATAAATCAAATATTATTGTAATATCTGGCTTTCTAGCATATTTATTGATAGCTTTAAGCCATTTTAAGTCAAGTCCTTCACAGCTTTGATATGCAAGAGTAGAATGATAATATCTGTCGCATATGACATGATTGCCTTTTTCTAATTCTGGCTCGATTTCAGTAACAATATGATATCTTCTATCTGCTGAAAATAAAAGAGAATCAAGTTTTGCATCATTTACTGATGATTTTGAGTATATAACTTCTTTGATAGTTTTTCTTAATCCTTTTTCACTTGGTTCATTTGTCCAGTAAACTCTGATATTTTTATTTTTTAGAAAATTATAAGCTTTTTCGGACTGAAGAGATTTTCCAGAACCGTCGATCCCCTCGAAAACAATAAACTTAGCATCAGTCATAGTAAGTATTTTGTCGAAAAAGAATTTAAATGGATAATTATACTGTAATGGTTATTTCTTTTTTCTGGTTTTAGTTTTTAGAGAGTTAACGAGTCTTTTTATTTCATCTAAGTCTTTCTGTATGTTTTCAACTTCTCTTTCTGTTGCTCTGTTTACAGCAAAGTCTCTTTCTGCTTTACTTCTGTCTTTTTCTGATGTTATATTTTGACTCATCAATATCAAAGGCACTTGAATTGCTGCAAGCGATGACAATATTAAATTAAGAAGAATAAACGGATATGGATCCCATGTATAAAATAAAAGCGCATATACATTTGTTAATATCCAAATAGATATGAAAGCCATTAAAATAAGTATAAAGTGCCAACTTCCAAAAAATCGAGCCATATAGTCAGATAGTTTTTGTCCAAAACTAAGTTTTTTTCTAGGAAGTTCGTTTTTCTTCATAAAATTAATTGAAAAGGATATAATTTAAAGTTTCTTTAGATTTGGCTATATGGTTCTTTAGAACAGGATTAGAAGACTTCAAGCTTTCTGAATTAAAAGAAATGTTATAGATAACCAATTAAAAATATTATATATTTACTCTAAAGTAGTGAATACAGTAACCTTTATATACTACATCTATTTAATTACTATATAGTGGTGACTATGGGTGCAGTTAATGTATATGATACAAGTTCGGTTATAGAAATGTCTGAAAGGGGTATTCGTCCAGATGGGCCGATAAATACAATCTATAGAATGATAGAGGAAATGGAGAATCATGTTTCTCGTGGTAAATTGAAAAGTGAATTTTTACAATATTTACAAACTGTTTCAAGTCCACAAGTTTCAGCTTCGGAAAGACTTCATTTGAGAGAAGATGCTTTAATGGCTCATTATGAGGTTGCTACTGATAAGAAAAAAGGTAGAGATCCTATATCACAGGATGATTTAGCATTGATTACAGAAGTTTTAGAAATGGCTGAAATGGGAAAAGAAGTTAACATATATTCAGAAGATAGTCATATCTATAAAACTTTAGAACATCTTTTAGAAGATAAATATAAAGATCTTTCTAACCAAATTCATGTTAAGGGTTATAGAAGAATGAATACTTAGGTGATTTTTTGTCAGAAAAAACTTATCCCCATATTTTGAAGTTATCTGAAATGAAAAAAAGAGATGTAGATATAGTATATGAAAATGCTTCAATTTATGAAAAATTAGATGGTGGAAATGTTCAGATAGATATTGGCGATAATATAACATTTGGTTATAGGTCTGGTAAGAATAAACCAGGTAGAGATATTTATTGGGCTAAAGATTTTGAAAAGTTTTTTTGGTTGAATAAAGATAGTTTTAGTGGGCTGAAAAAAGGTATTTATTTTGGTGAATTTTTAGCATCACATAGAATTGAAAATAAAGAAGAATATATTAATAATTTCTTTTTGATTGATATTTTTGTGGATGGTAAATTTTTAGATTATAAACCAGCTAGAAAGAGAGTTAAAGATGTTCCTATCATTAAGACATTGGACACATTGTATGAGGGTAAAATTAATGATATTATTATCAAAAAAGTCCTGGATATGGAAAGTCCTTATACAGAAGATGGTCGTCCAGAAGGAATCGTAATTAAAAATTATGATAAGCAGTTATTTGTGAAAACATATTATCCAGGTAATGAAAACCCGGATTAATTCTTTAACAATACAGCATTTATTGTTCCGTGCTGTGTTGGTCTTGATGTTACTTTAGCCAAACCAGCTTCAGTTTCAATAACAGCGCCTTTTGTTATAACATTCATTCTTACGAAGTTTGGATTTGCTGTGTTTTCTTTTACTGTTAGAATTTTTGTAAATTGAGACTTTCCGTTAATAATGACATTAGCTCTATCATCCTGAGAAAGAACATGCTTGTAAGCACCGCCTCTCATTCTGACTTTCTTTGATTTTCTAGGACCGATTCTTGCTGGAATAAAGTCTCTACCAAAGTCTCTCTTCTTTTTCTTTCTAGCTTTATTGTAAAGACCACCGGTCTTTTTTCTCTTTGATCTTGCTCTTGTTAGTGCCATGTTATCACATATTCTTAGTGTTTATAAGTTTATAAATCTTATTGATAGATATATTTAAATACATGTTAGTGAAATAGAATAAGTGAGTATTATGAGTAACAGACCATTAGATGTTTTAGATAAAGCAAAAGGAAAAAGAGTGATGATAAGACTTAAGAACGGAACAGAGTTTTTAGGTCAGTTGCAGGCTTTTGACCTTCATTTGAATATCTGGCTAGAAGACGCAGAAATAAAAGCTGATGACAAGCAGGTTAAGCTGGGTTCAACTCTTGTTAGAGGAGATACAATAATTTTTGTTTCTCCAAGTGAACAATAATCGAGTGATTGATTATGACAAAGGGAACACCATCATTTGGAAGACATAATAAGGTAACACACATCACATGCAGAAGATGTGGCAAGCATACTTTTCATGTGAGAAAGAAGAGATGTTCTAGATGTGGATATCCTGATTCTAAGATAAGAAAATTCAGATGGCAATGGAAAAATTTATTGACTAAAATACGGAAGAGATAACAACTCTTAGTGGTTAATTTTAGTTATTTAGAATATATCTATATTTTTTTGATGAGTATTAATGAGGATTTATCAGAACTTATCGGAGTATTTATAGGAGACGGGTGTTTAAGTAGATGGAAGAGAAGAGATAGTTATGTTTCTGCTTTAGTATTTACAGGAAACTTGAAGAATGATTATAAATATTATGAATATTTGAGGAGTATAATTAAGCAATATTTTAGAATTAAAAAATCTATTAGAAAAAGAAAAAATTTCAATGCTATTGAATTAAAATTTTATGATAAAAATATTATAGATTTTTTTATTTCTTTGGGATTTAGGTTTGGGAAAAAGAAGGATATTGAAATACCTTTGGATATTTTAGACAATGATCAATTATCTAAAGCCTGTATACGGGGTATTTTTAATACTGATGGCTCTGTATATAAACGATATTCTAGAAGATATTTTTCAAATAGTTATTTGAATTATGCTGTTATAGAAATTAGAAATAATTCGGATATTTTATTAAATCAGATAAAATATGTTTTAGAGAATGACGGATTTAATATAAATAAAATAACTAAGGATAAAACTGGTTGTTCAACACTTAGAATAAATAATCAAGACGACGTTGAAAGATTTTTTCGAGAAATAGCTATTACACACGAATATCATAAATATAGATTCTTGGTTATAAAGAATAAGTTTTTAAAGTATAAGTGTTAAGTATTTTTATCATGGGCTCATAGCTCAGTCTGGTAGAGGGAAACCGCCAAAAGCAATCGGCTCTTAACCGATAGGCCGAGGGTTCGAATCCCTTTGGGCCCACCATCACTTTTTATAAAGATTGGAGATATGTGTATTTGGTATGAGAGCAATAATTATAGGGTCTGGAATGGGTGGACTTTGTACAGGTTTGATTCTGAAGAAAAATGGAATAGATTTTGTGATTTATGAAAAAGAAGATCATCCTGGCGGATCTTTTTGGACCAGTATTTACAAAGGGTATAAAATTGATACTGGTCTTCATATGCTTACCCGCGGTAAAACTGGTGAACTTCCGGTTTTAATGAGAGAGTTTATTGATAAAGATATATTCCAGAAAGAATTTGTTTCTCAAAAAGCTTATAGATTTTTTTTAGGAGATAAAAATGATGTTATTCCTAAAAATTTATCAGAGTTGTTAAAGTTTAAATTGTTGAATAGCTCTGATAGGATGAAGTTTCTAAAGATGTATTTACATTTTTTAAGATTAGGAAGATCTGGCACTGAAAGTTATTCTGATATGACATCATATGGATATGCTAAGAAATTTATTGGAAGCGATAATATGTTATATTTTTTGAATGCTTTGTGTTGGATGTCTACAGGTTGCAATATCAAAGAAGGCGCACTAGAAAGATTTGTTGATACTTTAGTTAGAGATAAAGAATTTTCTTTTGATTTTATAATGAAACACATTGGCAAGAAAGGAGATGCTACTGAAGGTGATTGGTATCCTGTTGGTGGGTTAAAAAGAGTGCCTGAATTGTTTATGGATCAAGGATTAGATGTAAAGTTGAATAATGAAGTTGAAAAAATAGTTGTTGAAGATAATAAAGTTAAGGGCGTTAAAATTTCTGGAAAATTTTATCCTAGTGACATTGTAATTTATGACGGTATGATAAGTAATCTGTCTTCTTTAATAGAAGGCGGTGAACTTGATATTAAAATACCAAAACAAGATGATTATGAAGCTATTACAATATGGTTAGGATTTGATCAAAAAATTGCTTCATGGGATAGAGAATCTAGAATAATAATACAAAATAATTTAGATTCACCACATTGGGGAGTATTTTTGACTGATTTTGATCCCGGTTTAGCTCCAGAAGGTCATCAATTATTCGGTATGTCAGCTATTTTACATAAAGATAAAGAAAAGTTAATTGAAGAGATGAAGGAAAGTATAGAAAAACTAATACCAGATTACAAAGATAAAGTTGTTTTCGAACATATTCAAGTTGACAGAGCTGAAAAAACTTTGCAGAAAGCTGAGAATTCTATGTGGAATTTGCCAGAACAGAAAACAAATATAGAAGGATTATATGTAGTTGGAACAGATACAAAAGCTTTTGGCTCTGGTGGCACTATGTGTGCTGGATCTGCCAGAAGATGCTGGAATTTTATCAAGAAAGATTATAATTTGTAAAAAAGTTTATTTTAAATATTGAAAATAGCTTATTTTAAGAGATAACATGAGTGGATATTTAACAATATTAACAATTTTTGCTTTAATTATATGTTCAATTATTTTGTATAGAATATTTAGAAATAAGGATTTTAGAGAAATTTTAAAATATTCTTTAGCAGGCATTTTTTTCGCAATAATTGATTTTATTATAGAATACCTTGGTACAAGTACTGGTAAATGGACGTATTTTGAATCAATATTTTTTATTTTTGGGTTGGTACCAATAGAATTATTAATTTTATTTTTTTCATCTGGTGTTATTCTTAGATTTATATTTTTAAATTTAAATAAGATAAAAATTCCAGTAAAGACTGATGCTATATTTTATATTTTAATGATTTTTACTTCTATTTTATATTTAAGAGAAATTTATCAGTATACAGAATCTAGTTTATTGCCATTGGCTTTAGTTTTTGGTATGTGGGGATTGTTACATATATCAAAAGATAATAGAGAGGGTGTTTTGATTTTAGCTATTTTAATTACTATTTTAGATTATTTTGTTGAGATATGGATAGTTAGCAGTGGTAGTTATAAATATATAACAGGGTTTTCTATCCATATACCTTTGATTTATGGATTGTTATCATTGGGATTTTTAGCTATAATGGAAAAAATGCATAAATTGGATAGATTTTTAGACAGTTTGATTATTAGGAATTTGTTAAGGATGTTTGGTGTTTATAGAGAAAGATATAAGAATAAGATAAACAGGGCCAAAAGAAAAATGAAAGAAGTTTATAATAAAAGATCTAATTTTTGATTATAGAAAGGTATTTAAGTTATTCTTTAAAAAATAATAATAACGTCAGGGTGGCTCAGCCTGGCAGAGCGCAAGACTCATAACATTGGTTTATGAGTATCGAGGAATTTCATTCCAGTGAGAGAAATCTTGAGGCCGCGGGTTCAAATCCCGCTCCTGACACCATTTTAAAGTCCTTGTTTTCTTCCATTTTTAGATATTTTTTTCATAAGAAAATCTCTTATTCTTTCAGCTTCTTTTATGTCTACACCGGGGATATGTCCTTCAGCTCCAGCGCCAAATTTTCTAGGAGAATAAGAAAAACCAGCAGTCTGTACCATTACTGTTGAAAATCCAAAAATTCTTGCTATTATTCCTCGAGTGATGTCAACATTTTGTACTCTTTCATAGGGTATATTTGAATATCGTTTCCAGATGATACCTCTTTCTAATTTTAAATTGTTATTTGTAAATTCATAGAACCATCTATTATAGGTCATTCTCGCATAAATTTCTGTTATCGCCATAACTACAATCAGATCAATGATTGTTAGTATAAAGAAATTTGCTGCAAATAATCCCAATAAAAATGGTAATGAAAAGAAGAATGAAAATATGTAAATTCCCAAAAATATTGCTAATCCCTGAAGTCTGAAAATCCATAATGTTCCAGAATGGAGTTTTTTCATAATAATTGTATATTAAGATAATTTATAAATCAATATGTAAAATTAAATAATGTGGTTTTATGAGGATAGCAATATTTACAGATACATATGAGCCTCAAGTCAATGGTGTTGTAACATCAATAAATTCATTTGCAAATGAATTGAGAAAAAAAGGTGATGAGGTTTATATATTTTGTCCTAAGGATAATAAATTAAGAAAAAGTAAATATATTATTCCCTTTAAATCAATACCATTTATAGCTTATCCTGAATATAGAATAGGTGTCCCTTCTTTAAAATTAAGAAAAAAAATAAAAAAGATAAAACCAGATATTATTCATGTTCATTCTCCTGCTACTATTGGTCTAATGGGTATGAGGGCCGCAAAAAGATTTAGAATACCACTTGTTATGACTTATCATACTTTACTGAATGCTTATCTTCAATATTTACCTGGTGGGAGGGTAAGTGTTATAAGAAAATTAGATGATAAAGCTGTTACTAAATATGTTAGATTATTTTTCAATAGAGCTCACGTTGTTATTGCTCCGAGCAATGAAACAAAGAATGATTTATTGAAGAGGGGGGTCACCAGTCCAATTCATATTATACCAACTGGAATTAAATATAAAAGAGTTAAGAAAAAGAAACAAAACTCTAAACCAATGTTGCTTCATGTTGGTAGATTGTGTAGAGAAAGAAGTGTTGACGTTGTAATTAAAGCATTTAAGGAATTGTTGGAAAAAGTGGATGCTGAACTTGTTATAACTTCAAAGGGACCGTATGAGAAGGAATTGAAAGAATTGGTTGCTAAATTAAAATTAGAAGATAAGGTTGTATTTACTGGTTATGTAAGTGATAAAGAACTTGAAGATTTATACTACAAAGCTGATGTTTTTGTGACAGCTTCTACTACAGATACACAAGGTCTTGTTGTTTTCGAAGCTATGTTAGAAGGAACACCTGTTGTAGTTCCAAATGCGGGCGGTATAAAGGATTATGTAATTAATGGGAAGAATGGATTAGTATTTAAGCCAAATAATATAAGAGATCTTGTAGATAAGATTAAAGTTGTTTTGAAAAGTAAAAAAATTAGAAAAAGAATTATAAAAGGTGGATTTAAGACAGCAAAGGAATTAAGTGTTCAAAATTGTACAAATAAATTAAGAAATTTATATAAGAAGTTTCTTACTGAAGAAAAAGTTTCTATAATAATTCCAACGTATATGGAGGAGAATTATATTGGTGATACTTTAAAGTCAGTTAAAAATCAAGATTATAAGAATTTTGAAATAATTGTTGTTGATAGTAATTCTTCTGATAAGACAGTTAGAATTTCTAGAAAATATGCTAATAAGGTTATTGTCACTAAGAGTAGAGGAGTTTCTAAAGCTAGAAATATTGGTGCAAAATTAGCAAAAGGTAGATTGCTTATATTTTTAGATGCTGATACAAAATTAAAAAAGAATTTTATTAGAGATGTTGTAGATATTTTTGAGAATAGAAATATTTCAGGTTTAACTCCAAAAATTATTACACCAGATTCAAAATCTCAAGTATTGTATACTATACAGAATATAGGGGTCCGTGTTTTTTCATTGATAGGAATGCCATTTTTACCAGCAACTTGCGTAGTTTTTACTAAAGAATTTTTTAATAAGACAGATGGTTTCCCAGAGAATTTAATCACTTCAGAAGATATTTTATTTACTTATAAAAATAGGAAATATGGTAAGATGATCTACACAAATGATTTTTCAGTTACTACTAGTGATAGAAGATTTAGGGGTGGTAGAATTAATACTTTGATATTTTGGATTAAAAATGTAGCTAAGACAGTTCTAGGAAATCCTTCAAATAGATATGCAGCTGTTAGATAATGGGTTTTTAAATATTTAATTTCTAGTAATATGTTATATGCCAGAGTGGCTCAGCTCGGTAGAGCGGCTGCCTTGTAAGCAGCATGTCGGGGGTTCAAATCCCTTCTCTGGCTCCATTATTTTTTATTATTTTCAGACATTTTTCCTTACTTCTTTTAATTGGGAAAATAATTGCGTCAGATATATATTCGAGCCAGCCGTCTAGAGTTTCTAATCTTCTGTAAGAAGTAAATGCTATCATTTTTGAATTGAATTTTACTTTACCTATTTTTCTCATTCTTAATGAAATATCATGATCTTCTGAAGTTTTCATTTTTTCGTTGAATCCTTTTAATTTTTCAAAAGCTTCTTTTCTGAATGCGCATGAAGCTCCCCAGAAAAGAGGCATATTTATTTTTATTAGATTTTTTTGGACATGATTAATAGCTTCATATGCTTTTGCTGGAGCTGTTTTTTCAATTGGAAATAATTTTCCTGTAACAGCTACAACATCTTTTTTAGAAAACGATTTACTTAATTGAGAGAGCCAATTTTTATCAGCAATTGTATCAGAATCTAAAAAAGCAAATATGTTACCCTTTGCTAATTTTGCTCCATAGTTTCTTTGTCTAGCAATTCCTTTTTTACATTTGAAAACTTTTTTTGTATATTTTTTAGCTATTTCAACTGTGTTGTCTTTTGAATTACCGTCAACTACAATTATTTCGTACTTGCCTTTGAAGTCTTGGTTTTTCAATGATTTTAGACACGATTCTATATAGTTTTCTTCGTTAAGTGCAGGTACTATAATTGAAACGTTCATAATTTTTGTTGAGTATAAAGATATTTAAAAACCATCTTTTTTAGAAAATAATAAAATGAAAATGCTTGATATTATAAATAAGATTCCTATGATACCTAAAATAGTTATTGTTTCACCTAAGAATAACCCACCAATTATAGATACTATTACTGTGGATGATATGACTATTATGTTTACATGGCTTGATTTTTTTCTTTTGAGAGCTATTTGAGTTAAAACAAATCCTATTGCTGATAAAAATATTATTATGAATAGATATTTACTCGATACTATACTGTAAATTTGGGTCGTGGAAATAATTTTCAGAAAGACTGTACTGATTCCAAAAAGAATTCCTGCTAAAAATGCTGAAATATATGACTTCATGATTTACACCTGCATTAAAATTACTCCCACCAAGAAAAGTGTTAATGAAAGCATTTCATGTTTTGTAAGTTTGTATTTTGAAACAAAAGATTCTAGGAATATCAATACTATTATAGAAAAGTTAAGAATTGGCTGTATTATTACTAATTTTTCTATTCTAAGAGACGATATGTAAAATATAAATGATATTAAAAGAAGCACTGTTCCTATAATCCATTCTTTTGATTTTATAGCATCTAGAGGCTTTTCTATTTTTTTAAGTCCTGATTTCTGTAAAAATAATGCAATGCCTGAAAATGTAGCTGCAATGAGAGCTAATGATATACCTAGCATAGAATAAGATTGGCTGTGTAATTATATAAAATTTTCAAAAAAACATATTTTCTACAATAGATTTCTTTAAATATTATTTTGTTGTAAAAATAATTGGTTGAACAAAAATGTATATGTTTCCACATCACAGTTGTCCTCAATGCTTCAGCAGAAGGCTGAGGACAAAGGCTTTTAGGACTGAGCGCGGGGCTGTTTGTGAAGAATGCGGGTGGGAAGAGCATTCTGACTGGGAATAACATTTATAAAATATGATATTCAAATGATATTATGATAAAAAATATATCCAAAAAAAAGGTTCTTATCAAGAAATCTCACAGATGTTACTGGCTTTTTGCTAAGTTTTTTGGTTTAATGTTTACTACCAGAAAGGTTGGTGGTATGGTCTTCAGATTTAGCGAAGATGTGAATCACTGGCTTCATATGTTTTTTGTTTTTTATCCGATAGATATTTTGTTTCTTAATAAAAAGTTCAGGGTTGTTGAGATAAAGAAGAATTTCAAGCCTTTTACTGTTTATTTTCCTAAAAATAGTTATAGATACGTAGTTGAGATGCCTGCTGGATGCGCAAAAGGCGTTGAAAGAGGAGATCTTATCAGCATATAAAAAATTTAAATATGTTTGTGATATTAATTAAATGATAAATAAATAGGGGGTATTTGTTTGTCTAGAGGAATTCCTTTGGCTTCATATGAAATTGATTCAGAACCTATAATTTCTAGTTTGGTTGTAGATAAGAAAAGTAATGAAACTTATTTGGTTGTTCCTGGAAATGGTAATGGTTTTGATTCTGTAGTGGCTTCTTTAGATAAAAATAAAGAAGTAAAGATTTTTAGTTTGGGTAATTATGAGAAAAGTATAATTGATTGTGAAAAAGTTTGTGGTAATGATGTGATTGATGTTAATATGTCTCATGATTATGCAAATGCTCTGATTTTAGGATCTACTAATCACAGAGGATGTTTAAATGGTTCTATAGATAACTATGCAAGATATCTTATTGAGTACCACAGGAAGCCTACAGCTTCTGAGATGGCTGCGTGGAGTACATGAGAATCTGGTATTAGGTAAAGTTTAAATGTTATCTGGATATAATTAATTCTTGAAGGGGTCTTAGTCTAGCCAGGTAAGATGGTTGGCTCCAAAGTTTTATTGGAGCTTTGAGGCTTTGAGTCGATGATAAACAGAAATGGTATTTTGATACATGAAATGGTGATACCAACAGACCGGGGGTTCGAATCCCTCAGACCCCACCATTGAGTTTATTATAATAATATATATTTTTAAATCTTGAAGTCTTAGTTTTAGTATGAAAGAAAATAAGATTGTAGTTATAATTGATAAACCTATCGGAGAAGTTTTTGAATTTACAACTAATCCTAAAAATACTCATTTATGGATACCTTTTATAGATGAAGAAGTGTCTGAAGAATATCCACCCAAAATAGGCACTAAATATAAAAATCATAGAGGTAATGGTAATTGGAACATCTATAAGGTTGTAGAGTTTAAAGAAAATGAAATTTTTACTTTGGTTAATTTGGAAGGTAATTATTCAGTTAGATATATATATAAAAAAATAAACGACAATAAGACAGAAATGACTTATTTTGAATTGGTTAAAGAGGGCGATATAAGCAAACCATTTACAGAAGATATTTTATTAAAATTAAAATCTGTTATGGAAAAACAATAGTATATTCCACCATCTTTATAAATGACCTTTTTCTAATATTTTATTGATAACTATGTGGGCTATATTAGCTTTTTTAATCGGATTGGTGATTGTGGCTCTTGGAATTGGAATGTTTTTGAAAATGAAAAGAGAGAAGAAAGAAGTTGACTATAAGTCACTATACACCATGGGTCTGGTATGGATTCCATTTGGAGTGGTATTTATGCCAATAGACCAAATGTTAGGCGTAGTTTTCTTATTAATGGGAATTGTTTATCTGACAGTAGGAATTGCAGGAAAAGGAACTGAAGGAACAAGAAGAGTTGTTACAAGAAGACCTGCTAGAAGAAAAACAACTAGCAGAAGGAAGTCAACTAGAAGAAAAACAACAAGAAGAAAGAAATAAAATTCCCTTCTTTTTTTTATATTTAAGTCAGTCAGACCTTAGGATATCCTTTTAAATTCCTATTACTAACTTATAGAAAGGTGATTTGATGGAAATTAAATCAGTAAAAATTGATATTCCAGAAGGATGTAATGTAATTGTTTTAACTACACATTTTATCAAAAGTGTAGAAGATATACATGAAACTCTTGTTTCAACAGTTCCAAATATTAAATTTGGCCTTGGATTTTGCGAAGCTTCTGGTCCGTGTTTGGTTAGAAAATCAGGAACAGATGATGAATTAGTTGAACATGCTGCCAAAGAAGCTCTTAAGATGGGAACCGGACATACAGCAATAATATTCCTGAAGAATTCATTTCCAATTAATGTTCTTAATGCTTTGAAAAATGTCCCCGAAGTTGCTACAATACATTGTGCAACTGCTAATGAATTAGATGTTTTAGTTGCAGAAAATGATAGAGGCCGGGGAATTGTCGGTGTAATAGACGGCGAAAAATCAAAAGGTATTGAAGATGAAAACGAGATGAAGAAAAGAAAATTGTTTTTGAGAAAGATTGGTTATAAGATGTGATTTTATGAAAAAAAGAGTTGTTGGTTTAATTGATAGCATTTCAGTTATAGGAAAAAACAAAGTTAATGTTTTGGCTAAATTTGATACAGGTGCTAAGAGAACATCAGTTGACTATAAAGTAGCTGCTAAAGCTATGATAGGTCCTATTGTAGGTGTTGTGAGAACTGTTCAGACTTCTTCAAAAAAAGGAACAAGAAGAGCAGTTGCAAAAGCTAAATTTTCAATAGCTGGAAAGAATGTTATAGCTGATGTGAATCTTACTGACAGATCACATAGTAAGCAGAAAGTTCTTATTGGAAGAGATATTATAAAAAAGAATTTTGTTGTTGATTTAGAAAAGTGATTTGATGAAATTATTGGTTTTAGCTCCTGGCAAGTCTTCTGAGACAACCAGGATGATTATTAAAGAATCTAAAAAGCTTTTTTCTAGTGTTGACCTTGTTCCGATTAGAGAAGTTATAATAGGAGCTGGAAAAGATCTTGGAATTTATTATAAAACAAAGAATCTTTCAAAATATGATTATTTGTTGCCGAGGATTGATTCAAAAAGAGCTTCTTTTGGATATCATATTATTAAATTTTTTGACAATATTGGAATGAAGAAACCATTTTCAGCTAATTCAGTTTTAATGGCTCATAATAAATTTTCAACAATTTATGAGCTTAAGATGGCTGGTCTCCCCGTGCCAGATACTTACTATACAACTTCACAAGATTCTGCTTCTAGTTTGATTAAAAAAATGAATTATCCAGCTGTAATTAAATTAGTCAGTTCTTTTGGCGGTAAAGGTGTTATGTTTGCAGAGTCTGAGAAAACTGGCAAGAGCATTGTTCAGACTTTAGATTTATTAAATCAGGATTTAATGGTTGAAGATTTTATTGAAAATCCTGGAGAAGATATAAGGGTTTTCATTATTGGAGATGAATATGTTTCAATGAAGAGAATAGCTAAGAAAGGAGAGAGGAGAGCCAATGTCAAGGCTGGCGGAAGAACAGTTTCTTTCAAGCCTACTGATGAGCAGTTGGAAGTGTCTAGAAAGGCTGCTGAGATTCTTGGAGCAAAGGTCTGTGCTGTTGATATTGTAGAAAGCAAAGACGGGCCACAAATAATAGAGTTAAATATTAATCCTGGCATTGTAGGTATATCAAAAGCTACTGGTGATAATGTTGCACAAAAAATTGCGAAATTCTGCTACGAAGAAGCGAAAAAGTAAATATAATATATGTATTGTGGGGATGTCTTCTAAAAATAAGACAGATATGATACTTCTTAATGGTGCAAAGAAAGTTTTTGGAAGTGTTTTGTTTATACCTATATCTGGAATAAGACTGGTCGGTGTTAGCGGCAAGATAAAAGTTATGTACAGGAATACTAATCTTAAAAAGTTTGATGTTGTTCTTTTCAGGGTGCCTGAGCAATGCTATGAAAATGCTTTGCTGATTGCAAAGAATCTTGATGTTTTTAAGATACAGGAACCCGAGACTTTTGAAATCAGCAAGAACAGATTATTGCTTTTCAAGAAACTTGCTGAAGATAAGATTAATGTTCCTAAGATATCTTATGCTAATAATTCAGAAGCTGCTGCCAGATCTTTCAAAGAAATGAAATTTCCTATTTTAGTTAGGGTTTTGGGAAGCAGTAAGAAAGTGATGCTAGCTGAATCGCAAAGAGAAGCAAAAGCTATGCTAGATACGCTTGAGTCACTGAATCAGCCGTTGTTTTTAGAAGAATATGTTACAGGTGTTGATCTGTTTCAGATATATATTCTTGGTGGTGAAGTTATAGGAACTATAAGAAAGAAAGCTGGTGAGATTGAGTATGGGAAGGGTGAATATGAATCTAAGAGAGTTCCTAGAAAGATAAGGGAACTTGCAACTTCTGTTTGCCATTCAACTGGAACAAAGATAGCCAGAGTTGATATACTGAATCTTCCTGATCCTATTGTTGTTGATGTTAATGTTTGTCCTTATCTTGATTTGCTTGAACAGGTCAGCAAGGAAGATGTCGGCAGAAAAGTAATGCGCAGAGTAAAGGAGATGACTAGTGTTGAGAAAGGCGGATTTTTAGGGAAATTAATAGATGATGCGGCTAAAGTTGTTTTGAGGAATACATTGAGAGTTTGATAATTATGAGCTGGTTTTTTAAGAAAGGATATGCCTGGTATAATTCTAAAAAGAACGGACCTGTTTTTGTAGCTCCTCATTCTGGATTGCCTGTGCCTTCTGGATACAGAGATGTTGGCACAGAAGGTGTTGCTTATTTGTGTTCTGAAAAAGCCGGCAGTTCGATTATATCTATGATCGGCCGTGACAGAGTTAATGGGATTGATTTCTACAGAATGATGCCTAGTGAGAAAGTTGCAGAAAATATGTTTAATATTAATCATAATGAGACGGAGATGGCTGAGCTTAAGAAGAAGTATGCGTGGGCTGCCAGAAATAAAATGGAATATGATCAGAAAAGGGAAATTTATGGATCATTTTGGAATATGGTAGTTTCTCAGGAAAGCAGTGTTTATGTTTTTGTTCATACTCAATTGCCATTGATAAAAAATCATCCCAGCCTTATGGATGTTACAACGTTTGAGGGCAGGATATTTAACAAGATGATAATTAATGAGGCTGTTAAGAAGATTAATGAGGATTTTGCTTCTAAGTTTAAGGAACTTGAAAAAGAGTATAATGAATATATGCTTGATTATGTTTCTGATTATATTTTTAGGAAGAAAAAGAAATATGGAAAATTTGAAGCTGATTCAATGAGGGGTTTGGACAGAGAGACAATGCTAAAGAATCTTTTGGCTTTGAAAGAATACTGCAGTGAGGAAGTTTACTATATGATTAAAGAGAAGTTCAATGAAGAAGCTTTCATAACTGGCATAAAGTCTGCTTTGAACAGGAATAATGATCTTTGTGTTACAGTTGAGAAGAATTTTAAGGGAAAGTTAGCTGAGTATGTTGTAATACCTATGGTTAAGAAAAGCCGCGGTGTTGGATTTCAGGTTGAAGTTTCTCAGTTTTTAGCTGATAAACATCCTGAATTAGCAGCTGAATTGATATGGGCTATTTTAGATGAGTGTAATAGGATAGTTAAAAAATAAGTTTATAAAGTCCTAGTGATATTTATTGAATTAAGCGTCGTTAGTCTAGCGGTAGGATAGAGGCCTTCCAAGCCTTTGACAGGGGTTCAAATCCCCTACGACGCACCACTTTTTTTAAATCTTGAAGTCTTAGAATTATTATGAAATGTTCAATTTGCGGGGCAGATGCCTGTTTTATGGTTGCTGTAGACAGCACTTTAAGTGGTGTTGCAAAACAGCATATAAGAAAATATGCTGGACGATGCAAGAATTGTCAGGATAAAAAAGAATAATTTATAAATTATAAAATATGATTCTTTATTGTTGATTATAATGGATATTACAATATTTTTTGCACAGCTTTGGGGTAGTTTCTTTATCATATTTGGATCTTTATTTATTATAACAAAACAATTGGGTAAAACCATAGAAATGACTGATGATAAAGCTTTTGTTATCTCTACTGGATATATTACAATGCTTATGGGATTAATTACAGTTATTCTTCATAATTTATGGGTTGCTGACTGGAGAGTTATTATTACTGTTTTTGGCTGGTCAACTTTAATCAAAGGAATTATGAAAATTGGTTTTCCTGAGCATATACATAAACAAGCACAGAGGTTCAAGAAGAAGCAGTGGTTAAGTGCATTATTTTTATTAGTTATGGGTATTTATCTTCTTTGGATGAGTTTTCAATATATTTAGTAAATTAGTATGTAATATATTTTTAA
>Ga0272442_10004934_pt1 | contig 18031 bp, 18 predicted proteins | sample SSMForm2O_FD_200262 | JGI IMG/M metagenome (GOLD analysis project Ga0272442, IMG submission 200262) | Marine sediment archaeal communities from Little Sippewissett salt marsh, Falmouth, MA, United States - SSM-Form-2O | ecosystem: Environmental > Aquatic > Marine > Wetlands > Sediment ... | reverse complement strand
GCGACCACAATATGTTTTAGGAAAGGCTATACGATGATTGTCTGTGAGAACTGCAAGCAAAAAATGGCAACGGAGCAAACTGAGAACGGGCGGTCCTTTCCCGCTCATGCCGTGACAGGCGGCTTGATCGGTGCGGCCGGAGCGCTGGCGACCGGGATTTTATTGCTGGTCCCGGCAGGATTGGTGGCCGGGCCGCTCATAGGTCTCCTGGGCCGCCGTTGCGGGGTCTGTGGAAACGAAATTGACGATAACGAACACGCTTACCATCTGCTGGAGGAGCTGGACGACGGCGTTGGCGGCCGTTTCTATAAACACGGCGGTAACGCGCAAGAATCGGCGTCCCCGGTTCTTCCCAAGCCCGGCCCCGCTTCCCGGCCGGAGGGATTGCAGTCCGGCGGGCAGATCCAGCGGCCCTTCCGAGCGGCGGACGAGCTTGCTCTTGGAGCGTTCCGCGAGACTCCATCCCGGGATTCGCTCGTGTTCGACGAGGTGGAAGGCAGATTTGTGCAAGCGGGATCCCCGCCGGGCGAAGAGAGAATCAATCCAGACGCACCGGTGGATCTGGATGTCGATACCTGTCCTGACTTCGAAGTGCAAGAGCCTTCCGGCTTTGAGCAGGATCTGCCGGAGCCGAATGTGGATGGATTGGCCGGCTTTCATGAGGATATGGCGGCGGATATTGATCCATTCGGGCCAATCGATGAAACACCAATGGAAGGGATGTGACTATGCAGAAGATCCGTAGAAAGATGCTGGATGTAGACTTTGCCGGGAATATCCTTTCGGCGAAAGCCGAAGAGCTCACCGACGACGAGGCCGGCACTATCGAGGAAACGACGGTCACGGCCAGACGACGTTGTCAGGCATGCCATAGACCCATTGAAAAGATTGAGCAGATGCGTGGTACGTGTATCACATGTGGATTAGCATGCTGCTCGTTGTGTAGCGGGTACTGTGCCGTGTGTGGCGCCGGGCCGTTTTGCGGGCGGTGTAAAAAGGGGTGGGCGGGAACCGGCCTGAGTGTCTGTTCCGATTGCCAATCTGCTCTGAAGGAGCGGCAAGCGCAGCAGGACGCACTGGTCCAACGAAAAGTGGCTTTCGAGCAGATGGTGGCGGTGTGCAACGCGCAACTGAGGCTTCTCCAGTTAATACACCAAAACAAAGGAGACGTCTCCAGAACCCTGGGCCGCATTGGGCAACTACGCGTTGCCCGTAAAATTGCCCGGCTGGAACGGCAACTTAAGCAGGAGAACGGTCATGACAAACACGTGCTACCATGAAATCCTCCGTAGTGAAGGTTTCACGCGTATCGGCTCGTTAGAATACGACTTCCAGATGTCTGTATGGTGGCATCAGGAACTTCGTTTGGAGCTTGCATTGATCGAGCTGGAGACCTGGCTTGTGCTGCGAGCCACAAAGTCCTATCGGGTAAAAGCAATGGGAGCAGGCGGTGAGCTTTACGTTCGGGATCTGGGGGCCCTTGACGCGTATTTGAACAATCATTTTGACGAGATTCACTTTTGGTTTTCTTCTTTCCGGGACATTACGCTGGATATGGCCGCCAAACGACTCAACGAAAAACATTTCCGGTGTGTCGCCAGCGACGAAGATATATCAACAGACGAAAAGACCGCGAAGCTGCAAGGCCTCTCAGAGCAGATTTCTGAAATCCGGGCCGGTATGCAGCGAGATGAGTGCCTGCTAAAGCTCAACCAGGGCAGGTCGAACCTTCTGCAACGGCATCTGTCGGACCGGATCGGACAGAAGCGGCGCAGCGTCCAGGCCCTCGCATCGGAAAGGAATTCGCTTGGCCAGAGGCTCTCGGAGCAAAAGCATCTCGAGAACCAGTATATGCAAAAGGCGGAGGGGACCTGTCTGGTTTTTTCCCTCTGTTCCAATCTCCAGATCGCCAACAATAGCCAGGATTTTGAAGATGCCCTGTATGGTGTTGTCAAGGAACTTCAGGATACTCACAATTATGAAATCCGTCAGAAGCTTCAGGGCGGCAAGCTGCAAATCTTCGTGGAGGAAATTGACGCTCCAGCTTTATCCTTGTTGACCCGATGGGCAGGCGCTGTATTGAATCCCCGGCAATTGGCCAACCTGGGGCCGGAGTTTGCCGACCTGTTGCAGGCTGTAGAGCGGGAGTTAATGGTCTTTCCGAGAAAAGACATCCTGTTAAGCGGATCGGTCCAGGATGAGAAGAAACTGGTCAGCGCACGGGTGGTCCGGAACTTCTTGAAAAAACTCGAAGTGGTTCCAGCCTTTCGCCGCGAGACCGTTCAAAGCCCGAAGAGCAAGATGCCCGTCTGGATCGGCAACGTTCCTGCCGGTGCCGGAGGCACGGCACCGTGGGAACTGCCACTGGACAGGGTGCTTCATACGCTGGTAACCGGAAAGACGGGATCGGGAAAGTCGTTTTGTGCCCGCGTCATCGTCGAAGGCTGCACTGCCTACCGGGACGTTGCGATCGTGATCCTCGATCCCCGCGATCAATGGGCGGGATTTCTCTGCCCGGAGGACCGGCCCGGGATCCTGGGTCAGTATAAAGCCTTTGGTATCGAACCTTCACGTGCCCGGAGCTTTGGTTTTACATATTACGGACTGGGTACCGGAGTGGGAGAGGCACTGCCGGCCGATCTGCGGGAACTCGCCACTGGACTACGGATTGTCAGCTTTAAGGGAATGGACGATAGTTCCAGATGCCTGCAGTTTGCGAAGATCATGGATGGCTTATTTGCTGCCTGCAGCCGCTGTGAATCGGACCGGCCGCGTATCCTCATCGTCGTCGACGAGTCCGTCCGTTTCACCCGGAAAGGCGTCGGCCCGGAAGACCATCCTGCAGCCCAAAAGGCTGAACAGAGCCTGGAGCGAATCGCCCGGGAGGGCCGTAAATTCGGTATGCAACTGCTGCTGTGCACGCAACGGGCAACCGACTACACACACAACACAACGCCAATCCGTCAGAGCACCACAACACGGATCTTCCTTCAAAATTCCGACACCGATATCGAACGGGCCCAGAATTGGCTTCCCGACGCCCGGGAGATCGTCGGGCTCCGGCCCGGCGAGGCGTTCGTCTGTAACGCCCTTTGGGGAGCGCAGCGGATTCGCGTTCGGCCTCCGCTCTCGAAAGTGTGGGAGCTTAGCCCGCAGGATGTCCGGAGACTCGTTGGAGGACCCGCGTCCCCGGGATCACCGCGTCTGTCGCGCGACGCCCGGGCGGTGCTCCAGGCCGCCGACGCGCTCGTAAGCCAGACCGGTACGGCGCCGAGGCTGGCCACAGTTTTGGAAAGGCTCGGGATCACGAGCCGGCGTAAGGCTGCACGCATCGTCAAAGAGTTGGAGAACGCCTCGGCGGCACGTTTCGAGCAGCTGAACGAACGGGGCCGGCCGCTGGTGATCCTGCCCAGAGGCGCGCATAAAACGCGCGGAAACCGGACATAAACGCGTGCATAAACGTGCACAAAGGGAGAAACATGATAAATCCCGGACAATATAACACCTTGTTATACAGACGGTTACGTGCGTTGGATTTGCGCGCGCAGGTGGCCTTTGCGTACGCTCGAAGCTATTTTGAACATAGGGTCCAACTTGCACTTGAATCTCGCCGCCGAAGACCGCAGCGGAGCGGCAATTGTTCCTGTTATAGACCGGCCGGCAGGAGGATATCAATATCAGGTGAGCCAGAAAAGACGGCTGATGCGGCTGCGCTTCATACCGTCTCGAGCATCGATAGCAGTGACTGGTTATGTCCTGAATCGCCTCCAGGACTGGTGAACCTGAAAGCGACCGGTCCCGGACTCCTGCCATCGCGCCGGAATACACCCAGCACCAGACATCCGGAGAAAGGAAGTAACGAACGTGGATAATCACCGCACCGGAACAGACATTAACCAGGTCAAGATCAAGAGCCTGTACGACATTCAGGGGCAGCGTCAGGTCATTGAAACCTTGAAGGTTCACCTGCGCGCGTACCATAATATCAGATTGTCCCCCGGAAAATCCAATATACCCTTTGGTCCCGTGATTTTGACCGGTCCGTCCGGCACGGGTAAGACCATGGTGGCCAGAACCATCCACGCCGACATAGGAAATCTGAGACTGGTCGAAACCAGCGGTGTGGCGATCAATCATAAGCTGGAATTGTTTTCAATACTTATCAACGCAGACGAAAACACGACGATCTTCGTCGATGAGGCACAAGGCATGAACGCCAGAGCTCAATACATTCTTCTGACGGCCCTTTCCGAGCGCACTTTGTATGTGCCCGCGGGCCTGTCTTCGGTGGGCGCCCATACGATACCCCTGGCCCAGTTTACGATGATCATGGCGACGACGCACGAGTATTTGCTTCAGGACGCGCTGAGAAGCCGGATGAGGATCCACTGCCGTTTCACGTATTACTCGGTAGAAGATCTTATGGAAATCGTGCGCCAAAGAGCGGAGGCTTTGAAATGGGCGTATGCATCAGAGGAGGTCTTGAGAATTATTGCCCGAAGAGCCAAGAAGAATCCCCGGCAGGCGCTTCACCGGAACCTTCAGACCTGCTGGCACGTGACCCGGAGTCACGGCCACGAGGTGATGACCATGGAAGATGTGCTGGAGGCATTTCAGCTTCTGCAAATCGATGAGCTGGGACTGGACCAGCTGGACCGGTCGTACCTGGAGATTCTGCGGGAATGCGGCTGCTTGTCATTGAGCGTGCTGAGCTCGAGGTTATTACTGCCGGCCTTGACGATACAACGCGTCGTGGAGCCGTACCTGCTGAGTGAGGGTTTCATCGTGAAGGACAAATCCTCCGTTAGAGTGATCACTCCGAAAGGCAGACAACATATTGAAATGGTATTGTCAGCTTCGAAATGATAAATGCATAAGGATAAAGATGTTGTCAAATAATGAGCTTAAAGCAGTTTGTTCTGTCACCGAAATGGCGGGCAAGCTCGGCCTATCCCGGGCGAGATTCTACCAGCTCCAGAAAACCGGCGTCTTCCCGGCGCCGGTCTACTGTGTCCGTACCAAACGCCCGCTGTATCCTCTGGATCTGCAACAGGAGTGTCTGGACACTCGTAAGACGGGAATCGGACACAACGGACAGCCCATTGTTTTGACGCTCCACGAAAAAAAGAATCCAGGAAGCTTCCGAACAGGCAAGATCCTGAACATGAGAATTACGCAGACACCTTGAAACAAATGGGATTAACAGTGACTCCCAACAAAGTCAAGAAGGCCATCGGCGAGTTGTATCCCGATAAGTTGAAGAAACCCCTCGACGAAGGCGATGTCATCCGGGATCTGTTCAGATACTTCAGCCGACGGTTGTAATAATGGTGTCTAATTCCTGGAGAGAAGGCGCATCAAAGATGACAAGTTGGCGTAAACTATGTGTTCAATTCTAAAAGAAATTTATGAACGAAAAATGGTTGCGCTTTCATGAGGCCGCGCTATAATGAACAGAAAACTGACTCAAACTGAGTTGCATCTGGCGTTGAATGATCTGCCGCCGGTGCTGACCCCGGAAGAGGCCGCGGCCGTTTTGAGGATTAAAGTCTCGACGTTATACCGTCATGTATCCGAGGGCCGCTATAGCGGATCTGTAAAAAGAGGCAAGCCGCTGCGTTTTTGGCGGGATAGATTGGTTCAGGAGTTCATGCTATGAAATTGAAAGAACGAGAGAGAGTTGATGGAACCCGGGTGACCATAGGCCGCCGCGTCTACTACAGAAAGGGCATGCAGCAGGTCTCGCGCCGTTATGCCGCAGAATACCGGGATCCCGATGGAAAGCAGACATGCAGAAATCTTGGCACGACGAGCAGGGCAAAGGCCAGGAGAATGGCAATCGAGATTCAACAACAGCTTGAATCAGGTGTTGAGCATGTACCCGAGGCCAATCTGCATATCGCTGACCTGATTAAAGCTTATTTTCAGTCGATTCAGTCGAAAGGCCGGGCGCGAAAGACAGAATGGAAATACAGGGCTGATCTTGACAAGTTCAGGAGTTTTTGTAGTCAAGCAAATATCACATTGGCCCGGCGTTTTTCGGAGAATCATCTGTATCATTATCGCCAGTGGCTCATGCAACAGGATTATGCGGACAAGACCGTTGAGGCGGCCGTTGTCTTGGTCAAACAGATGTTCAAATGGGCATGGCGCCAGAGATTGATCAAAGAATACCGGCTGGTTGGGGTATCATTCCCCAAAGCTAAAGCGCGTCCCCAGCCATGCTTCACCTCAAGACAGGTTGATATGCTCATTGAAGCAGGTGAAGGCGAAGAGAAACTTGCCTTTGCACTCATGGGTTATGCAGGCTTGAGAATTGGCGAGGTCGAACAGCTATGCTGGCAAGATGTGAAGACAAAAGATGGCCAATTTACGATGATACACGTCAGGCGAGGCGGCTCGAATGGCATGACGAAGGACAAAGATGAACGTTTTGTACCCGTGCACCCGGTCGTCTCCGATCTTCTTGGGACGAGCAGAAAGAGGTCCATTCCGATTTTTACGTGTATCACTGAGCGTCGCTTGCTTCAACGATTAAAGACATTGTGTGAGGTATGTGAATTTGACAATCCGAGACAGTACAAACTACATTCCTTCCGTCATCATTTCGCCAGCCTCTGTGCCAATCACCATGTGGCACATCGCAAGGCCCTCGCGTGGCTAGGCCACAGCTCTTCGGAGATGCTTGATCTCTACTATCATCTCCACGATGAAGACAGCCAGCAGGCAATGATGGCATTGGCGAAATCAGAGGGAAAAGCTCCTTCTGACGACATGGAATTCTCTTCACATGAGGGCAATTTGAGGGCAATCGACCAGTCAAAAATCGAGAGAACGCTACAAGTCCCTGAAGCTCGGGAACTTGTAGCGTCCCTGTCAAACATAACGGAGAGGGCGGGATTCGAACCCGCGGTAGGGCAAGCCCTACACAGCCTTTCCAAGGCTGCTCCTTAAGCCACTCGGACACCTCTCCAAATCAGCTCCGAGGATATCTCTTTACAGATACCGACGATGCTTATTTCGCAGACAGTATATCAGTCGAAGAGGAGAACTGCAAAAGGAATCCGCGGAAAGATTCATTGCTCCCAGCCGTAATTATGAGAAGTTTTCCAGAGAAAGATGAACCCTTGAATAGCTAAAACAGACTATGATAGACAGAGTGGATAGACCGGTTGAACAACTTATTGACGAAATTCTGGTGATGGATTGCCAGAGCGGCAGCGCCAAAGCCCTGGAGATGCTGGTCTCTCGATGGCAAAAGCGTCTCTGGGGGTATGCTTATCGCCTGACCGGTGATTCCGAGGCGGCGTGGGATATCACGCAGGAGAGCTGGCTGGGCATCATTAAAGGTTTGAGACGATTGCACGATCCGGCGAGATTTCGCTCGTGGGCCTATCGGATCGTCACCCACAAAGCCCGCGACTGGATACGAAAGAGCAAGGCGTCAAAACATGTCTGGATTGAGGACGTTCAGGCTCAAACAGTCCGGGAGCAAAAAGACGCCGGGATAAAAGAGTTGCTGGAGAAACTGGAAATGAAAAAAAGAGCGGTTCTGAGTTTATATCACTTCGAGCAGCTTAGCATCCAGGAGATCAGTATGGCCCTGAACATACCGAAGGGCACGGTTAAGTCGCGACTTCATACTGCGAGAAAAGAACTTAAAAAACTTTGGCAGCAACAGATGGATTAGATTTTAGGGGAAAATACAATGAACGAGGAACAAATTAAAACAATCATAGAAGATTTATACGATGAATCGAGAGAAAATACGATATGGTCGATGGTAGGGGACTTTTACAATAGAAGAATGCTCTCCATGATCATTTTCCTCTGGGCATGGGCCCTGATCTTTGTTGCCGGGGCGGTTTATAGTGCCGTTCTATTTTTCAGAAACGTCGAGACCCAATCTCAGATTATGTATGCTGTCATCTTCCTCACCTGCTGTCAGTTTCTGGGTCTAATGAAGATTTTCGCCTGGCAGATGATTCACAGGAACGGTCTGAAGCGAGAAATCAAACGGCTCGAACTTCGCATCGCCCAATTAAACGAGGCCGTTAAAAGCCGGTAGATTTTCGATGAATAATCGTACGCTGAAGGTCGTTAGTCGTATGAGAAAATCGTAATTCACAAGTCACGATTCTCCTGCCGTCTGCGAGCGAAGAATTGCTGCAACTGCTCGCGGCATGACACTTCAAGAACGCCACTTGTCACCTCAAGCCGATGATTTAGCCTTTCATCCGTGGTGATCGTGTAAAGGCTCTTGACGGCGCCGGTCTTCGGATCGTCGCAACCGTACACAAGCCGATCCAACCTCGCTAAAACAAGGGCCCCGGCACACATTGGGCACGGCTCAAGGGTCACGTAAATCGTACAGCCTTGTAATCGCCAGCTTTCCAGAAAGGCCGCGGCCTGGGTCAGGGCGATAATTTCGGCGTGGGCGGTTGGATCTTTGAGTTGCTCTCGCTGGTTATAAGCCTTGCCGATGATCTGGTTTTGATAAACAATGATGGCTCCGATAGGCACATCGCCGTTGTCCTCGGCGATCGCCGCCTGTTCCAGAGCTAACTTCATGTATTTATCATCCAACTCGGCATTCACTGATTTACTCGTCACAAGCCTGTTGTCCATTTCGTTCACATATTTAAACCACTAACGCCTTGAATAATACATAATAGTAAGCAGAAGCCAGGCAAAAAAAGTGAAATTCTTGGGATTTTATCTTTGGCTTTGCCGATACATAGGTTACATTAAATTATATAGAGTAACAATTGTTACTATATAAATAATATGTAACATTAGGATGACAGGGTACATCTATGGCTAAGCAGACGTATATCACAATTCCTCAATTGGCGAAGCTGTTGGGCTTAAGCCGGATCGAGGTTTACCGAAAGGTTCGCAAAGGTCAGATACCGGCCATCCGGATCGGCAGGAACTACGCGATTTCCGACCGTGACGTCGCTTCTGTTTTGGGCCACAAAATGAGCAGCAAAAACAAGAGGCAAGTCAGTCATGCCGTCAAAAAGGCCGTCCGAGAGTATGGTGAGGTGCTGAAACGACTCAGCAAAGAATGATGGATATTATTACCGTACAGGAAGTTGAATTTCTTGCCTTTCGGTTGGCCCGTGAACATTCATCGTTCGATGAGCCGATCCCCGATTTTTCGACGCGCTTCCCGAACGCGCTGGAGAGTTGTCTGGTGACGCCCTTTATGAAGTTTTCGGGTAAGTCCTTGTATCCCTCACTGACGGCGAAAGGGAGCTTCCTGTTTTATCTGCTGATTAAGAACCCTCCTTTTCAGAACGGCAACAAGCGGATCGCGCTGACGACGCTGCTTGTGTTCTTGCATCGGAACGGCAAGTGGCTTAAGGTGGATACGCAGGAATTGTACAACTTCACCGTATGGGTAGCCCAAAGCCCGGCTATACTAAAGGATGAGGTTGTCATGGCGATAGAGAAATTCATAAAGAGTCATTTGGTCAAACTGGACAGCAAAAGCTGATAAAATAAAAAAGGAAGGTGAACCATGACAAACGAGGAAATAAGGAGCATAAAGCAAAAGGTATATGAGATTCAAACAGCACCTCCAAGTGGAGAACAATTACAACGGATAGAGGATATTGCCAAAAGAACTGGTGCATCTTTACCTGAATGGCTTCACACACAAGATCCAACGTCCAGAAAGAACATAAACTTCATCGCTAAAAATATTCATACGGTTCTTCAGACTGAAATGATGTTCAATGCTTGTGTTTCTGCAAAATGGTCTTGTCTGTTTGCGGCAATAGCTTCAATAGTGGCTTGTGTGAGTATAATCTTGACTTTGTGCTTAAACTGAAAAGGTGCGGTGAGCCATGACAAAAGAACAAAAAGAGCGACTACGTCAAAAATGGAGAGGCTGGCTTGACGAAATTGGAAACGAGTTGGGTTTGTTATTGACAGGGCGTGACTTCTTTTGGAGACTTCAAAGAATAGTAGAATCCAACAAGAAGATTCAATCACCTGCTTTACTGCACAACTGGATTGCAGATAACTACGTCGCGAAAGTCACGACCGGGATTATTAGGATAACGGGTCACCATAGGGGAACTATTTCTTTGTACTGGTTGATAAAAGGGATTGAAAATAATCCTGATGCTATAACTCGTGAGTATTTCGTTTCACAATGGAAGGATGAATTCTTAAAGAAGATGGGAACGGCTGATAGTACTTTCGATGAGTTTGCGAAGGTTGGCGAGCAACTGATCGACCCTGAAAGACTTGCCAGGGACATAGAAAAACTCGACAAAGGAATGGGACTTGTTAAAGATTTCAGAGACCAGTGGGTAGCTCACTTCGATGAGAAACGTAAGATCGACCGGATGCCAACATTCAGGGACTTAGATAAGGCGCTTGATATTATTGATGAGGTTTGGTGCAAGTATAGACTGCTATTGGAGCGATGTGCTCCAGACACACGAAAACCAAGTGTGGCAGTAGATTGGGAAGAACCGCTTCGATACCAATGGATTGAAGAACAAGGAGACGAGACAATCGAGGGCGAAAGAAAATGACAAATAGAAAGATTAAAAAACATAAGGAAGAGTTATGTACGATCATAATAGGAGCTAACATATCAGAGACAAAGCCATTGAAGGAACGGCGGAGAAAGTTAATTGAGGGAACGATAAAAGCTCAGAAATTGGCGGATGATGTTTCCGCCGCCAAATATCTTGGAACCAGCCTTGAAGCGGATAGCAAGGCTACTGATGGATTAGATGAGAACAAACATAAAGCATTTTTCCAGGAGCAAGTAGAAAGCTTTAAGTCAATATTTGATGAACTCTGCCGTAACATAGACTACACGCTGCAAAGAGAAATGATGTTCAATGCTTGTGTTTCTGCAAAGTGGTCTTGTCTGTTTGCGGCGGTAGCTTCAATAGTGGCTTGTGTGAGTTTAATCTTGACTATGTGCTTAAAGTAGAAAAGACAGGTGAAAAAATGAGAATCTATAAAGCGACATACCAAGATCGAAGCGGCAAAAAGAAAGCGAGGTGAATTATGGGCAAGGCGGAGAAATCGAAAGAGACTTGGCAGGAATGCAAAATAAGAATCAAACATAAGTGGGCAATGCCTTTCATTTTTGTGGAATGGATTTGCGAGCGGATATCATATCTATTGGAGCATTGGGCTTTTCTCGATATCTTGCGATATGCCGGCCAGCTCACTATTCTTCTTGCTGTAATATCCTACTTCATGGAATCCGATGCTCGGCAAGAAGCAAGACACCAACAGGCATGGCAGGTTATCAGCGCCTCATCGGGAAAGCCCGGTGATTTAGGCCGAATGAACGCCATTATGACTTTGTACAATGATAAGGTCTCTCTGGCAGGAATCGATTTATCTAAGGCGTATCTACCGGGTCTGAAGATCGACAATGCGAATCTCAACAGTGCGAACCTTTCCGGTGCTGACCTTCATGGCGCGAGCCTCTGCGGCGTAGACCTGCATGACGCGAACCTTGCCAGCGCGAACCTCCGAAGTGCGAACCTTCACGGAGCAGACCTCACCGACGCGAACTTTTCAGGCTCTAACTTATTGGGATTAAATCTCTCTTTTGTGAACTTCGCCCGTGCCGACCTTTCCGGGGCGAGCCTAAAAGGTGCGAATCTTTTCGGAGCAGCAATTTTAGATGCAAATCTTTCTTTTGCAGACTTACGCGCGACTGATCTAAGAGGCACCGATATGGACCCCTGGAAGGCACAATTAAAGTGTGCTAACGTGTATGGCGCCAAGTGTCATACCGAAGATTTTGTGGAATTAGCTATGGAATTCTCCGGCGCGGTCAGCATTGAAAGCGATGATGAATGGGAGAAGGTGAGGCGCGAAAGGATGAAAGAAGCAGAAGTCATGCAGAAGGAATGAAAGTAAGGTGAAATTATGAGAGTTTTTAAAGCGAGCTACATAGACCGAAACGGGAAGCAGCGGAAATCGAGCAAGTGGTAGCCGATATTTCATAAAAAAGTGCTTCGGAAGCCTTTTTTAGATCATCTCTGGTTCTTTGCAACTGAATGATTTTTCATCTGTTCTATTTGCTTGTTCTTTTTTCCAATCCGTTCATTAGGCCGGAAAGCATCTTTGAGATAACTTCAAGCTTTTTAAACAGATCTTCAACCTTTGCATTGGTAATCAATTCCTTACGTTTAGCAATTTCCAAAAGAGGAACACACTCTTGTATACTGCCCCGTGCTATGATAAAAAAATTCCTTCTGTCTTTCTTTGTATATCTTCCATTACCTTCTGCGATATTGGTTGCGATCGATAGGGATGCTCGATTAAGCTGATCCGTTAGAAAAAAATAGCCTCTGGGGAACTCATCGGTAAGGTTTATGATCTCCTCCGTAAAATCTACAGATTTTTGATAAACATCGAGTTTCTCTAACAGAAAAGGCATTTTGTAATCTCTTTTTGAACCGTTGATTAGTTGAGCAGTAGACCGCAGTTTTGCATTTTCGCCTGCTCTACAGTTCAAATGCTCAACTGCTCTATTTTTCAGAGCCAATAGCTCTGAAAAATACCCCCAAGGGGAGTCGAACCCCTGTCTCCAGGATGAGAACCTGATATCCTAGGCCACTAGACGATGGGGGCCTTAATATTTATGATTTACTATTCAGATCGGCGAAGTCGCATTCATAAATAATAAATACTAAATCATACATCGAATAGCGGCGGTTGGATTCGAACCAACGACCCTGGGCTTATGAATCCCATGCTCTAACCAACTGAGCTACGCCGCCGAACTTTTCACACTTGGGAAGCATACCAACTTCCGGCCCTTGCTGTCAAATCTTTTTTCACCCTGAGAAGGTGTCGTACCCAAACGTCACCCTTTTTGGCGCAGATGCCTTTCAGACTTAAATAATGCTTGACAGCATGTTCAGGAAGTTGTTATATTGTCGCGTTTTAGAAAATTTAGGGAGTGTAGCTCAGTTGGTAGAGCAACGGCCTTTTAAGCCGTAGGTCCTGGGTTCGAGTCCCAGCGCTCTCATTTGTTTGTCATCGGATTCACAAAGGAGACCCCTCCGCGTGGGCAGATTGTTTTACAATTTAGGCAGGAAAGTCGGGCCGAAAGTTCGCAAGGCGAAGTGGATGTGGCTGTCTACAACGGGCAGCGAGGCCGAGACGATTGCCGTCGAATACGAGGTCGGTCTGGATTTGGCTCGTGAGATCAGGAGCCAGTTAGGCCAGCGTCAGAGCCCACAACACACTCGGATGTTAAGCGGTATAGGTCAACGTCTGGCAGATTGTGTGGCCAATAAGCATCGTCGGTTCGCTTTTGAAACGATCCAGGGCTCCGAACCGAATGCCTTTGCTCTACCGGGAGGATTCGTCTTCATCACCCAATCACTCATTGAACTGTGTCAGTGCGATCAGGATGAGGTTGCGTTCATCCTCGGCCACGAAATGGCCCATATCATCCGGGGCCACGCAATGAATCGTATCGTCAGTCATTCGGCCATTCGCATCGCATCCCGGGCGGCGAGTGTGCGAGGGCCTTTTTCCGGATGGTTGCGTCGTGTGGGGGTGCAGTTTCTTGAGAGTGCCTATTCGAAAGAGATGGAATCCGACGCCGATCGACTCGGTGTGCGTCTGGTTGATGCCGCCGGTTATGATGTTCAAGGCGGCGTGAAATTGTTTACGCGCCTGGCTACACTCAATTCCAGCGGCGAGACGATCAATCTCGGCGGCTATTTTTCCTCACACCCGTCTTTCGACGTTCGTATTCAAAACATCAATCGCCTGTTAGGCAGGCACAGGAAACAAGCTCGCTCGTAGCACTATCGTCGAGACATGTTTGGGAATCCAGTAAGTCTTTTGGCTCCAGTTGATTTTCATTGCCCAACCGGTTACGAACCTCCTCAACCCAGGAGACCATCGCTTCGACAGCTTCCGGATCGAAATCATATCCGGATGAATCGGTCAAAATCCCGACGGCCTCGGCGAGCGACCGTGCCTTATGATAAGGTCGGCTCGCAGTCAGGGCGTCAAACGCATCCGCGACGGCCATGAGACGAGCGCCGAAGGGAATCGCCGTATTTGACAGACCGTCCGGGTAACCCTGACCGTTCCATTTCTCATGATGATGTCGAACGATGGCTATTTCATCTTCCAGGAAGCTCATTTTTTTCAATATTCGGACGCCTATCAGAGGATGCTGCTCGATAATCGTGCGCTCGTGGGGCGTTAATGTACCCGGTTTGGTGAGAATTGCATCGGGTATCCCGATCTTTCCGATATCGTGAATCATCGCCGCCCGGCGAAGAATCTCTAATTGCCTGGGAGCAACATCCATGGTTTTAGCAATACCGGTGAGGTAAAGCATGACGTTCTCAGAGTGCTTCTTTGCATAAGGACTTTTCGCTTCGAGGGCCTGGACCAGTCCCCAGATGCTTTGTATGAACATCTGCTCGGCCTGTTCCGACAGTCCGGCGATACGTCTTTTAAGCCTCCGGATCTTTTCGACGTCGATATCCCCGGCTTTCAGAACCTTTGACATATTTTTGTTCCAAAGCTTTACGCAGTTTCGGCCGGCACTTTTCGCTTCATACAGGGCCAAGTCGGCTCTACGTATCACTTCACTTGGAGAATTGTCCATATCGGGTGAGTTTTGTGCTATCCCACAACTGACGGTCATCGAAATATGTTCGGCCACCTTGATCTGCTCGACGCTCGATCGAATTCTTTCCAGTAATGAACCGGCATCTTTAGCCTTTGTTTCCGGCATTAACAGAACAAACTCATCTCCCCCGTAACGTGCGAGGATATCGGGTTTGCGTTTTTGGTTTTTCATACATTCGGCAAGGGCTTTAAGCGCATCATCGCCGGTGGCATGCCCGAGGATGTCGTTGACGGATTTGAAATTATCAAGGTCTATGATCGCGATGGAGAACGGACGCTTGTACCGTTTGGCGCGCGCGCATTCCGACTCGAGCTTATCCTCAAGAAGTCTTCTTGAGCCGACGCCGGTTAAGACATCGGTTAAGGAGGTCAGTCTTGCCTGATGATATAAACGGGCGTTCGTCAGATGAGAATTCAGAATCTGTTGAGTGAGTTTCGCCTTGTAGGAAGCCAATTCCCGGTTTGAACTGCCGGCATCCGCTAATCCACACATGCACAGATAGCCCAGCAATTCATATTGAGGATTCTCTTTGACCCCTGAGATCGACAAGGGAATCACCAGGCGGGGACTTTCCGCCCCGTGGCTTTGGTCGTGATCCGCATTGCTTTCATGATAAAAATCGCACGTATCAGAAGATTTATCTCCTTGACACGGTCGGGTCAAATGTTTTCTGGAACACAAACATTTATTTTGACTTACGATCTCCGGGCGTTCGTTATTTGTTATTGGCCGTTTGTCTGTCCTCTCCGCGGCCCCCGTTGATGAATTCCATAGACACACTACGCATCGCCTGGCCTGAAAGAGTTTGGGTACCTCTTTGGAAACGGTTTCCACCGCCTCCCGCAAGTCTGTGCTTTTGAGGCAATTCGACAGCATGACGACTTCCTCCGCCGCGGCTCGGTCTTCGAGCCGTTGTTGTCTCATCAGGTCGGTTGCCGAAAGGATACCGACGACCTTTCCGTTCTCAGCGACAGGCAGATACCGGATATTATTTGCTGCCATGATTTTCCGGGCTTCGCCAGCCGGAGTTCCGACGTGACACGAGACAATATGAGGTGTCATGATTTCGCTTACGGCCGTTATCTCGATATCCACTGCTGGCGCGATCGCACGTCCGACAATATCTCGCTTCGTAACGATGCCTACGAATTTGTCGTTTATGTCGTTGACGATGAGACAACCGGTATCGTTGTCGAATATTTTGACTGCGGCGGATCTGATAGTCGCATCATAGGGAATCGTCACGATTTTTGGGGAGAAAGCTACCGTTTCATCCATTTCCTCTGTCCTCTCGATGGCCGATCAGTTATAACAAATCTTTCAGTGGAGGAGCCATATATCCTTCTTCAGATGAAATGTATCGGCACGAAAGTCCCGTTACTTCTGTGATTTTTCGGAGTAAGGCACTAACGGGATCTTGGGAAAGTCTGTTATAGGGCCTACACCTGCGGGGAATGAATGACTCGATGAGTTATCTTTAGACCCCAATGATTCGTGATCGGTCTTAGAGCGAGTGACATTGGATTCCAGGTATCGATTCTTTGACGTTTCACTCGGGGAACTACAGCTTGCTGCCGGGAAAAGGCGTCGCCGCTTGCCAATTGGCAGGGTCGTTACCGTAGTCATTGAGGATTGTTCGCGTCAATGACTGGCCGGAGCCGTCTGGTTCGGTCGGCCAGAGGTCCACAAAGCCCGGACAATCTTCAGGATGTGAACCATCGCTGTAATTGACCCTGTCGATACGGATATAGGGTGGCTCGTCATCCTGATTGCGTTCACCGGGCATGCTGATCTCGATGCTTTCTCCGGCATCGCTCAGCTTGCCTTCATAAGGCCCCAGAATCATCTCCGTTCGCACGCGTGGGTATCGCCAGGAAAACGCCTCGGGATGCTTGACGACTAAAAGGAATCCTCCGGCGGGGATGGTTACGGCCGGATCGACCGGGAAGGTAAAGTCGATGCCGCGGGTGAATTTCCACGGTGCATCCTTGCCATAGTCGTACAAAATCACCGGCTCGGCGCTGATGTTATGAAGCTCGATGTATTCGTACTGATCATTTGTATAAATACTCCCTTCCGGCCAGTCGGGATTGTACATGATTTCGCTAATAACAATGGGGCCGACCTTCGGATAAGCATTTTCGGAGCCTGGTGTTGGGAATTCCATCGCGACGAAATTGGTATTGCCCGTGCTGGATTTGTCGTAGCGTCCCCAAGAAACGCCGCTTGCGGAAGCGCCGAAATTCTCGATTTCGCGATAACCTGTTCGGATACCACTTTGTGCCGAGCTGAGAATCAATTGCTCGCCGTTATTACTCAGAGCGAATGTTTTGTAACTGCCGGTGTCGTTTGAATTACCGAAGTGTGTATCCTCGTAAAAGACGAGGTATCCATAGGGGTTGATCGTTGTGTTTGGAGCGATTTCGTATTTGAGCAGGTTATTGGAGCTGTCGCTGAGAAACCAGCCGCTAATGTCAATCGCATTTCCGGATGTGTTATGCAGCTCAATCCAGTCCGGCTCGCCGCCGGGCGAGTTGGCGAGCAGTTCGTTGATAACGACATCGCCTGGATGAGGAAGGATGCCGCTATCATCATGGCCCGGCGAGCCTCCCGTGTAGGCGCTGGCGCGCCACGCGTCTTTCTTGTTCCAATGGCTTACGTCGGAATGGCTCGGGTCGATCATCGTCAGAGAGAAACCGTCTCCATCGGTCAGGGAACGCCAACCGTCGCTATAGCTGAAGTCCAAAATCGTCTGATTGGCGGCGTCTTCAAGCGTAATTCTCTCTCCGGCATTGTTCAGGCTGCCGGAATATTGACCGACAACGGGAAGGCGATTGCTGTATCGAGCTTCGAAGGCATCACGATCCTGTACGACGATGATGTGACGGCCGGGCGCCAGTTCGATATGTGGGAAGGTGAAGTCAATGCCATCGGTGAAGCGGACCAGGTTCAAACAGATGGTCTCGTCACCGATGTTTGTTAGTTCGATGAATTCTTCGTTCGGTTCACCGGCGTCGGCCTGAGCCTTTGGATGATACATGATCTCAGTTATGCGGAGGTTCTCGGCGACCGGGCCGACGGCGAAGACGGCTTCGCTCAGCGCGCTCCAGGTACGACCGTCGTATATTCGAGCTTTGACATGCGTACTGTGAGTCAACACAATGGGATCGGTAAATAGGTTCGCACTTGGAAGCTCATTATTGTTGGCACTCCCTTCGTCGAGCAGAAGTTCCACAGAGATTAAAAAGTCCGGACTTATGATGGAGGAATTTAAGCCGTGAATGGCCAACAGATTGCTGCCTTGCAGTAGCGTGCTGAGAAAAGCAGAGCAGTCGATACTCTCGAATTCGATCGCTTCGGTGTCGTCGTGAT
>Ga0272442_10004931_pt1 | contig 18035 bp, 15 predicted proteins | sample SSMForm2O_FD_200262 | JGI IMG/M metagenome (GOLD analysis project Ga0272442, IMG submission 200262) | Marine sediment archaeal communities from Little Sippewissett salt marsh, Falmouth, MA, United States - SSM-Form-2O | ecosystem: Environmental > Aquatic > Marine > Wetlands > Sediment ... | reverse complement strand
TCCTGTGAATACGCCATGGGGTTATGCGACCGGGAGACGGTGCAAAGGGTGGAGCTCCTGATGAAGAACCTGCGCCTGAAAGCCACGGACCGCAAGGTGGTGGAGCCGGCACGTCGGGCGGCCGCCGCGGCCCGGGATTCGGAAAAAGGGCACGACGGCATCTATTGCGGCGCCGCCCTGGAACTGGCGGATGGCGTCATCGTTACCGGCAAGAATTCCCCCCTGATGCACGCCGCCTCGAGCCTGGTGCTGAACGCCGCCAAGCACCTGGCGGGAATACCCGACGGCATCGACCTGTTGCCCGCTCAGATCATCCAGTCGCTCAACCACTTCAAGCGGGATGTCTTGAAGGGTCGCCAGGCCAGCCTGGACCTTTCGGAAACCCTCATCGCCCTGGCCATATCCGCCACCTCCAACCCCGCCGCCGCCGCGGCCATCGATCAATTAAAGACCCTGGACGGGTGTGAAGTCCACATGAGTCACATGCCCACCCCGGGGGACGCCGCGGGGCTGCGCAAAATCGGCGTCAACCTCACCACGGACCCCGAGTTCGCCACCAAGGAACTCTTCATCTCCTGAACCGGCGTTTTTCTGACGGGAGGGAGTACCTCCGAGACCGCCCCACTGCCGGCTGTCAGGGCCGTCAGGTCTTCAGGCGCTTGTCCTCGGTCAGCAATTGCCCGGCGAACAGGCAGGCGTTGTGCACCAGGATAACCGTGGGCAGGTCCCCCACCAGGTCGATCAGACGCTGGGCGTACGCCGTTTCCTCGTTTTCGGCGGGGCTGCGCAATCCCATGAACACGATATCCGCGTCCCGGGATTTCTGACTGATGATCTCCTGGACCGTCTCACCCGGAGACAGGAGCGTCACATCCGTTTCCGCCTGGATACGGCTGGCGGACAACATGCGTGTCAGGCTCTGGCGGGTCTGGTTCAGCATCATTTCGCTGCTGGCCACGCTGTGCACGCAAATCCGCGCCGCCCGCCATTCGGAATTCCGGGAAAGCAGGTAGGCGAAGAGCATCATCATGTCGCCGTTGTTCTGCAAGCCTCCCCACCACACGTCGATCCGCTTGGGAGCCGCGGCCCAGGCGCGGGGCCGCACCCGGCAGATTACCGTGGATTTCCCCAGCATGCCGATGCGGCGGATCATGCCCAGGGTGCCCGCCAGGCGCTGCTTTTTCTCACTCCACCCGAACATGATGGTATTGGACGTAATGCCCGCGATACCGTTGGCCTGGGCCACCGCGATGACGCCGGCTTCAAAGGCCGGCACCACTTCGACCTCGGAAAAGGCCGTAATCCCATCCTGCTCCAGCCTCGCGACCATACGCTGCGACTCCGCGTCGATCCGTTCCGCGTATTCTTCCAGATTCCCCACGATCAAACGACTGACCGTCAATATACCTCGATCCTGGTTCAGCCAGGCGGCGAAACGGATCAGGTCGATGCGGCGATCCACGTCTCCGGCGAAAACCAGGATATGGGGCCGCCAGTTGCGGGGGGCCGGCGGCAGATTGCGCAACTGCAGCAGGGTGCCCCGCGCCAGGGACATCAACGCCCCGTAGCGCAGGTCTCCCCAGGATGCGGATATGGCCCGGCGGCGCAGCCACAGGTACACGAAAATCTCCGCGACCAGGGCCACGATGCAGGCCACGGCGTTGATCAGGAACATGACCCAGAAACACCCCAGGGCTCCCAGCATGGAAACGTACCAGGGAACTTTCAGGCTGGGCCTGAAAGAGGGCGCCCCGCTCAAGCGCTCCAGGCCGGCCACCAGGTTGATCATGCCGTAGGTGGTCAGGAAAAACATGGTCAAAACCGGGGCTACCGCGTTCAAATCGCCGAGAAACACCACCAGCAACGCGCTGACCGTGGACAGCAGATGGGCGCGACTGATACCCCCCGGGCTTTTACCGCCGCTGAAGAATCCCGGCATGACCCCGTCCTTGACCAGGGCGTCCAGGGTGCGGGGCGCGCCGAGGCTGCTGCCCACCGCGGAGGACAGGATTGCACCCCACAATCCCGGCAACACCAGGAAGGGCACGGCGGACACTTTCAGCCACACCAGGGGATCAGCGGTCAACGTCGCGGTGTCCGCCAGCAGCGCCAGGACGGCGGGAACGGCCATATATACCACGAAACCCACCAGTACGGCGGCGATGGTGCCCCGGGGAATGCTCCGGGTGGGATTCTCTAAATCTCCGGACAAGCTGACCCCGGCCATGATGCCGGTGACCGCCGGGAAGAAGACCGCGAAAACAATCCAGAACGAGGGTGCGTTTTCCGGGCCGGAAAGAAAACCCACCTGCAGTTCCGAATGGCCCGGCAATCCCGCGAAAAGAGACACCACCGCGAGCCCGATCAATATCATGATGGGAATCTGCAAGCGCAGGGCCAGGCCGGCGCTGCGGCCCGCCAGAAGAGATACCAGAAGGACCGTCACCGCCGCCAGCGGCTGAATGGGGACTTGCGGCCATATGAATCGCAGGCTTTCGGCGAAACCGAAACTATACAATGTAATCGAGAAAGTCTGGGCCAGGAACAGGGGAATGCCGATGGCTCCGCCGATCTGCAATCCCAGGCTGCGGGAAATAATATAGTAGGCGCCGCCGGCTTCGACGAACATATTGGTGGCGATGGAGGAAACGGAGAAAGCGGTGATCAGCGTGATGGCATTGGCCCCCACCACCACCGCCAGGGCCGGTATCAGTCCCGCGTTGCCCACCACCCAGCCGGTGCGCAGAAACAGGATGACCCCCAGGATGGTCAGGATGGATGGGGTGAAAACCCCCAGAAAAGTGCCCAGTTTTTCGTTATGGTCATGGCCGCCGAGCACCTGAGTCACGATCCGCTTCGCCTTTCCCATGCAATTTCTCCCGCAATCCGCCCCATTCTATACCATAAATCGAGAATCATCGAAACACCGGGGGAACAGGTAATATTCGCATTGCCTGCCTGTTCGCGACGATTGCCGGCGACTCTGCGTCTTTTTATCCATGGCGACGGCGGCGGATCAGGTACGGTTGGAGGCGGCTGAGCGACAGGCCCGCAACCAGGGTGACCAGGAGATTCAAGACCGCGTAGTAGTGCAGGGCCAGGGGTTTCACCAACAGGGAAATGAGGATGCTGGCGGCGAAGCCGATGATTCCGCCGTAAAAGACCCCCCGGGCATTGGCCCGGCGAAAAAACATTCCCAAAAGAAACAGGGCCAGCAGGGGGCTGCCGATGGCGTTCACCACCCGGTTGACCATCATGAACAGTCCGCCCGCGGCGGCGGTCAGGGGAATCAACATGAAAGCAATGGATATGGAAACACACCCCAACACAGCGGTGAGCGCCCTGCCTCTGCGCAGGACGTTTGCCCCGCCCCGGGGGCGCAGGTCGGTGATCCAGGCGGCGGAACAGGCGTTCATCCCGGAATCGATGCTGGACATGGTGGCGGCCAGCAAACCGGCGGCGATCAGGCCGGTGATCCCCTTGGGGAAAGACCGGATCATGGCAGCCAGGGCTCCCGCCGCGGGCTGAGCCGGATTCCCGTTCCGCATGGCCAGGGCGTACAACGCCAACCCCGTCAGCGCCAGCAAAGAGAGGGAGAAAACCGACACCACGGCGTTGAGCCATATCCCCTTCCTGGCGGCGTCCGGATTCCTGGCGGTAAAGTAGCGCTGCATCACGACCTGGTCGGCGCCGTACCGGGACAGAAAAGCCACGGAAACCCCGATAAGGGTACTCCACATGGTGATACGCACCGTCGGGTCCAGGGAAAGGAACCCCGGATCGAAAGGCAGGAACGGCTTCAGCCTCCCTCCCTGCCGGGCCACCGCGAGGATCTCGCCAAGCCCCCCATTTCCCGCCGCGTATACCAGGCCCAGTACGATACCGCCGAAAAGTACGAAAAACTGCAGGACATCGGTCCACATGACGGCCCGGATTCCCCCCAGGAAAGTGTACCCGGTGGCGACGACCCCCCCGGCAAAGATAATCCACACCACCGGCATACCGGTAACCGCACCCAGGATCCGTCCGGATGCGAACAGGGCGGTGGCCATCCAGAACAGCCTCCATACAACGAAGATTCCGCTGGCCAGCCGCCGCACCCTCAGGTCAAAGCGCTCTTCCAGGTACTCATAGGCACTGGTCAGCCGCATGCGATGGAAAAAGGGGATCCAGAAACGGGTTATGGGGAAGGCCACCAGGAAAAACACCGGCAGGGAAGCGATCACGTACAGGCCGTGGCCGTACACCTCGCCGGGGAAGGCCAGGTAGTTGACGGCACTGAACATGGTGACCATCACCGAAATACCGATGGGGAACCAGCCCATGGAACGCCCGGCCAGAAAGAAATCGGCGGCGCTTCGGCGACGGCTCCGCAAAAACCAGCCCATGGAAAAAATGAGAGCCGTGTAGACCGCCACGACCATCCAATCCGGAGAGCTCACCCGCTCAAGCCTCCCATGTCCCCGAAATATCGTCGGGATTCAAAAACCCGTCCATTGTTCATTGCATGACCGGCGTGATCATCCGGCACTTTTGAGGCCGGCCACCGCCAGGATCAAGCCCAGGAAGACGCTCAACACCGCGGCGAATAATACCTGAAAATCCGGGGGCAAAAGGAATGTAACGGTATGCGCGGGAATCCAGAACAGGGGGATGGTCTTTTGCAACACGAAATGCCAATGTGTATGCCAGTCGATGGCCTTGAGAATGCCGGCGAAATCGATGGGCTGCATCAGGCCGGCCAGGCCGCCGCCTTTTTTCACGATATGGGTGTCGGTGATTTTGTGAAAGGTCATCATCACCGGCGCGTAGATCACGTTCATGGCAACACTGATGGCAAAGGCCGTCGCGATTTTGGCTCCGGACAGGCCGCCCTGCATGGCTGCGATCGCGTTTTCCATTCCCATGTAATGCAGGAACCGGGGGGTTCCGGTGGCGAATATGACAAAAGCCATTTTGATGGTCAACCCGATGAATCCCCACACCACCATCCGCGGCAGGATGCCGAATCCCTTCCGGAAATAGCCGCCGGTACGGATGCGCAGGGCAATGACCTCTCCCAGGGTGGCCAGGATCCCGAACTTGATAAAACTGGTGATCATGCCGTGGTCCCGGTTGAACGCCAGGTAGGCGTTCAGAAATTGATCATACGTAACAAGCGGAACAATCACCGCCAACAGGATCGCCAGCAGCCCCCAGTCATGTTTCTTCATGAAACCCCCGGTTATGTGATACGCGACGAATCGTTTGATTTTAGACCATTACCGGAAGCACGTCAACGCAAACCCGCCCCAAGACGGAGCAGGTTCTCCCATTAGATCATCCAAAGGCGACCGGGGGACCGGGGCGGGTCAGAACATGTACTTGACGCCCAGGCGGACGGAGAAGGGAGTGCCCCGCACGCCGTCGCCGTAGAACCACATGTCCGTACCGTAGAGTGGATCGGGGGTATAACCGATGGTGTTGATGTCCCAATTGCCGGCCACCAGTTGTTCATCGCTGACCGCAAGGCTGCCGATATTGAAGCGCGAGTGGGTATGCATGGCAGTGCGGGTATTGAACAGGTTGTCGATGGTGATGTTGACGTTCAGGGTGTTGTCGCCCAGTTTCAGGTTGTATTCGGCATAAAGGTTGGCGAACATCAGGAAAGGCGTCCGGCCCAGGTCACCGCGGTTGAAGGGAAGGTAACCCCCGGAATAACTGAAATATTCAGTAGAAACCGGAGTCCCACTCATGGCGTTGACAGCGGCGCCCAGGGTGAGGCCGAAGTCGAAGGTATAGGCCCCAAAAGCCTTTACCTGGTGCGTACGGTCGCCGGGCAGGGGGCCGTCGATGGGATTCAGGTATTTGTCAAAATTCAGGTACCAAAATTTTATCGGCTCAACACTGAGATCCCAGGCATACGATTCGGCTTCGCAATCGCATCCGGAATCGTTTCCCCTCAAGCGGCTCCAGGTATAGGAGATGCCGCCCAGCCAGTTGTCGGAGAAGCGCTTGTCCACGGAGATGTTCACACCCCGGTAATCACGCTTGGCTTTGGGAATGTCCGGAGCACCCTGCGGGGTCAGGCCCAGGGCCTTTGACTCATTCATAACCCCCTTGATAAAGTCGCCGCCGGGATTGGCGGTATAGGGCATGGTTCCCCGGGGAGTGCAGAGGTAGATTTCGTCGATGGACCACAGGAGCTTCCTGCTGACCACGCGTACCGAAAGAACGATATTCTCAGCCAGTTGTTTCTCCACGCCCAGAGTAAACTCCCGCTGGCTCCGGGGTTTCAAATCCGGATCCACCGGGCTGAAATCGGGCACACGATAATCCAGAACCGTCAACAGGCCGTCATATGTCCAGCCTTCCACGCCGATGCGGTCCCATTCGTAGGTATTCAGGGGATAGTAAGCGGTCTTCCACTTATAACCGCCGTAAGCGTCGGCGGCGCCGGCCAGTTTCATGACGTCGTAGTAGATGCCGAAGGATCCGAAGATCTTGAAGCGGGAATCGCCGTTGACATCGTAGACGAAACCCAGGCGGGGAGCCAGCTTGTCGCCGAACCCCCACTCCATGGGTTTGACGTCCGCAAAGTCCGGGTGGTCGCTGTAAGAGGGCAGGTACTCCGATTCGGCCCGCAGGCCGAAGTTCAGGGTGAGCCTGCGGCCCAGGGTCCAGGAATCCTGGATGTACACGGCCCAGCGGTTGGAATAGGCTTTGTAATAATCGCCGAAGGGCCCGGCATCGCCGGCACCGCGCACCCCGTAATAGCCGTAGGTACCGCGACCGTAATCGATGCCGTTCAAAACCAGGTCCTTGTCCCAGGCGAGAAAGATGACGGGAAAGGAAACGGACTGGTCGTAATCCTGGCCCTGGCGCAGGAACTGCACGCCCATTTTCCAGGCGTGCGTACCGGCCAGTTGCATGAAGTAAGTCAGGTCGGCGTTGATGCCGTACTTTTCGTCAAGTGACTTCCTCTGATCATAGGGATAACCCGAATTGCGCCAGCCCAGGCGCCGGATATATGCGTCGGGAATCTCCGGATACATGGTGTTGGTGGTATTCTCGTAACCGCCGGCACCGCCCATGTTGAAGCGCCAGCAGGGTTCGGAGGGCCCGACCAGGGGATCCGTCACGTCGCGCATGAAGTACCCCCCCCGCAGGCTGAGCAGAAAATTATTGCCCGCGGTCAAATCCGCCGACAGGGCGGCGGACAGGTTGGGGTAGCTGAAGCCGTAATCATTGAAGGACACCAGGGGATCGGGATTGTTGAAGGAATCACTCAGTTCGCCCTTGTACTTGTGGAAGTTGTTGACCAATGAAGCGGACAGGCGCAGGTTTGGGACGGGCCGGGCGGTCAGCTTGACCTGGACGTTCCAGTGGTTTTCCGTGCGTTCCCAGTCCCGGACTTCGCCGCGCGGATAGGTGACCGTGCGGGTGTTGGTATAGAACACCGGCAGGAACGCCCCGAAGAACCACAATTTGTCTTTCAGGATATAGCCGCCCAGTGCAAAGCCGGCTTCAAAGCGGTGGTCCTTGTCCTCCCCGATATAGTCCTTGTAGTCGAAATAGGCAACCTCGTAGGAATCCCGGGCGTAGTCCACGCGCCGGCTGTAGGCGGCCCGCAGGGGCGCCCCGGAGTAATAGCCCATGACTTCGCCGCGGAATTCGTTGCCGCCGGAACGGGTCACCACTTGGATCACACCCCCCAGGGCGCCGGCGAACTCCGCCGGGTATCCCGAAGCCATGACCCGGACATGGTCGACGAAGTCAAAGGAAACGCTCTGGCCCCGGCCGCCGCTCACGATGTCGGTGATATCCGTGCCGTCCATGTAGTACATGTTTTCCAGGCCCGAAGCGCCGTGCACCGAGGTGCCGCCCAGCACGAAACTGTTGTGGACGCCGGGCGTGAGGGTGACCAGGGAATCGAATGCCCGCCCCCGGGGCAGGGAGAGGAAAGCTTCCCGGCGCAACGTCATGCCCCCGGTAGCGCTTTTGACGTCGATCCGCGGAGCACCGCCGCGGGTGATGGTTTCGTTTTTGTCGCCGGGTTCCATCACCACCGGCAGGTCCAGGGTTTGGCCCGGTGAAATCTCCACGCCCCGCCGAACAACCGTCCGGAATCCATCCCGCGCGCAGGTGATGGAGTAGGTGCCAGGCATCAGGTTGAGCAGGCGGTAGACGCCGTTTTTGCCGGTAGTGGTTTCCACCTTGCCCGGCATTTCGGGGCCGGCGGCGGTGACGGTCACCCCGGCCAGGGCGTCTCCGTCCGCGCCGGTAATCCTGCCCGTGATGATCGCGTTGCTCCCCCGGGCGCACGGCAAACCGCTTAAAAGAAATAGAAATAAAACGAGACCCCCAATCGTTTTGTTAAGCATCAAAACCCCCCTGAGGATTGAACGCCGATCCACCCCGGGGGGATGACACAATTTTTGGGGTTTTTTCAGATTCCCCCCGGAGATGACTCGGCAAGCGGCGATCCGTCGATTCTCAGGTGATTTCGCTGATCCGGAGCATGTTGGTGGCGCCCTTCATGGGCGTGACGCCGGCCACGGTGACCACCCGGTCGCCCGGCGAAACCAGGCCGTTGAGCTTGAGCAGCTCTTCTCCGCGCTGGATCATCTGGTCCGTACTGGAGGTAAACGCCATGTGCATGGGTTGTACGCCCCAGCAGGCGGCCAGCTGGCGCACCACCGCCTCCTGGGGAGTGAAAGCCACCACCGGGCAATAGGGACGATAATGACTGAGCAGGCGGGCCGTGGCCCCGGAATAGCTGAACACCAGGATGCAGCGGGCGTCCAGGCGCCGGGCCACCCGGGCGGCGCCGGCCACGATGGCGGTGGTGGGGTCGTCTTCCCGTCCCACCGCCGGTTCCCGGCGGCGGTAGCGTTCCGACGCTTCGGTGGTGCGGGCGATGCGCTGCATCATGCGCACGGCTTCCACGGGCCACTCACCCACCGCGGTTTCTCCGCTGAGCATTACCGCGTCGCTGCCGTCGAGGATGGCGTTGGACACGTCCGAAGCCTCGGCCCGGGTGGGCCGCGGGTTCTTGATCATGGACTCCAGCATCTGGGTGGCGGTGATCACCAGGCGATTGTGGCGGTTGGCCAGGTCGATCAGCCGCTTCTGGATCACCGGCACCCGTTCCGGAGGCACTTCAACCCCCAGGTCGCCCCGGGCGATCATGATGCCGTCAAAAGCATCCACGATGGCGTTGATGTTGTCCAGGGCCGCGGGGCGCTCGATCTTGGCGACCACCGGTACCTCCCAGCCCGCCTCTTTCATCATCTCCCGGATGGGGTCGGCATCGGTGGCGGCGGCCACGTAACTCATGGCTACCAGGTCCACCTTTTCCTCCAGGCCGAAAGCCAGGTCGTCCCGGTCCTTGGCGGTGAAAACCGGAATGGCGGTAGACAGGTCCGGCAGGTTGATTCCTTTGCGGCTGCGTACCCGGCCATCGGTTCGTGCCGTCAGAACAACCCGGGGCGGGGCCACTTCTTCGACCTTCATTTCAATATACCCGTCATCCACCAGCACGGTATCTCCGGGACTCACCATGGCGGGGAAATCGGCAAAATCCGTATACAGGTCGGCTTCCGCTTCCCGGGAAGCCGACAGGGTCAACCTGTCGCCGGCATGGACATCCCGGGGGGTTTCCATCTCGGCCATGCGGATTTTCGGCCCCGAAAGATCCTGGAGAACCGCCACGGTCACGCCCTCTTCCTCCGCCAGGCGGCGCAGGCGCCGGATCACCACTCGATGGGATTCGTGATTCCCGTGGGAAAAGTTCATCCGTGCCACGGACATGCCGGCATGGATCAGTTTGCGCAGAATGTCTTCACTTGAAGACGCGGGGCCGATAGTGGCCACGACCTTGGTCATGGCCGGGGGAGAACTTGATTCATCCTTGGACATGAAGGCTCCTTTTCAACGCTTCCAGCCCCCGGCGGCGCAATATCCCGATAATCCCGCCAGCAGGTATACCCAGGCATCCATGGGCATGAATCGCCCGCCGGGACGCAGCATGACCGCCCCGGAAACCGCCAGGGCGACAACAACCAGAAAAACCATGCCGGCCCATGTGGGCCGCCGGTTTTCCAGGCGCGCGGATGTCCCCAGCACAAAAGAGGCCGCCACCAGAAGTTGCAGGTTGACAAGCGGCCGGCCGACCATCACGAAAAGCACCGTGGCCGCCCCCAGGATCACTCCGGGCAGTTGCGTCCCGGAACGCTCACCCAGGACACGGATCAAGTCCAGCAGCAATACGGCGATGACCAGGGCCAGGCAGAGGATGGACAGAAAACGCGGGCCCGCGACTTCGGCAACCGCCGCGGCCACGGACCGGGCCGTCAGGGACAGAACGATCAGCCCCGCGGCCAGCAACAGGGAAACCCGGTATGACTTCAAGATTTCTTGGGCGAATCGTTGGAGTTGTTTTCCGGTTTCTCCGGAGTTTCCTTCTCGATCCCGGCCAGGTGCGACATACCCACGGCCTGGAGGATCTTGCTCCGCAGCTCATCGAATAGCGCGGTGTTTTCTTCCAGCAGGCGCCGGACCGCTTCCTTGCCCTGGCCCAGTTTTTCTTCGCCGTAGGAATACCAGGCCCCGGTCTTGGTCACAATGTTGTTTTCCACCGCCAGGTCGATGACATCGCCTTCCCGGGATACCCCGCGGCCGAAAAGCATGTCCACTTCGGTATTCCGGAATGGAGGCGCCAGCTTGTTCTTGACGATCTTCATGCGGGTGCGGCTGCCCACGATTTCGTTACCGCTCTTGAGAGTGAGGATCTTGCGAACTTCCAGGCGCAGGGAGCTGTAGAACTTCAGCGCCCGACCGCCGGTGGTGGTTTCGGGATTGCCCATGAATACTCCGATCTTTTCCCGCAGCTGGTTGATGAAGATCAAAGTGGTACGGGACCGGGCCACGATGGCGGTTAATTTGCGCAGGGCCTGGCTCATGAGGCGCGCCTGCAGGCCGACGTGGGTATCCCCCATCTCGCCTTCCAGTTCGGCCTTGGGTACCAGGGCGGCGACACTGTCCACCACGACGATATCCACTCCCCCGGAACGGACCAGGATCTCGGCGATTTCCAGAGCCTGCTCTCCGAAATCCGGCTGGGAAACGTAGAGCTCGTCGATATTGACTCCAAGCTTCTCAGCGTATATCGGATCCAGGGCGTGCTCCGCGTCCACGAACGCCGCGTGCCCGCCGGCTTTCTGGGCCTCCGCCACCGCCTGCAGCGCCATGGTGGTCTTTCCGGAAGCCTCGGGACCATAGATCTCCACCACCCGGCCCCGGGGGAAACCGCCGATACCGGTGATGATATCCAGGGAAAGACACCCGGTGGATATGGCGGGCACCCGCACCGCCGCTCCCGCGCCGAGTTGCATGATGGCGCCCTTACCGTACTGTTTCTCAATCTGCGAGACCGCGTTCTTTATGGCCGTATCCCGCTGATCCTTCATGTCTGCCATAATCTCCTCCACATTCTGCTTTCGATTCCGGTCCCGGGGCCTTGTCCTGCGGGGGATCCCGAGTATCCCCTATTTTCCCATGTATTCGACCTTGTCGAATTCCTCATCCTGCTGACGGTACGATTCGATCATCTCCTTCAGGGAGTTGAGCATGTGAACCAGGTCATCTTCGATCTCCCGCCGCTTGAACTTGAGGCTGCGTATTTCCGCGTTCAGCTCTTTCATGCGCCCCATGGCGCCGTTAAGGAGCTGTTCACCCTTCATTTCCGCTTCCTTGATAATGAGTTCCGATTCCTTCTGCGCGTGCTGCTCGATCTCCTTGGAAAATTTCTGGGCGGACACCAGAGTGTCGCGCAGCACCTGTTCCCTGCGCTCGAAGTGGTTGAGCTTTTCCTGGGCCCGGGCCAGATCGCGGCGCAGGGACTCTTTTTCCTGAATTTCCCCTTCCAGTACTTCCGTCACCTGAATCAGGAAACTCTTTACTTCGTCCCGGTCAAACCCACGCATACGCGCGGCAAAAGTCTGGGTCAGGATATCCTGAGGTGTCAATTTCATCTTCACCCCCCCGCCAGCAACCGGCCGGCGTACCCCAGCAGTATACCAGTAATCAGGTCGTCAATAAAGTACAAGCCCAACATGACGATAACCGGAGAAATGTCTATCCCCCCGATAATGGCGAAGGGGATGTACCGATGCACCAGCCGGAATACCGGATCGGTCAGGCGGCGCAGGACATTGATCAATGGTCCGGGGGGCATGGGACCCATCCAGCTCAATACCGCCCGGATAAGAATAATGAAAATATACGCCTGGGCCGCCAGATGGAGCAGGTGCGCCAGGGCGCGCAGGAGGTGGCCCGTGATCAACGCGACCTCCTCCCGAACAGGGCCGACCCGACTCGGACAATGGTGGCCCCTTCCTCAACGGCAACTTCGTAATCGTTGCTCATGCCCATGGACAGGTGCAGAACATGAAAATTGGGAATTTCCAGGGCATTCAATTCTTCACGTATACCGTGAAGGCGCTGAAACCACGGCCGACTCTCTTCGGGATCTTCGCTGAAGGGCGGAATACACATCAGGCCCGTCACCCGGACCCGGTTGAGCTGGGCCATGTAATGGACCGCTTTCAGCAGCCCGTCCGCCGTGAATCCCGATTTGGAGTCTTCCTCACCCAGGTTCAGCTCCAGGAAGACATCCCGGACTTCGTCCACCCGTTTGTGGATATGTTCCATGGTTTTTACGCCGTCAACGGTCTGAATCATATGAAAACGGTTGAGGATCCGGTTTATCTTGTTCTTCTGCAGCTTTCCGATGAAATGCCATTCGATATCCAGGCCTTCCAGGGCGGGTTGATGCTCTTCCGCCTCCTGGAAGCGGTTCTCACCCATTAAATCTACCCCGGCCTCCACGGCGGCCCGGATTCGCTCCGCCGGCTGTCCTTTGCAGGCACCGAGGATGCGTACTTCCGCCGGCTCCCGGTGCACCCGGGCGCAGGCTGTCTCGATGCCCCGACGAATCTGTTTGAGGTTATCCTGAATGCTCATGACTCCTCCCGGACAGGCGAACCTCCGCCACTCCTTCTTTTCGCAACCAATTTCGTTTCGCGTCCAGACCGGCTGAAAATCCTCCAAGGCCGTCGACCGCCAGCACCCGGTGACAGGGCACGAACAACACCATGGGGTTCCTGCCGACGGCACCCCCCACTGCCCGGGCGGCCAACGGGTTGCCGGCCATTTCCGCCAATTCTCCATATGTAACGAACCGGCCCCGTTTCACTTTGCGCAGGGTAGACCATACCCTCCGCTGGAATTCGGTTCCCCGGGTCCAATGCACGGGATAATCCGCCGGATCCACTCTCTCTCCATCCAGGTAGGCCCTCAACAGGGAGCAGACGGGATGATCCGCCGGAGAGCGACGCATATCCGGAAACTCCTTGCGTTCCGTTGCAAGAATGCGCTCCACGTCATCCGTTCCGCGCGCCAGATGGGCGAACACCACCCGGTCTTCTTCCATCCCCACCACCAGGCGCCCCAGGGGGGCGGCATCAATATCAACGTGGCTGTACACATTGAATTATACCGCATATGGAGGATAAAACTAAATGAACCCCCGGGAAAGGCGCCGGGAAGCATCAGCTCCGCAAAACCCGGTCGCCTTCAGAGACGTATAGAATTCTGTAAGCCAAACCAGGGAGATCGATATGAAAGAAAACTCGCAGTCACCACTGGTCCTGATCAAAGGCGTTTTCACCCGGCCCGGACCCACCCTGGCCGCCGCCGCCGGGCAACGCCGTTTCATGGCCGCTATTCTGATCGTATTCCTGATCGTCGGCTTTTGCGGCTGGCTTACCGCTCCCCTGCAGATGGAACGCAGCCGCACCATGCTCGAGCAATCCTCACTCAGCCAATACATGGAAGGAGAGGCCGGCCTGACGGGCAGTGGGTGGCAGCGCGTATTTATCGCCGTGTGGGTCGCCCTGATGTCGCTGCTGGCGGTGGTGATCGTAGCTTTCCTGCTCTACCTGTTCTATGGAGTCACCGGTGTGGAGGGCCAATACGCGAACTTTTTCAGCCTTGCCATCAATGCGGCCCTCATCGGCACGGTCCTGCCCAGGATTCTCGTGACCATTGGCGTATTGACCAATCAGCCGCTTCTGGGTTGGGTCAGCCTCGGCGGTTGGGCGAAAATGGCGGGATTACAGGGCCCGCTGGTCTCCATTCTGGGCCAGATGGACCTCTTTACCATGTGGTTTATCCTGGCGGTGGCCCTGGGAGTATCCGCCTGGTCCGGAATCAGCCGGCGCCGCAGTCTGGCGGTGGCTGTGGGCTACCTGGTTTTCAAGTCCCTGGTGTTGGGACTGCTCGGTTACTTCGGCGCCCGCGTCATGGGCGCCTGACCCTGGGGACGGATTACAAATTTATGAATTTTTCGGCTTAGTTTTACTTATTTCCAAGCCCAATAATCCCAATACGCTCAAATCCCACCATCATTATCCCTAAAGAAAAAAATTCATAAATTTGTAATCCGTCCCCAATACTACTGGTAACGTTTGAGTTCCCGATCCACTTCGCGCTTGATATCCCGGTCCTTGATCTTCTGTTTCTTGTCGTAACTGCGGCGCCCCTTCACCAGCCCCACCTCAAGTTTGACCCGGCCCCGGGGATTGAAATACATGCGCAGGGGCACAATGGTCACGCCCTTGACCGTGACCCGCTGGTCGAACTTGCGTAACTCCCGCAGATGAAGAAGGAGCTTGCGGGGTCGTTCATTTTCGTGATTGTTCAGACCCGCATTGGAATAGGGGCCGATATGGCATCCCACCAGGAAAGCCTCGCCGCGACGGATCTCCACGTGGGAATCCTTCAGGTTGACCCGTCCTTCCCGGATGGCCTTGACCTCGGTTCCCAGCAATACCAGCCCGGCCTCGTGCTTGGAGAGGATTTCATAATCGTGATAGGCCTTGCGATTCACCGTGATCGCACGGGTATTTTTATCTTCCTTGCTCATTTTCTCTCATCTCATGGGGACGGAGGATAACAGTATGACAATTCATCCGATCCCGGTCCGGCAACCATTCCAGCTTGATGTATTCAGGATGCAACGGAGAATACGATGACAAGGGGAATTGTCATACTGTTATCCTCCGTCCCCGATTCCGGCTACAGAACCCCCATTATACTCGATTCAGCCGCGTTTTGCATCCACCCGCAGGCGGATCTCCTCGATACGGCGGCGCCCCATACGCAGAGCCTGCAACTGCACTTTCCCCAATCGAATCAAGGTTCCGGCCTTGGGAATGCGGCCGTGATGGTAGATGAACAAGCCGTTCATGGTGGTGTAATCCTTGCGCATGGGCAATTGCAGCCCCAGATGCTCGTTCAGGTCCTCCACCGACAGACCGGCGGGGATGCGGTAAATTCCCTCGGCCACGCGCCGGATCTGATGGCGGGGCATTTCCACTTCTCCGAATATTTCCGTGAAAATGTCGTTCAAAGTCAGAATACCGATGGGTATGCCGTATTCGTCAAGAATCACGGCCATCTGCACCCGGCGATCCCGGAAGCGGCTCAACACATAATTCAGCGATGAATATTCCGAAATGAATAAGGGGGGGCGGGCGAGGTTCTTCAAGGGGATCTCCACGCCTCCACCGTTCATGACCGTAACCAGCACGTCACGGGCATGGACCACCCCGGTAATCTGATCCAGGCTGCCCCGGAACAACGGCACCTTGGAGATCCTCTGTTCAACCATCATGTGCTTGAGATCCTCGAAACTGGAAGATTCGTCCAGGGCACGGATGTTCAGCCGGGGGGTCATGATGCTTTTGATATCCTTCTGGGCGATATCGAGGATCTCGTTGATCATGCGCAGATTTTCCGGAGATAACCGGGACAATTGCGTCTGGGTCTGGAGGAAATGCTTGACTTCTCCGGGAGTGAGGGTCCTGGGGGCGATGGGGCGACGGAAAAAGAGCCGGGTAAACCAGGCGGTAACCCGAACCAGGGGGTAGAACAGGTATTTGAAAAATCGAATGGGATAAGCATAGGTATAGGATAACTTCTCGCTGCTGCGGAAGGCATAGGACTTGGGCAGCACTTCGGCGAACAAGAGCACGAAGAGCGTGGTAAACACCGTGGAGAAAAGTATGGTCAGGCTTTCATCCATGATCAGGTAGCGGGAAAAGACAATGGTGGCGATGGACGCGGCGGCTATATTGACCAGGTTGTTCCCGATGAGGATGGTGGAGAAGAACTCGTCGGGATCCTTCAGTATCCTCTCCAGCAGGAGGGCGCGCTTCAGACCCCTCCGGGCCCGCAATCCCAGGCGGATACGATTAAGTGACAGCAGGGCGGTTTCAGCGGAAGAGAAAAATCCCGAAAACAACACCAGCACGAGAAATAAAAAGAGATACAGCAATGGCATGAATCACCCTATGAAAAGGGCTGGCATCACTTGGTTTCCTCCTCCTGGTTGTAGATCTGGTAGATGATCTTGTACAGGGACGCACCGATGCAGTCATTGACCAATTGCACGTCTTCGGCTGACCGGGGGAGTTTGAGGATGCGGGGAGCGAAATTCACGATGCCCAGGAATCCCAGTTCGATCAACTGGTCAAGGGTATCCTGAGCGGCTTCCTCGGGAACCGCCAGCACGGCGATCTTGATTCCCGGATGCTTTTTCAAGTAGGCCGCCAGATCGTCCATATGCAGGATGGGGAGCTTTTTATTCTTGACTTCCAATTCCCGGCCCACCAGGTTGGGATCAATGTCAAAGAGAGCGGTTACATTTATATTGCGCACTTTGAAAATCTTGTACTGGGCCAGGGCGCAACCCAGGCGGCCGGCGCCGATCACAACCACGTCGGCGCCACGGTCAATGGAAAGTACACGGCGAAGTTCCGCGAAAAGTTTCTTGACCTGGTAGCCTTTTTTCTGTTTCCCGATGGAGATCCCCAGGTAGAAGAAATCCTGCCGCACCTGGTTGCAGGATACGCCCGTGATTTCCTCGAGTTTCTTGGAGGAAACATAGGTGTCCTCCGGCAGGTTCAACTTCAGTAGGGCTTCATAATAAAAAGAAATTCGGCGGATCACCCGCAGGCTTACTTTGCGTTTCATTTTGGCCTCATTATTTTGTTAACAGTTAGATATATAACGCAAATAGGGGATTTTGTCCAGTCTTAACGTTAAAAATCTCTACAGGTTTGACGAAATGGCGAACAAACGGCATAAAAAACAGCCATATCGGCGTAGTAAGCGTCAATTCCGCCGCGGGGAACAGGGCGTTCGGGGAAAGCAGCCGGGCGATTTTACCCGGTTACCCGGTTCAACAGCTCCACATCAACCGGAAAAGGCATGGTAATATGGCCGCGGCCACGATTGGCGTGGTTCCACTTGTCGATCTGCTCCAGGGCATTGGCATTGCGGGCCCAGGCGCGGCGGGCGATTCCGTTCATCACGTCCCATTCCATGGCGGAACGTATAATACGGTCTTTCGACTCGCTGCCGTCCAGCACCAGGCCGAAGCCGCCGTTGAAGGCTTTGCCGATACCCACGCCGCCGCCGTTGGAGAGCACCACCATGGACATTCCCCGCACCGCGTCTCCGGCGAAATTGTGTACCGCCATGTCCGCGGTGACGTTGCTGCCGTCCTTGATGTTGGCGGTTTCCCGGAAAGGCGAATCGGTTCCCGATACGTCGTGATGATCACGGCCCAGCATGACCGGTCCGATCACCCCGTCACGGATCATTTCGTTGAACTTCAAGGCTATGCGCACCCGGCCGGCGCAGTCGGCATAGAGGATCCGGGCCTGGGTACCCACCACCAGACGGTTTTCCTCCGCGTCGCGGATCCATTGATGGTTGTCCCGGTCCATGCCGGAGGCCGCCGGGTCGATACACTCCATGGCCGCCCGGTCGGTTTTACGCAGGTCTTCCGGATTTCCCGACAGGCAGACCCACCGGAAGGGACCGAAGCCGCGGTCGAAACACATGGGCCCCATGATATCTTCCACGTAACTGGGATAAACGAATCCCCCGGCGGGGGCCGAGGGATCCCGGGCCACATCGGTGGC
>Ga0272442_10004930_pt1 | contig 18039 bp, 23 predicted proteins | sample SSMForm2O_FD_200262 | JGI IMG/M metagenome (GOLD analysis project Ga0272442, IMG submission 200262) | Marine sediment archaeal communities from Little Sippewissett salt marsh, Falmouth, MA, United States - SSM-Form-2O | ecosystem: Environmental > Aquatic > Marine > Wetlands > Sediment ... | reverse complement strand
GCCATGGAATCGGGCCAATGAACCATAGGCATATGAAGAAACTCAAGTGTTCGGTCTCCAATATTTAAGGATTCCCCTGATTTCATCACTTTGAGGTTTAGATCTTCTGTGTAATGTTTCTGCAATCCTTTTTCCCCACGTGTTGAAGTAACTACGGTTGCATCTGGAATATATTCCTTTATTTTTGGAAGAGAACCTGAATGGTCCATTTCAACATGATTCGAAATAATGACATCGATTTTTTTTGGATCAATAACATCCTTGATACGACTCATCATTTCATCAAAGAGATAGTGTTTTACAGTGTCAATAAGTACTATCTTTTTGTCTTTGATTAGATACGCATTGTAGGTAGTTCCACCTGGTGTTTGATATCCATGAAAGTTTCGCAAATCCCAATCAATACCGCCAACCCAATAAACATCCGGTTTGATTTCTACAGCGTTCAATATCATTCACTCCGTTTTCTCAAAAGCATCCTTCGGTGCTCCGCATACAGGGCAGACCCACTCATTGGGGATGTCTTCAAAAGCGGTTCCAGGTTCGACTCCATTATCAGGGTCGCCTTTTTCAGGGTCGTAAATATACCCACAGACACTGCATTCATATTTATCCATTGTTAGTTCCTCCTTTTTCCTATATTCTTATTTTTCTCTATATGTTGGTGCGGTTTTCGGTGCACGCCCACCTTTTACCTGTTGATAATATGCATATGTCATAGCTTCTTCTGATGAAAACACATGGTCATCGATAACTTTTCCAACAAAAATCGTGTGAGTCCCTACACTTAATTGATCAATGACTTTTGCTTCAAAATACCCCAAGCAATTGTCTTTAAGAACAGGTGATTTCGTTTTCCCTAGTTCATAGCTCACATGCTCAAATTTATTGATGTTCTTTCCTGATTTGAAACCGAAGGTTCCGATGAATGTCATAGGTGTTTTTTGACAGAGAATTGAAGCTGCAAATTCTTTACTTGCATCGATATATTCATGAGTAAGGTTTTTTTTATTGATGCTCACAGCGACGGTTTGTGGTTCAGCAGTTACTTGAAAGAGTGCATTTGCAATTTGTCCATTGATAGCTCCATTTTTATGAGAACTGACCATGTAGAGACCGTAAGGGATCTTGTATAATGCTTGGTCTTTCATGCGTTTTTCTCCTTTCTTTTCTCTGCACAAGTCTTACAGATTCCTTTGAAATAGCCGTGTACTTCTTCGATTTTATGTCCTCCATCAATCACTTTCCCAAGCTGAGGACATTTAATGTTAATATCAATAATATTTCCACATCGAGTGCATAGAAAGTGTTGATGAGGTGTGTGAGTAAAATCGTACCGTTGTTCTTTTGATGAAATTGTCAAAATGGTGAGAAGCCCTTGTTTATTTAATACGTCAATGGAGTTATACACAGTAGTTTTGGAGAGAGATGGGTTGTTTTGTTTCAGTTGTTTATATATTTCATCAGCGGTAGGATGAGTAGGATGGGACGCAAGAAAATTTAAAATTTCAAGCCGCTGAGGAGTAACCTTAAGGTCATGTTTCTTAAGGAGGTGGACGAAGGTTTCATACATAACAACCCATCTCTGGTTTAATTATTAATTTGTATTTATTACAATTTAGATGTTATTACAAAATAGTATTTAAACCTTTCCTATAGAGAATATAAACTAGATTTATAACCTACATCATTTTAAGCGAGGAATGTATCCCCCTCACTTGTCATGGATCCATTACTCTTTCAAACGATTCTACCATTTTCTTTATCTGCTCTCATTGTAATTTTTATCACGGTTGGTGCAGAAAAATTTGGTACGAAAGTTGGTGGCATCCTAGGAACGATGCCTTCAACTATCATCATTGCTTTTGTCTTTATCGCATATAATCAGGGAGTAAATTTTGCATCGAAAGCAGTCGCTGTTGTTCCCGCTGAGCTTGGTGTGAACATTCTTTTTTTATTTGTATTTGCACTTTTAGCTACCTACTCTGGCATAATTGCTTTACTTGCGGCCTTTGGTGTTTGGACTGTAAGTTCTTCTATTCTTTATCTTGTTGAGTTTGATAATATCTATTTATCGCTAATTATTTATGCCTGTATTTTAGTAAGCACCTTTCTAATTTTGGAACATAAAAGAAAGATTCCTTCACAAGAAAGAGTGCCTGTTCAATATACTGTAAAAAAAATCATTTTTAGAGGAGTACTTGCTGGTATTATTATCTCTATATCTGTTTTATTATCAAATATTAATGCGGTTTTGAGTGGAATTTTTTCCGTGTTCCCCGCCATTCTTTCCTCTACCATGATTATTCAGTTGAGAGAACAAGGTCCTTCTTTTGCTGCGGGAATGGCAAAATCAATGAGCGTGGGAATCACTAGTGTTGCCACGTATGCCACACTTATTCATTTTTTATACCCACTCTATGGTATAATGATAGGTAGTGTGGTGGCTTTTGGTATTTCTTTTTGTGTAACAATGGTTCTTTTTTCTTTGCGAAATAAACTGCGATAACAGAAGATTTAATTGGATCGGTAACGGTATGCTATTTGACAGCTTCCCTCAGTGCTTACCATACAGGGACCAACAGGATGTTCAGGCGTACATTGATGACTAAATAAAGCACAGTCTTGTGGTGAAATTAGACCTCGAAGGACTTCACCACATCGACATCCTTGTGGCTCATTGAAGGTCTTGTCTTGTAATGGTTGGAGAAGATCCTCATATTTAATCCGAGCATCATAATCAGAGTATTTTTTATGTAAAAGCATACCTGATCGAGGGATGATGGGGAATCCGCGCCATTTTACATCAGAGGTGGTAAACACTTTTTTTATGATTGCTTGTGCTTTTTTGTTTCCCTCATAGCGAACAGCTCGGTGATACTCATTTTCTACTTTTGCCTCTTGATGCTCGCATTGTTGTACAAGCATCCATGTTGCCATAAGAATATCAAGTGGTTCAAACCCAGCAATGACTTGAGGTACATGGTATTTCTCTGAGAGAGCTTCATAGGGTTGAGCGCCTATAATTGTTGAAACATGCCCCGGGTCAATAAAACCATCAATATTCATATCTCCCATGTTTACCAATGCTTCTAACGCGGGAGGTATTTGTCGATGGCAACATAAGACTGAGAAATTTTCAGGTGGCTCTGATAAAAGTGTTGCAGCAGTTGTTGGTGCAGTGGTTTCAAATCCTACTGACATGAAGACTACATCTTGATTCGGTTGCTTTGTTGCAAGAGCTACCGCATCTTCAATACCATACACAGTGTGAACATGTCCACCTTCTGTTTTCATCTGCTGAAGAGACATAGTCGATCCTGGAACTTGAATCATGTCACCAAAACTTGCGACGGTTATACCCTTGTGTGCTAGCAACAACATTTCCTCGATTTCATAGGGCGTGGTCACACAAACAGGACATCCTGGCCCCTGTCCAATGTGAATGTTGCAGGATTCTAATAGATCATCAAGTCCATGTTTCATCAGTGTATCTTGATGAGTGCCGCAGACATGCATAAAATGATAGGGTTTCTTGTTTGGTTGAAGGTGTTTGATGATTTTGTTGGCAAGGTTTTTATCTTGCAGGGAAAACATCAGATGTTTTCCTCCTGCGAGAGCATCTCCTGAAAAATTGCTAGGGTTTTTTGTGCTTCTTCTTTATCTAAAACTTCAATGGCAAACCCTGCATGTACAAGGACATAATCCCCTATTGATGCTTCAACTAAAGTGATATTTACTTTTCTTGATGTTCCTTGTCCATAGTCTACCATAGCATGTTGTTCATCTGCTTCGATGCTGATGATTTTTCCAGGGATTGCTAGACACACGATGGTGGCTAAACAAGAGGTTTATTTAAAATTAACTCTCATTATCAGATTATTAACAGGTAGTTGGATTTAGTGAAAAGGGTTCTTAGCCAGTTGTTTACCATGTTTAAGGATGAGAGTAAAAATAAATAGAGAAGCCAAGCAGAGGACAATGGTGGCTCCGGGTGGTAAATCATAGTTTAAAGATAGTGCTGATCCAAAGAGAGTAACCACGCAACCAATGAGTACAGCAGAAGACATCATATGTTTCAGGTTATGAGTAAAAAGATTAGAAATCGCTGCAGGGATCGTCAGCATCGCTATGACTAAGACGACTCCAACAACTTTGATAAGGACCACGGTAGTCAGGGCAATTAACACCATTAAAACAAGGTATAACAAATCAACTTTTATACCTGAGATACGAGCGAATTCCTCATCAAAGGTAAGCACATGTAAATCCTTGTACAATACTATTGTAATTATGAGAATGAACACAAGTAAACCCACCATGAGATAGAGGTCTTGCAGTTGAATCAAGAGAACATTGCCAAACAGGATACTTACTGGATCCTGCACCAGGATTTTGCTTCTATCTACTTGATTTAAAAACAACACTCCTAGAGCCATACCAACAACCCAGAGAATACCAATGGTGGAATCCTCTCGTAATCGTGTTCTAATAAAAGGAAATCCCATGATCACTGCAGCAGAAAGAGCAAAGAGTAACGCCCCGATAAGAGGCTCAATAACAACTACTCCAAGATATTGAAGGTAATACGCAAATCCAATACCACCAAACGTGGTGTGAGCTATTCCACCGCTGATAAACACAATTCGTTTTACTACAACATAGGTGCCTATGATGCCGCAGGCTACACTTGCTAAGATTCCCGCTATCAGCATCCTTTGAATAAAGGGATATTGCAAGAGCTCAATAATATCTGCAACCAACCTTGATTACACCTTCTTTTTTTGTTTATGCTCATCAAGGACTCTATGAGGAACACCATGAGCAATCAAGTCAACCGGACAACTGTAGGTTTTTTCTAGCATCTCTTTGCTGATCATTTTATCATCATCATGAGTAAACATGAAATGATTCAAACAGGCAACACGATTCACATAAGAAGAAATAACACCAATGTCATGAGTCACTAAAACAATGGTAACTGTTTTATTCAATTCTTTCAAAAGTGTATAGAAATTTAACTGTAAATCCTTATCAATACTTGCGGTTGGTTCGTCAAGAAGTAAAATCCTGGGATTTGATACTAAGGCACGGGCGATAAACACCCGTTGTCGTTGACCACCGGAGAGTTCCCCGATATGACGTTTTTTGTATTCTTCCATTTTTACTTTTTTTAATGCTTCAAGTGTCGCTTGTTTATCCTCAGATGAGTACAATGGGTGAATACCGCGGATGCTTCTACGACCCATCAACACGACATCCCACACCGAAATCGGATATTGCTTATCATACTCAGCATATTGTGGGACGTAACCAATGTGTTTCCGCCCAATTTTCGGAGGTTGACTATAGATATGTATGAATCCTTTTGTTGGAGAAAGTAGCCCTAGTATGATTTTTAAAAGAGTGGATTTACCACCACCGTTTGGACCAATTATACCAAAGAAATCACCGTCATAAATAGTGCAATTGATGTTTTCGATGATAGCTTCATGATCATAACCCGCAGTGATATCATTGACTTGTATGGCACTATTTTTTTTCATTGAAGATTTTGCCCCTCACAATACAATTATGACAATACCCAGAGATTTTAATTACTTATTGGGTTTTAACTGACGTCGAATCCAGCTACCATATCTGTGGCAAGTTGTGTAATGGTTTCTTTATAATCAGTCATTAAAGGATTGGCAAACACAACGTTTCCACCAATTTCAGATGCTATAGTCTCTGCACTAGATGTGTCATATTGCGGGGCAACAAAAATAACAGTGATATTTTCAGTTTGTGCTTGTGTAATAATCGCATCAATTCCTGCTGGCCCTGGCTGTTTTCCTTCGTCTTCAATAGCAATCATCTTTAAATGATAGGTATCGCCAAAATATCCCCATGCGGGATGATACACCATGAATGATTTTCCCTCAAATGGTTCTAAAAGAGTACTCACATTTGTATGTAGATTATCAAGTCTTGTAAGATATAATTGATAATTTGAGTAATAGTCATCTTGATGGTCAGGATCAATGGAAATTAATCCGTTATAAACAACTTCAGCCATTTTTTTGAAATTTACTGGTGAGGTCCATATATGAGGATCTGTACCTTCATGGTCGTGTTCTTCCTCGTCATGTTCATCCTCTTCTTCCTCCTCATCATGATGTTCCATTCCATAATGATCATCAAAAGAGAAAACAGTTATTTCCTCTGAACAATCAAATACCTGTAAACCTTCATTCTGTTCGAGTATTGTTTCCATGTGAGCAACTTCAAATTCAACACCAGAACCGACAGTGAAATACGCTGTTGCCTGAGCAACCTTTGTCATCTGCTCTGGAGTTGGTTCAAAAGAATGAGGGCTTTCACCAGCGGGAACCATAACGGTGACCTCGACATGGTCACCACCAATGAATTCAACCATCTCTATCTGTGGTACAATAGTGACTAGTATTCCAACATTTTCCGATGTTTGAGTATCAATACATCCACTGGTGATAATAATGAGAAACACGACTGCTATCAAGCCTAATGATACGTAGTTAATATTCATGATGTGGCTCCATTTTGCAACTAGATAATTATTAACATTTATAAAATTTGTTATTAACTTTTATGATTATATATTTAAATAAGTTATTAATTACAGATGAATAATGACCATAATTAGTGTATCTCTAAATGAACCTATCCTCAAAGACATTGAAAGAATTCAACATGAATATGGCTATTCAGGGAGATCTGAAGTAATACGAGCGGCGACTCGATTACTGTTATCAGAACATAAGGACATTGAAAAAATAAAAGGAGAGCTCAATGCCATACTCATCGTCATTCATAATCATGATCATGAAACAACGGTTTCAGCAATAAAGCATGATTTCAAAGAAATAACGAAAACTCAAATTCATAGTCATTTTGAAAAGGAACAATGCCTTGAAATCTTTGTCCTACAAGGTGAAGCAAAGAGTATAAAAGAAATGACCAGACAATTTGAAACAAACAGAAAAATGGATATTGTCAAATTAATAACACCATAATTTAAATTCGGTATATTTTGTTTTTTTGCATTTTCCATACAGTGATACCAAGAAGCAGGAGAAAACTACTGCATCCTACGAGTGCAAGGATGAGAACTGGCGAAAAGGAAAATTCAACAGCAACATCATCTGGCACCCCTAGAAGTAACCCTCCATCAGTCGGTTCGGCTTGTGAATATACATATGAGAAGAGCCCTGCAATAAACGCGCAGAAGGAAACGACGGTTGCTCCAATCAGTACTGCTATCCGTCCTGTTTCTGGATGAAGCAGACAGCGAGCTTTCCAGGACAAATCATAATAAATCCATTTATGCCCTGGTCGCTCATGACGTTTCACTAGTTCAACATCAGTTAATTTTGAAAGATGCTCGTGAACGGTTGCCTTCTTCAGTTTCATATGAGCGGTAAGTTCTTCCAAAGTCATCTTTCGTTGATCTAATGATTTTAGAATATCGATACGAGTATCTGATGCAAGAATTTTGAAGGTGGGGGCATCAAGTTCAACTTTGGGCATACTATTTTCTCTCTTCGATTCTTCTATGGTGGTCCTGCTTTAAATACCATAGGATTTTGTCTGGTCAGAGCCAAACGATTGAGAATGTGAAATGGTCATTTTGTTATCAATACTCCATCAATATCTTTTTTATTTTCTTTTTTTTACAAAAAATCTTATATATCTAATATTTGATAATAGTTTAGATTGTGGAGGAAAATTCAGATGACAGTATCAAAAGGAGTATTCATCGCAATTTTTATCTTACTATCAGTACCATTACTGGTAGTTGCCAATGCTAGTACGACCTTGTTTCAGCCAACCCATGCTGTATCAAATTCAGATGCATATTTAAGAAATGATTATCAAGATATACTAAGTGAATTGGGAGACACCACAACATCGGAAGATACAGCAACTGTCTATAACAGTGATGGCAACACCCCTGAACAAACCATTTCGGGCACCTATGAAACCACTAATGGGAAACAGGTTATCCCAAACCTAGATGCATACTGGGGAATCGTAGATGATCCAGAGCCCATTGGAACACTGACTGGTTATATATTATCTCTTGGGTATAATTCCCAAACACAAGAATTAATCCGACCATACCTCTGTATGAAAGGCCCCTATCAAAGTGATGAAATACATCTGAACTTTCCGCTTGAGGAGAACCCCTTTGAAGGGTTACTTTTTCCATATGTCGGAGCACCATCAGAGGACATCACTGGATCCTATTGGGGAACAGGTGGTGACCCAGGTGATTTCATAGCCTTTTTTATTTGGAACGGTGACACCTACTGGATTATGGGAGATAGTTACAATATGGAAACATGGTTGGAGTAAATCCTCTCTTGCCCTCTTTTTCTTTTTTGCATTTGTTTTTTCTTCATCCCAATGATTTATAAGTAGAATTATATTTTAGAGACGCCTATTAATTTAATCAATAGGAGGAAGACCATATACTATGACAAAAAATAGAATTTTTTTAACCTTGATAATTTTATTATGTGTATCTCTATGTTCACCATCAATTCTGGCTAATAGTGCTCCTCTTGATGACATAGATCCCCTTGTAGATATTGAAGTTACTGTATCATTTCAAAAAATACGAGCGTTTGATAAACTTGATTTGCAGCTGTTAGTCAATGAATATATCGACAAAAATAGTGACCCGGATTTTTACATAAAAGTATTCATCAATGGGGAAGAATTTGTGAGTCCTGTATGGTCTGAAACAAAATATATCTATGAACCCAACTGGTCAGCAACTCTTAATGTTCCAGATGATGAACGCTATGTCGATATCACTATTCAACTCTGGGATTCCTATGACGAAGGAGCAATTGAGGAAGATATGCTCTGTGACATCAGTGGTGATCCTGAAACCTATGATGTAGACCTTGAATATGATCTCTATACCGGTCATTGGACTGGTGATGACTCATTAGGGGATCCTAGTGGGTATGGCCGCCTGAGTGGCTGTGATGATGGGTCTATCTATGCTCATGATCGCGACTGTGAACTCTGGTTTGATATATCCTTTAATGACTATGATGCTGATTCAATACCCTACTGGATGGAAACAATAACCTATGGAACAGATCCTATGGTGAATGATACTGGAGCAGATGATGATGTAGATGGCGTTCCTATTGAATGGGAGTGGAAATGGGGTTTTAATCCGCTTCAGAAAGAAAATCATGAAGAGCTCGATCCAGAAGAAGATGGATTACATAATATCGAGGAATATATGACAAGCCAATGGTGTTCAGATCCCTATCGTAAGGATTTATTCATGGAGATGGATCTCATGGAACAAGCAGACTTCCCAGAGGGAGCAAAAGAACTGCTCTATACTGTATATGATCGACAGAATGTCGTCTATCATCTTGATGATGGAGACTGGGAAGGAACAGGAACAGATATCATCCCCTATGATGAAAGCACGTCTCCCTTAGAACGAAATGAAATCTATGAAGAGTATTTCCTTCATGGTGATCCCAATAATAGTCGACTTGGTATCTTTCATTATGGCGTCGTTGTCTATCAAGATGAAGAAGTAAATGGGTGCGCCTTTGGAAGTAATCGCTTCCAAGTTTCCAGTCATGGTATGGAGGAAAAAGCAGAGTTCCCCCTATTAGATCGTGATGTCGTCTACGCAAGTGCCTACATGCATGAAACAGGGCATACTCTAGGGTTTATGCCCATACCGGGTCATAACCGGTTTAGTAAATATTTTTATCAACTTGGCTGGTGGCTGAATCGTCCGTATATATCCTGCATGAACTATGGGTACATGTATAAAATGGTGGATTACTCAAATGGAGAACGACTGTTCAGAGATTATGATGACTGGGAACGCATGGATCTCACGTATTTTCAGCGATCTTGGGGATGGTAACAACAGATAAAATACTCAAGATAAGAAAAACTGAAAACCTATAAATACACTGTAATAATGTCCCCCATCCGGTTTCACCAAGTATGATAACACAACAGGATCTCGATAGTCTCACCAAGTGGTTTACTTCAACTGTGCACAGTTATTATTCAAAGGATCCTTTTATCCAACAAAATATTCTTTTAAAAGAACAGCACACTCATCGAGTCTGTAGTAATATTAAAAAAATAGCTACTGCTCTTCAATTATCTTTCGAAGAAAAACTTCTTGCAGAGGTCATCGCTTTATTTCATGATCTGGGAAGATTTGAACAATTTAAACAATATCAAACATTTGATGATCGTCGTTCCATCAATCATGCTCATCTCTCTGTCGAGATGATAAAAAAAGCTCATCTGCTTTCATCATTGACCCAAGAAGAACAACAGCAGATTCTAACTGCGATTAACCATCATAATGTTCATCTTCTCCCAAAAGATGGCTCATCAAAATGGTTTTACACAAAACTCTTACGAGATGCAGATAAAATAGATATTTATTATGTCCTAGCCAATTATTACCAACAAAAAGACACCTCTTCCAATCTTGCTCTTGAGTTTCATCTTCCCAAGAGTGATACCATCGACCCTTTAATATTGCAGAAGCTGTTCCAGCATCGAATCATGACGTGGGATGAAGTCTCCACAAGTACAGATATGAAACTTTTACAGATAGCTTGGGTATATGACTTGAATTTTCCATTCTCTTTTCAGGAACTTGTACATCAGGGCTCATTGGATAGAATCATTGCATCACTTCCCGAAGGATCAGAAAAACAACAAATTCAGGAGCATATTGGAACCTTTGTCAATGCCCAACAACACACTAGTCCTCTTTTATCAAACAAAAGAGAGAAGCATTAGATACTCACAGGCGTCCATTGATCCCATTTTGTAAAACTTTTTTTAAATAGTATCCAAGCAAAAGGAAGAAGCAATGGACTTGCAAGCATAGATAACGGGTAGATGATAGCCCCCAAGGTTGCGACAAAGAGAACCGGGCATAAAATACCAGCATAAGGAATGAATACTTTAGAGTCATACATTAAAAAAGCAGGATGCAACCCCGTAAGATATACTGTTACAGATAGCATAAACACGGCAATGGATATAAACAAAAGCAGAGCAGGTATGAAATAGTATATCTGATCCATGGTGAGCGCTGCAATAGCAAGTACCACTACAGAGAATATGTTGATGATGAGAAAACTGTTGATTTTACTGCGGAGAATGGTTGATACTTTCACTGGAAGAAACAGGTACGGGTTGAAGGAATCAAACTCGGTGAGCATGTTATAAATTGTTGCTGAAACAATACCTAAGAATATCGCAAAAATCATCACACTTTCAATACCTGGTATAAGCTCGATAAAAACCGATAAAAACAGATAGGTAAAAAAGACTGGTAAAAGAAAAGAAAAAATAACTTTTCCTAGTCCTCCCTCGCTGCGTTTCAAATCAATGAAATCCTTAGCCATATAAAATGCATAGTGACTGAAACCAAAACGTTGTGACCAGGGTGTCAGTAAGTTACGGTAATGTTTCTTTTTACTTGAGTATTCAACGTTGACAAATACAACTGAAATCAAGGAGCTTACCGTGATAATCGCAAGCAGCAACGCCAACACAATCCATGAAAATGAATAATATAAACTATACGGAAATAAGAAGAATTCGAGGGTTATCGAGTATACCAGCGTGGAAACAGCAACGATGACACCACTGCCCACAAGAAGCAACAGCAGAAGAATACTGGAATGTGCATACACCGTTGAGAGGAAGAAAACAAGGGAAAGCCCTAAGAGAAAGGAAAGAATAAGACTTCCACAGGCAATAAAAGAGGTACCTATGGAGAAACCAATAAACGGGGAAGCAAGGAGAAATCCACTAAAAATTGGTATGATCCATAAGAAGAGGTAGTAGATGATATCTTTGACAAAAAACGCAAGAAACACCTTTTGCTCTGATACAGGGAGCGCACGTGAAGAATACGCAAGAAGGCTGATTTGGCCGAATCGTCGGTTCATAATTTCTTTACCAAAGAGACCAAAAGCACCAACGCTGACTCCAAAGAATACGAAGATAAAATGGACATAACGGAACAGTTGCTCTGTGGTAAGTATGGATAACAGGTAAGGGATAAATAATGAAAAAACAAAAGTCCCTATACCAATAAGAAGTGGGAAATAGGCAAAGGTTTGATTCTTGGCTGTTTTGGTATGCATCCGCCATTCTTCTTTGATCATCGCTAATAGGAGCTTGCGGAACATGACCGTCACTGTTCCTTCACAAGTTTAATAAAAAAACTCTCTAGATGTTGCTTGGATTGTTTTACTTCATCAATGGTTCCTGTATGCAGGAGATGACCCTTGTCGAGAACAGCGATTTGGGTGCAGATTTCTTCAGCGATTTCTAGGACATGCGTGGAGAAAAAGATAGTGTTGCCTTGGTTGACATAGTCGAGAAGGAAATCCTTGAACACTCGCTGAATCAAGGGATCTAGGTTGATAAGTGGTTCATCGATAAAGGCAAGTTGAGGCTCATGTAAAAATGCTTGAGCGACCATGAGTTTTTGTCTGGTTCCCCGTGATAAATCCTTACATAACGTGTTTTTTTGATCTACAAAATCAAAGCGATGCAGCCAGGTATCAATACGTTCTTCAGGGTTTTTTAGGTTGCGTATATGACAAACAAAGGAGAGATATTCCTCAGCGGTAAGAAAACTTGGTGGTGTTTCCTGCTCAGGGATGATGCCTACGATTTTTCTTGTTTGAATTGGTTCTTTCAAGACATCAGTACCCAAGACGGCGATCGATCCTTGTGTTGGTTTGAGTTGCCCAGTCAGCATCTTGATCATGGTGGTTTTCCCGGAGCCATTGGGTCCAAGGAGTCCAAAGAGTTCGCCTTGTGGTACCGTCAGAGAAACATTATTTACAGCGGTGAGATCCCCAAAGATTTTGGTACAATTTTGTACACTAATGGCATCAATCATGTAGCATCCCCTTCTTCACAAGGTTATATCCCTGTGTGGTTATTAAATCTGATTGGTAAAAAAACCAACCTCTACTCGTATATCATAAAGAGAATCATGATGATGTGAGATCAAAATACTTGAGCAGAGAGGACCATAGGTGTGTGATCTGTTGTTGAAGAGATGTCTTTTCGAGTTCCATCACTGTTTTTTCTTGTACCATCGCCTCAGTGAACACAGGATCATAAGGAAGTTTATCCACAAATAACTCGTGTTCCTTGCAATATTGTTCTATTGCTGCTGTGTTCTCCTCGTTGATAGTGTATTTATTGATGCATACTGCTGTGGGGATGTTAAAATGCTGGGCGACTTGATGGACGCGTTTAAGATCATGAATACCCGAGAGTGTTGGTTCTGTGACGATAAGGACAGCATCTACCCCAGAGATTGCAGCAATAACTGGGCAGCCAATACCAGGTGGACCATCTATTAAAATGAGATCATGGTTTTTATCTTCAGCAAGATGGATCGCGTTTTCACGAACGAGTGTTACGAGTTTGCCACTGGCTTCTTCTGCAGTATGAAGCACGGCATGACAAAGAGGTCCAAACCGGGTTTCTGATATATAAGCAAGTCCTGATTCACGTTCAACAAGTGTGATTGCTTTTTGCGGACAGACATATGCACAAACGCCGCAGCCTTCACAACGATCTTCGTTAATATGGATGTCTTCGTCGATGGCATTGAAGTTGCAGGCGCGATAACAAGCTTGGCAATCATCACATAAGATGGCGTCAACGGAGGCAAGTTTCAAACCGTGGAATCCCATGGTTTTTTTAATCACTGGTTTTAGCACCAAAGGTAAATCTGAGGCGTCGACATCACAATCAGCAAATACAGCATTTGTGGCAAGTGAAGCAAACGCTGCAGTAAGAGAAGTCTTACCTGTGCCGCCTTTCCCGCTGATCACTGTGAGTTGTTTCATTGTGCTGCCTCCTCCTGTATTCGCTGCCATAGTTGTTGGAATTGCTGTTTCCAATGGGTACTTGAGGTAACAAAAGGCTCTCCTCGAGAGTACATGTGCGCAATGTCTTCACTTTGTGGGATTTTCATAAGAATAGGGATTTTTTCAACACGACAATAGTTTTCTACTTCTTTATCACCAATACCATCCCGGTTGATAATCACTCCAAAGGGAACATAGAGATGACGTACTGTGTTAACTGCAAGTTTTAAATCATGTAATCCAAAGGGAGTAGGTTCGGTAACAAGGATACAAAAATCAGCTTCTTGTACTGATTCAATCATAGGACAAGCAGTCCCTGGGGGCGAGTCAATAATCACATGTCGATCGGTGACAATGCGATCTTTGACAGCTTTGATCACAGGTATAGCAAGGCTTTCACCAACATCCAGCAGTCCTTGTACAAAAGAGATTCCCTCCTGTTTCCCTGTTTCTACCGTGCCAACTTTATGATGCTTCCAGCTGATAGCATCCTGAGGGCAGACCATGGCACAACCGCCGCAGGAGTGACAGAGCTCAGGAAACACTAACACTTGTTTTTTCACGACAGCCATTGCATGAAATGCACAAAAACGAGCACAGGCTCCACAATACGTACATTTCTCTTTGTCAATAAGCGGGGTTTTTATAGAAACATCTGTAGAGTCTATTATGGGTACATGAAGAAACACATTTGCATTTGGTTCTTCAACATCACAATCACAAAATTGAACATTACCAATACTGAGAGCTAGGTTTGCTGCCACTGTTGTCTTCCCAGTTCCTCCTTTGCCACTTGCTATACTTACAATCATTGTTTCACCTTTAAGAGAAGTGTTCCCACTTTACTTTGTATATCTCGTGCTACTAAAGGGCACTTAACTACAAGTAGAAATGTAACATCACGTTCAACATCACTTAATCCCTCATAATTTCCCTGCCCTTTCGAAATTACCATATCTGAAGAGGAGAAAAGTTTCATGAAGTGTTGTGATGCAGCAGGTAAGACCATACCTGGTGCTGAGTATTCTTGTTTTTCATCTCCCTCAATTATTGTTGCAATGGTGTCAATGCCTGCAAATTCGGCATCTTCTCGTGTTGCATCGTTGATAATTGGGTGAGCTCTGACAACATAGGTGACCTGTTTACCTTGCTTCACAAGTTCTTCGATGAGGATTTTATCAAAAAATATTTCTCCAGTGTTGTCTGCAAGATAGAGAATCGTGTGTGCTTTGTCTAATGATTTTTGAAACTGTTGATATGCTGCATCATCAAGTGGTTTTGTTGTTATATCCTTGAGATATTCATCGACATTAAAACGTGTGGTTGTACCAAAATCAATAACATTACCAATAATAGCAAGTTGAACCGCGGTACGAAGGGGATCCTCTGCTTGTTCTACTCTTTTTTTAAGATGAGCATATTGGTTTTTTACCTTCGTATTTGAAGCATCCTTTATTGTTTTATAGGGATCTTCTGACTGGGTAAGAGATCTGATAATCCTGTGAACCTCTGTTGATATTTCAGGGGGGGATTTGGTGAAAGAGATAGAAGTCAGATATGTCATAACTTGTTTCAATACCTCTGATTGTATCTCTTCATCATCTGTAGCCATGCGTGCGGCTTCAAGGGATTGTCGTAGAAAACAAGGGATGCACTCGAGATACGTTCTCATTCTTTCACGTGCCAGCTTCCCTACTCATGATGACGATCTCGAAACGCATGTTGTGCACACGCTTGATCAATGGATGCTTTCTGTAGTTTATCTTGTTGAAAGGCATCTATTGCATCTTGAACGGATCCTGAAGCTCCAATGTACACCGTGATACCAAGTCCTTCAAACATGCTAATAGCACGTCTCCCAAGACCTTGGCAGACCATGACTTGAACACCTTCCCTAGCCATAATCTCTGGCGGATCACCTTGTCCACCCATATGATGACTGACATTGGGGACAACTTTTACTTCCTTTGTTTCAAGATCAATAATAGTGTAGGTGGGGACTCTTCCAAAATGCTCACCAACACGATCATCAAGACCTTTCTCACCCATCGTTGGAATACAAATCTTCATACTAATCACCCTCGTTGTCCTGCATGACTTCCCACAGTAGGGTTATTGGTCTCTGCATAGGCTCCTTTTTTATATTGTTCCACAACATCCTTCACAGTTCCTTGTACTCCTGTGATAATTTGAATACCTGCCGCAGAAAGCGTATCAAAAGCATTAGGGCCAACATTACCAGTCAAGACCACGTTAACACCAGCGTTTGCTATAGTTTGAGCTGCTTGTATACCCGCGCCACCAGCAGCCATAACACTTGCATTTTGTATGACGTTAACCTCCATTGTTTCAGAGTCTACGACAAGGAAATAGGCACAACGACCAAACCGGGGGTCAACATCAGCGTCTAATGTCTTGTTTTTTGAAGTGATTGCTAGTTTCATATTATCTCATCTCACCTAAAGCCATCTCGGCTGCATTGACTAGTTGATAAGCAATTGGTGATGCTGTCACTGCTGGATGTGTTCCAAGTTGGAAGGTTGCAATATCATCAGCGGTCATCTTCTTTTGAATACACGCACTAATCGTATTTGCGCATTCTCCAACGCTATCTCCGCCTCGCACTTGACCACCAATGATCTCACCTGTTTTTTTGTTAAAAACAAGTTTTACTTTCATCTTGGCCATACCTGGCATGCCACCTGGATGTCGATTTGGGGATTCAGCTTGCCCTGTCGCAACTTCATAGCCGTGGTCTTTCGCCATTTTTTCAGTGAGACCAGCCATACCAAATGCTGTATCTCCCACTACTGTTGAAAACACGCCTACGACGCCTTTATTTTCTCGGCGTTTTCCAAACAGATTTGCCCCCGCGATACGTGCCTCCATTGTCGCAATAGACGCAAGTTTGAGACCAGAGGGTTTATCTGAGAAAAATGATTTTTTACTTGTGCAGTCACCACAGGCAAAGATGTGCTGATCAGAGGTCATCATACTAGAATTAACAATAATACCACCACGATCGGTTTCTAACCCTGCTTTTTCAGCAAGCTCGATATTTGGTTTGACTCCTACTGCTACAAGGACAAGATCTGCTGGTAATTCCCTGCCATCGGAGAGTTTCACACCTTCAACTTTTGTATCACCTGTTACCTCTTCAAGTTTCACACCAGTGATAAGGTTGATGCCTCTTTCTTTTAGATTTGCTTCTGCCTCCTGGCAGAATTCATCCTCAAAGGCTAACATCAGACAATGAGGTAGCAGTTCAACAATGGTGACATTTGCATCTCTATTTTTTTTACATTCATCAGCAAATTCAACACCAATAAAGCCTCCACCTAAAATCACAATGTCCTTCTTATCCTTCATTTGATCCAGTAATGTATGTAAATAGGGAGTGTCCTTGACTACCTTATAGACATTTTCTTTATCTAATCCAGGAATAGGAAGATCCAATGGTGTTGACCCGGTTGCTAAAATTAATTTATCATACTGGACAGTTTCGCCGTTTTTTGTACTCACTGTTTTTGCTTCTTTATTAATATCAATAACTTCATCGACAAGTAAATCTATACCTTTATCGGTCACTGCTCCATCAGGTATCAAGTTTTTATCTGGAGTGTGGACGGTACCAAAAATATAGGGTATGCCACAGGGGATTTGCACTTGTTTTTCTTTCCGAATTAATAGTACTTTTTTCTCAGGGTAATGCCTACGGCAGGTAATCGCGGCAGGGATGCCTGCTGCACTTCCTCCAACTACTACGACATCAGTTTGTTTCATATTCTCTCTTTCCTCCTAATTTTTTTTTTATGATCGTGTCAGTAATGCTCCGCATTTCGGGCATTTTCTTGTGTAACAAGGGACGCCAAGCTGATGTGGTTCACGATGTCCACAATTTGGGCAGAGACAATCACCTCCACTACCTAATCCACGTCCAGCTCCTCGTCCTCGACCTTGTCCCCCTCCACGGGGACCGGTTCCATCTCCACCTGGCATAGTTATCACGTTTTCTTCTTTGTAGAAATTTGTTGTTCAATATTTTTTTGAAGTGTTTCAAATGCTTTCTTTGTTGATGAATCATCATCAG
>Ga0272442_10004924_pt1 | contig 18042 bp, 13 predicted proteins | sample SSMForm2O_FD_200262 | JGI IMG/M metagenome (GOLD analysis project Ga0272442, IMG submission 200262) | Marine sediment archaeal communities from Little Sippewissett salt marsh, Falmouth, MA, United States - SSM-Form-2O | ecosystem: Environmental > Aquatic > Marine > Wetlands > Sediment ... | reverse complement strand
AGTCAAGGGGCGTGAGGAGCTCGTGCGCGTGTTCGCCCTTCGCCGCTTATAAAGCCTTCCCACAATTCATTAGAATAGCTCTCGAATGCTCTGTCCGTTTCCCTCTCCTCCCCTTTATAAGGGGAGGCGGGGAGGGGTAAAGTTTTCTCCAGCGGCAAAGCTCACGCTCTTAAAAGCAACCCCCTCTTTAATCTCCCCCTTGGTAAGGGGGAGAAACGAGTATTGCCGATCCCATTATCTTCATTTGGATATTGTATTCTAGAATCACGCTAGAGATTAAGGCTGGCTGGCTTGTTCCAGCCGATCCAGCTCCCGCGAGAGCGCCGCGAAATCTTCCTCGGTGATTTCCCCGTCTTCGATCAGGCCCCGGATGGATTCATCATAATCGAGCCACAGAAAAAAACTGGGCCGCCGTCCCTTGCGAGCGTCGTCTCGAATCCCCTCCAGCCGCTCGACCAGCTGAGCCTTGGATTCATCATCCAAATCGGATTGCTTGACCAAATCGATGAATTCGCCGACGTCGGTCGAAATGCCGAAGTTGACAAACGCTTTCGAGCCGAAGTACCCCCCAACGCAAACGATCAAAAAGAGGAATCCCCCGACCAGGATACAACCGCAAACAATCTTCGGCCAATTGGACTTTTTTTGATCTGCCATGAACCCGTTGTTCATAATCCTCCCTCTTCCGGATGGGCGCCGCCTGATGGGATCGTTCTCAGCCCCCTACTTTGGACGCAAAATAGCCGCCTCAGTTCAATCTGATTCCAGTGGCCGGCTCGCCCGTCGGAGGGCGAAAACTTCACGGCCTCGGTTCGTTCCGGCGACTGGCAAACGACCTCGTTATCATGGCTGACCGGGCGGCCGCTGTCAAGTTTCGCCTTGCCTCGGGTATTTCCCACCCCAAGGCGTGGGCCACCGGGAGGCTATTGTGCCTTCTCTCCCCAAGACAAATGTTGATGTTCTCGCCTCAAATCGATACAATGGCCATTCCAGCAACGTTGGTCAAGTTCAATGAAGCGAGGTTGAAAAGCGGGAAATGAAGCGAATTGCAGTCGGGATCATGCTCTTATTATTGACCGTCGCGGGCTCCGTCGCCCCGGCACAGGAAAAGAAGATCGTCGCCGGTTGGGGCTCGGGATACGGGGCTTTCGGCCGCTTGATCGCGCCTTCGGGAGCGCAACGCGGCCCGCAGAGCATTTGCGCCGCCACGGACGGACGCCTGTTTATCCTGGACACCTTCAACAACAGCCGGGTCATGGCCTACAATCGCCGGGGGGAAATCCAGCAGCAGATTACCAACCAGTTTCCTTCCAGCGGCTACGTTGACCTGGAAATCGAACAAGGCCAAATCCTGTACCTGCTGGACCTGTCGCGAAACGCCGTCAACCGGATCGATCTCGAGGATAAAAGCCAGAAGCTGATTACGGCCGAAGTTCTGGGAGTCAGCGGGGAGATCACCCTCATCAGCAAGGATCTCAAGGGCAAGGTCTATGTTCGCGACGACCAGGAGCATGACCTCGCGCTCGACCTGCAATACAAGGGCAAGCTGCTTGCCTTTAAATCCTACTTCGGAAAACAGCCCACGAAACACCTGATCCGGTGGACGAACGCGGGCGTCGCGTTTCCCATCGAATTTAAGTTCCCCATCATCAGCGTCGAATACCGGGGCTTCTGCCCGACGCGTGGATTCTTTCTCGAAGTCGAAATCCAGACGCCGAAGCAGCGAAGACGCCGAATGGTCAGCTACGACTCAAACGGCTGGAAAAAGCGGCTCCAGGAACTCAAACCCCGCGGCAATTTTCATTATCAGAAGGCCAGCTGCATCGACGACGCGGGGCGCATCTACCAGCTGGTTTGCAGCGAAGAAGGCGTCCAGGTGTTGATGTGGAAGTAGTATTTTGACCGCCTTCGAACGATCTGATAAATTGGTTTCGGCGTTCGAGCGCTTATCGAAATGATTGTCCAAATGAAGCACAAAAAGCGGCGATGAACCTCTCTCCCCCTTACGAAGGTCGCAGACGCGCCGAGGCGGGGGGAGCTGGAGGGGGTTGCTTTTTAGGGCGAGAAGCATTACTTCTGGAAAAATTACCCCACCCCGCCTTCCGCACCAGGGCGCGTCTGCGACCTTATAAAGGGGAGGAGAGGGAAACGGACAGAACCTTCATGAACCGGTCGGAAAGGATCGCCCTTCGCGTTCTGGTCGCTCTTTACGTTCTTGTATTTTCCATCTACACCCTTGAACGCCATAATCGGTTCAATTCTTCCGCTCTCGATCTCGGCATTCAGGACAACGTGCTGTGGAACACGCTCCACGGCCGGCCGTTTCGCTCTTCAATTGAAACCGAGAACTACCTGGGCGACCACGTCACGCTGACCATTCCCCTCTTCAGCCTGTTTTACCTGATCCGGGACGACGTGCGGATCATCCTGATCCTTCAGACTCTTCTGCTGGCGGCCGGGGCTTTTCCCCTGGCCCGATTGGCGGCCAAGAAGCTGAAAACTGCCTGGGCCGGGCCGGCCGCGGCGCTGGCCTACCTTTTCTATCCCCCCCTCGGCTTTATCAACCGGTTCGACTTTCACCCCGAAGTCGCGGTGGTGCCGCTGCTGCTCTTTGCGGTTTGGTGCTTCGAAGAAAAAAGAAACGGTTGGGGGTATCTGCTGACGCTTCTGGCTCTCGGGTCAAAGGAGCAAATCGGATTGGTGATCGGCGTTTGGGGGCTGTCGTTGCTGCTGTTCGAGCGAAATTGGAGACGCGGCCTTCTATTTACTATTCTCGGCTTCGGGTGGTCCTACTTCGCCTTGTTTCACGTGATTCCATTCTTCCGGGGCGAAGGGTCCGATACGCTGAGCCGGTACAACTATCTTGCCGAGAGTCCGGGAGGACTGCTTGCTGTGCTTGTGCATGAACCGGGGCGAGTGCTGGGCCAGCTGTTCAATACGCCCGAGCGCCGTCTCTATGTGTGGCGGCTTCTTTGGCCCGTTGCCGGTCTGTGTCTTCTCTGCCCAAAGCGTTTTCTAATCGTCCTGCCTGTTGTAGGCTACAACCTGCTTTCGCGAGAGATCAATCAGCACTCGATCTATTATCAGTATAACGCTCCGCTGATCCCTTGGGTGTTCGTCGGCGCGATCGAGGGATTGGAGCAGTTTGAAAAGGGCCGAACGCGGCTGTTTCGGTGGATTCGTTCCAAAGAGCGGTGGGCTCTCAGCCGAATCGGACTGGGGGCGATTGTTTTATGCTCGCTGGCGGCCTTTGCCCTCCATAATCCGCTCGGGACGAAAATCGGAAGACCCCACTACGAGGTTTACGGCTGGGAGCGCATTGGAAACGCCCGCGAAATCCGGCAGGCCGCCGGGATGATCCCTCCCGCGGCGGACTTGGCGACGACGATGGGACTGGCGCCGCACTTCACCCACCGGCAAGAGATTCGCCTGTGGTGGGGGGGAGCGCACCTGGACAGCGACTATATCCTGGTTAACTTATTCGATCACCGCTGGGGCACTTCGTTTGCGCAATACATCGAGTGGCTCGGTCAGGCCATCGAGACGCACGGGCATCGCGTCATCTACTTTAACAACGGGGTGGTCCTGACCGAGAGTCGCGAGAAGAACCTGCCGGATCGAACGGAGGAAGTCAGCGGCTTCTTGACAGATCAGAGCCATCGCAAGCGACCGCGCCACATCATCGGCTTTGAAATCGATCCCGTCTCGGGACATCGCATGATTCTCTACCGCTCGGGCAGCGCACTCGATATAGATACGAAAAAGCCCGAGCGGCTTTTTTCGCAAGGCGGCGACCTGATCGCCTTTACCTATCTTCCCGCGGGACGGGGCGCGATCGGACTCGGCGAGCAGGGCCGACTCTTGGTTCCCGATTCGTCGAACATTCAGGAAGGCTCCCGGCGACCGCTGTCAATTTTCACCGATGTCGAATCCACCCCGGACGGCCGAGGTTGCTACGTTCTTGACCGCTTTGGCCGAATCTCGACCTACGGCACGGCAAAATCTTTCGGCGACGACTGGCGGCGCAGCGACGCGGGAGCAGCCGTGGACCTGGCGCTGACGCCGGACGGCCAAGGCTACGCCATTCTCTGGAGCCATGGTCAGGTCGCGATGTTCGGGCAGTGCAAGCTCGAACCGCCGTTTCAGCCGTTCGGCTGGAACATCGCCCGAGCGCTGCTACTCACCGGAGCGGACCGGGGTTATCTTCTCGATGGCTATGGCGCGATTCATTCTCTCGGCTCGGCGCCGAAGATCGTCTGCAGTGGATACGATCTGGTCGACCGCATGATCGACCTGGAGATCGACGCGGAAGGCCGCGCCTGGGTTCTCGATCAGAAGGGGCGTTTCCATCCCGCCGCCCCGTCGGCTGAGGAGTGAAAGACCGCATGGTTGCAACGCCCGAGCGTCGCACGTCGCTTTTCTCCTGGCCGTTGGCCGCCGCCGTGTTGGTCGTTTTTGGCGTGTTCACCCTGCGCATGATGGCCTACACCGACGGGCACCGCGCCGCGCCGTTGGACGATACTTACATCCATCTCCAATACGCCCGCCAAATCGCCCGGGGGGACTATTTTCGCTACCAGCCGGGCGATCCGCCCACCACGGGCGCAACCAGCTGGCTGTACATTCACCTGTTGGCGCTCCCGGCCCTTTTTCGAATTGACGGGCAGAACTTGCTGACCGCCGCGGCGGTGATGAACCTTGTGTTCCTCTATCTCTGTCTTTACTATCTGCGCCGCCTGGCGACCGATCTTTTCGGCCGGGAAGCGGGCATCGCAACGGTCGTCCTCTGCCTTTCCAGCGGCGCTTTTCTTTGGGGTGCATTCAGCCAGATGGAAATTGCCCTCTTTTCCTTCCTGATTGTTTTATGCGCCTGGTATACGCATCTTTTTCTTAAGGGGCAAGGATCGCTCGCTCGTGTGATGCTCGGGGCGACGCTGCTATGCCTGGCGCGACCCGAAGGAGCGGTCCTGTCGCTTCTGCTCGCCGGCCTGTTGGCAATTCAAATCACTTGTCTTCGAGGGGAGAAGCATCGGATCGCCCCGAATTCCATTCGCTTGCGGCTGCTGCTTTTGCCCCTTGCGGCCTATGTCTTTCAAGTCGCCTTAAACTGGCTTCTCACCGGGGAAACCGCCTCGGCGGGACTCTTGGCAAAGAGTGAATTCTATCGCCCGAGTTTTACCTGGACGGCGGCGGTCGCGGCGTCCATTCATCATTTCGGGCATATTCTGATGTACCTGCTCGGCTTGAGTCCCGAGCGATTTAGGTACTTGCCGCCCGGAATGCTTCTGCTGTTTTTGGCGGGCTTGGCGCCGGGCTTCTCCCGCGCCCGGCTTCGGGGCTTTCTCGGCTCGGTCAAGCCCTGGTTACTCGGGGGAACTTTATTCGCTGTGGCGTCAATCGCCACGCTGTTCAGCTATGATGGCAACAATTGGCGCTACTTCATGCCGCTGTTTCCATTGCTCTTCCTCGGTGGCGTTGGCGGTGCGTTAAAGCTCGGCCAATACTTTCCCCGAAGGGCCCGCCGAATCTCGCTCGGCTTGATCGTGCTCCTGATCGCGTCCAACGCAAGCCAATGGGGAAATTGGATGAACACCTTTGGCCGAGACTGTGGAACACACTATAAAAAACAAATGCAGCTGGCCCGCTGGATTCGCAACAACCTTCCCGAGGACGCGCGGATCGCCGTCAATGACGCCGGGATATTACCGTACTTCTCCCGCCGCAACTGCTTTGACTTGATCGGCCTGACGACGCGGGGAACCACGCTACCCTATCGGACCGGCTATGGCTCGTTGGCGGAATACCTGGAGCGCCTGGCGCCCGAAGAGCGCTTTGACTACTATTGTGTTTTCCCTAAGTGGTTTCCTTCTTTTCAAGCGCTCGGGCTTTTCGGCGAGCGGCTCGTTCGAATAAACGATCCTTACACAAAGCGACGCCATACAAAAGCGGTCTTCCGCGCATGTTGGGATTGGGCGGGCAGCGGCGACGAGTCCAAATTGGCCCAAGCCTGGCCGGACTGGAGGATTCAGGACCGGTTGGACGTGGCCGACTTGGAAAGCGAGGCGGCGCACGGCTATCAAAGTCTTCCCGGTGCGACACAACAGAAACCGTACGACCTCCAGGCGCGCATGATTTATCACGCTTGGGGCAAAGACTGGCTCGATTGGAACGTGCTGGACGGAGGACGCGTCCACGAAGGCGGCGAACGCTTTGTCCTGCGCGATCTTCAGCCCGGCCACCCCGCCCGCCTCGTGATGCGAACGGGCAATCCCGGCGCCGACTCGAATTCCTACACCGCCGCGGTCGAGATCGCCATCGCGGGAATCCCCCGCGGAACATGGCAACTCGATCCTCAACCCTATCGCTGGAGCGAAGTCAAGATCGATCTTCCGGGCGAATGGGTCACGGCGTCTCAAATGAAGTTTCAGATCCGTCGGGTGGAAAGCTCCGAGCCGAGCCGCTACACCAGCTTTCACTACTGGATTCTCCAACCGGATTTATCTGAACCGAATACTTCCCACTCGAGTTAAATATTTTTGTAGGGTGGATTTCAATCCACCTGTTAGCTTTTCACTCGAATCTATCGGGTGGCATGGCCGCTTGCCGGCCATGGAGTACAAAGTGTGGCATAGATAAAACCGGGCTTTGATCGCCAGCGGCGATGAAAAACCCGCCACACGGTCAAGATTCCATGTTAGTGCGCCCGCGCAACACAAATCCATCCTGAAAATCCTAAAATCCTGCGAATCCTGATTCTGACAAAGAATCAACTCCATCATTCTATGTTCTTACGAGCACACTACAAGCGCGATCCTGTTTGTAGTAGCGTCATAGAAGACCTCCCCGCTTCCCCCAAAACCTTCTTGACCCCGCCGGTCCGGCGGGTATAGTCACTGAAACACACGCCGCCCTGGCCAGCGGCAAACCATTGGGAGAGAAGAATGTCGAGGTTGACTGCAAGCGAGCTATGCCGGGAGGATTATGAGGTCCTTCGCACCAACGCGCTGCCCCAGGAATACAAGCAACTGTCCGAGCAACAATTGGATCGCCGGATCGCCGAAGCGCGCGCCCAGCTGGGAGATCGAGTGATTATCCTCGGCCATCACTATCAACGAGACGAAATCATCAAATTTGCCGATTATCGGGGCGATTCGCTTAAGCTGGCGCAGCAAGCGGCAAAGCACCGGGACGTACCGTTTATCGTCTTCTGCGGCGTTCACTTCATGGCCGAGGCAGCCGACATTCTCACCGGCGACAATCAAACCGTGATCCTTCCCAACCTGGAAGCCGGCTGCTCGCTGGCCGATATGGCTGAGATCGGCCAGGTGGAAACCTGTTGGGAGGAGCTCGGCCGGGCGGGTGTCACCGAAGGCCTGGTCCCCGTCACCTACATCAACTCAGCGGCCGATCTAAAAGCCTTCGTCGGACAGCACGGGGGAATCGTTTGCACTTCCTCCAACGCGCCGAAGATCGCCACTTGGGCGTTTGAACAAGGCCAACGCCTGTTGTTCTTCCCCGATCAGCATTTGGGCCGGATCACCGCCATCGATCTCGGAATTCCCCTGGAGGAAATTCTCTTATGGGACCCGACCGAACCGTACGGCGGACACACTCCTGAAGCACTGCAAAAAGCGAAGGTCTTCCTCTGGAAAGGCCACTGCTCGGTTCACACCCGGTTTAAAATCGAACAGATCCAGAAAGCGCGCCGGGAGTACCCCGCGCTCCAGGTTGTTGTGCATCCCGAATGCACGCTGGACGTCGTTCAGGCCGCCGATGCATACGGCTCGACCGAATTCATCATCCAGAAAATCCGCGAGTCGGTGCCCGGTTCGCAGTGGGCCGTGGGAACCGAGATCAATCTCGTGAATCGAATGGCCGATGAGATGCCCGACAAGATCATTTCCTGCCTCGATCCCATTGTCTGCCCGTGTTCAACGATGTACCGCATTCACCCCGCCTATCTCTGCTGGGCGCTGGAGAACCTTGCACAGGGAAAGGTCGTGAATCCGATTAAGGTGCCGCCGGAGATCGCCCACGGAGCCCGCATCGCCCTGGAGCGGATGCTGAAAGTCACCTGAAATATGGCGGGTTAGAGTATCTCTCGAAAGTTTTGTCCGTTTTCCTCTCCTCCCCTTTATAAGGGGAGGCGGGGTGGGGTATGTTTTTCTCCAGCGGCACTGCTTCGGCCTCTAAAAGCAACCCCCTCTCGCTCCCCCTTCGTAAGGGGGAGAGAGGTCGATTGCCGCTTTTCGTGCTTCATTTGGATAATCATTTCGAGAACCGCTCTAATCCACCGCGAGCGGTGGGGCACCCAACGACGAATCAAACTCCAGATGCTCCGAGAGAAAAGGCCCGGCAATTTTTTGCCGGGCCTTTCATAATTCAGCTTTACCAGTCGTGTCGTGCTTAATCCGCCACGATGGCTACACCACCCACCTGGCCGGAATCAATCGCTTGAATCTCCGCATCGCTCTGATCCGGTTCCTGGTCTTGCGCGATCATGCCGACGCCTTCTTTGAGGAAAAACGTGTTATCCCTCAAGGCAAACGTCTGCTGCCCGAGCGGGAACCCAAGATCGGCCGTGACATCGAGCGAAACCACGATACGCAGCACATTGGTAAACGTGCCCAACGGCGTTGTCTTCGACGCCAGCATGTCGGTGTAGCTGACCGTCGAGTCGATGGTCGCCGTCAGACTGCCAACGCTTAAGCTCACCGTTGCCGTGGCGCTGTCGGTAACCTCGTCGCCGATCTGTTGGCCGGCGCCGCCAAACTTCAGCGGATCGCTGAAGATCACGTCCTGCACCAGCAACGTCACGCCGGTCGCCACGTCGACCGCGGTGCCTTTGTGAATGCCGTGAATGAGGAGATCGCCGTTTCCCTCGCAGGTCCAGAAATCCTCATCCTGATTACGGTCGTCCGTCGCTTCATCCGTAATCGTCTTGACCCGGGTGGCAAACTGGCCGCCGCCAAGATCCTTCAACGTATCCTGCACTTCCCAGGTGAAGTTATCCTCGGTGGAACCGCCTTCAAACCCGACGTAGTACCAGCTGCTGTCCGCGTCCAGCGGAAAGTAGTTGCACATGTCGAACGTGGAAGGAGCCAGAGTGGCCGTCGGCGTTGGCGTCGGCACAAACGACGTTTCGGTCGGGGTCAGCGTCGGCGTGAATTCTGGCGTCAACGTCGGCGTTGGCGTGAAGGGCGTCTCCGATGGCGTCATTGTTGGATAAACCGCCTGACCCGGTCGGCTCACCACTTCAAAATCCCGGGCAATGTCATAGCCGATGTAGTGAATCAGGCTGAATTGCACCATGTTGCTTTCCATCTGAGCCAGCTTGCTCGTACTCGACTCCGCCGGATGGATGCCGCCGTAGGCGTCCAACTGCCACAGTGCGATGCCAAGATGCGCTGGATCGGCAACCAAGTCCGGAAAGTACAACTGCTCCAGATCCTCCGCGACGTCCCAGCCGAAGTAGGCCGTCGGCAGGTCGCGCGCCGTGCCCAGGGCGAACACGCCCCCAAGGCGGTCCAGCACGTACAAGCCCTTGGTTCCGTCCAGGGAAGGCTCGACGTCCTTCGCAATGTCGAACCCGAAGTACGGCCCCTCCTCGCCCGGATCAAACTGCTCCGCGGCATTGCCGACATAATGCAACCCGCCATACCCATCCAATAAGACGAAGCCCCCCAGGTCCTCGGTCATCTCCACGTCGCGGGCAATGTCCCAACCGAAATACGGGCGATCCTCCGCCAGATACCCGGCCGCTTGAGCGCTGCCCAACGCATGCACCGCGCCGTAGCCGTCCAGGATCTCGACGCCGGAAGCGTCCGGCCCGGCTTCAATGTCCCGGGCAATATCCCAGCCGAAGTAAAGCAGGGTTCCCGTGGCGTCCACCGGAAGATCCTTCTGCGCGGCGCCATAAGGAAACAGTCCACCGAATCCGTCCAGGATCCAGAACCCGTCCTGGTCCGGCGTCAACGCCAACCCCCGCGCAATGTCCCAGCCGAAGAAGATATCCGGTAAACTTCCCAAAATCGGATCTTCCGCCGTCAGGTCATGAATCCCGGCAGCGACGAATGGACTGACCAACGGCCCGGACCGAGACGTGGTGTGAATCCCTCCCAAACCATCGACCATGATATACCCGACAGCTTCTCCTTCGACCGGGGTCGGCGTCGGTTGGGCCGGCACGCCATTCGACGAACCCATCAGAAATACACCGGCAACGAAAAGATAAAACGCTCCTCGAATAAGGACTTTGCTACTTTTCAAGGTAAATGCCTCCTTTCAAAAGGTAGATCATTCGACTCAACGATTGATCATTGAGGGGCTGAACGAAGAAGATTGAAACACACCCAGAATTGCACCCCACTGACGGGGTCAAACATAGCAAATCAAGTAGCGTTAAGTCAAGTTCCAAGTCGAGGTTTTTGTCGCTTGAGAAGCGCCGCCAAAACAAAGCCCCACGGACGCCGGTCCCTGGGGCTTCAGTTCCCAACCGAATCGGCTGGGATCAAATGTCGTAGTAGAGGAAGAACTCGTAAGGGTGCGGTCGGAATCGCAACGGATCCACTTCCATGGATCGTTTGTAGTCGATCCATCGGTCAATCACGTCCTGGGTAAAAACGTCCCCTTTGAGCAGAAAATCGTGATCGGCGGCCAAGGCCTGAAGCGCTTCATCGAGCGAGCCGGGCACGCTCTCGATCTCGGCCAGTTCCTCCGGCGGCAAGTCGTAAATGTCCTTGTCCAGCGGATCGCCGGGATCGATCTTGTTCTGAACGCCGTCCAGGCCGGCCATCAACAGCGCGGAAAACAACAAGTAAGGATTTGCGGTCGGATCCGGCGGGCGAAACTCGACCCGCTTCGCCTTCGGGCTGGGCGAGTACATGGGAATTCGAAGTGCGGCACTGCGGTTGCGTTGCGAATAGGCCAAATTGACCGGCGCTTCATACCCCGGGACCAGGCGTTTGTAGCTGTTGGTGCTGGGTGCGGCAAACGCGCAAATCGCAGACGCGTGCTTCAAGATGCCGCCAATGAAGTGCAGACACATCTCCGACAGGCCCGCATACTGATTCCCGGCGAAAAGCGGCTTGCCGTCTTTCCATAAGCTGATATGCGTATGCATCCCGGAACCGTTATCACCGTATAGCGGTTTCGGCATAAACGTAACGGTTTTCCCGTGTTGTTTTGCAACGTTTTTGACAATGTACTTGTAGAGAAGCACCTGATCGGCCGACAGTACCAGGTTTTTGAACAGCATATCGATTTCGCACTGACCGGCGGTGGCCACTTCATGATGATGCGCTTCGACTTCGATGCCGCACTGCTGCATCGTTACCACCATTTCGCTTCGCAGATCCTGCAGCGAGTCGATTGGAGGCACGGGGAAATACCCTTCTTTGAATCGCGGCTTGTGCTGAAGATTCGGATTCTCCTCCCGGCCGGTGTTCCAGATGCCTTCCTGTGAATCGACGATGTACCCACTGGTATGCGCTTCGTTCGTATAGCGCACGTCGTCGAAAATAAAAAATTCAACCTCCGGACCGATGAATACCGTGTCGGCAATGCCCGTGGAGCGCAGATATTCCTCGGCTTTCTGGGCGACGTTCCGGGGATCCCGGCTGTAGGGCTCCCGCGTGACGGGATCGATAATGGTGCAAGTCAACGCCAGCGTAGGAATCTTGCAGAAGGGATCGAGGACCGCCGTTTTCGGATCCGGCAGCACCAGCATATCGCTCTCATTGATCACCTGCCAGCCCCGGATCGACGAACCGTCAAAGCCGAAGCCGTCTTCGAAACTCGACTCCTTCACTTGAGCCGCCGGCACCGTGAAGTGCTGCCAGGTCGATACAAAGTCGATAAAGCGGAAATCGACAAATTCAATCGTCTTGTCCTTGATCAGCTCGAGAATCTCCTTGGGATTCATGACAAACCCTTGCCTCCTTTAACTTTTTCGATTTTTGGATTTTAATTGAACCAATAGAGAGAGCAAACGACATGCCAAGGGCGTCGATTCTGTTCCCCTGCCCCCCCCCTCGCGCCCCAGCTGGCCGCTTCGCCTGGGGAAGACCGTCTTCAAACAAATCCAACGCGACAGCGAATGGGCCCGAGCCGGTGGGCTTCGAGGATGCTTCCCTGGGTTGGAAAGCGAGAAGCGAACGGGCGCAAGGTATGAGATATCCGGCTGTGGATCAGCTCGATCCCTGGGGAATTGATTCGGCTCGAGCTTTTCGTAACACCCGGGAAGCTTTATTTTGCACAATCGACTGATCGATTCTGAACAGCGCCCTTGATTCTCCGCCGAGCGCGTCCGCCCGCACAAAGAAAGAGGGGAGTGTGGAAATCCCACACTCCCCTCGCAATTAGCAGCCTTGTGAAAGGCCGGAGTTTGTTAGAACTCCACCTTCACGCCGGCGCGGACAAACCAAGCCATGTCGGCATCGCCGCCGGCAAACGTGTCATCAATACCGTCATCCGGAATCAAGACGCCCGCGGCCAACATCGCCGAGGTCTCCTCGCTGAACTGATAGTCGAGATAGACGTCGAACTCATGACCGAGGCTTTCATCATCCCAGCCATACATCATGTCTTCTTTTTCCACGGCCAGGAAGTAGTAGTACTTCGCGGCCAGCGCAACGTCTTCAGACAGATCGAATCCACCGTACAGGTTGAAGATATGCAGGTTGCCCCAGGTGTACGGATCGAAGATCTCGCCATAGACCCGATTCTCGAACAACGGAATGTAGGTCTCGAAGTCGTCGTCGTAGTCATCATCGCCGCTCTGGAAGACATAGGTGAAGCCGATAAACGGGTTGTACTCATTGTCGAAAGCATACTTGATACCCGCTTCCACGGCCCAAGCCTTGATGTCCACGTCGTCACCAACGTCGATGGTGCCAAACTCATAGAGCGCTTCCAGTTTGAAGGTCAAGCCGTCCGTCGGCTCGCCGGCCAGCCGGGCGCCAATAGCGTAAACTTCGGCATCCCCGTTGGCGTAGTACCCATCGTCGATTTCGAGGTCCGAGCCGATCGCATCGATCGTGGACATGATGAAATACAGGTCGCCTTCATAGCCTTCCCAGCCGGTGTAGCTGAAGTAGGCAATGTAGGCATCCACGTCGCCGCGAGCCGGCGTGTTGTCAAACGCACGGGACTCATTCAGCTTCGTATAGACCAGGGTGAAGACCCAGTCATCACCGTCGTACCAGAAGTTCAACGCGTCGAAGGGCTCCACTTCGTACTCGCCCAAGCTCGACAAGTACATCGGGTACAGCGGATTGGCATCGCCCACGACGAAACCGTCACCCAACTGGATGAACTGACGACCGAGCTTCATGCTGATCGCCGAGTCATACACGTAGGCAAACTGAATCCAGGCTTCTTCCAGGTATACCAGGAGGTCATCGCTCGAGCCACCGTAATACTGCTGTGCGCGACCATCGTAGTAATATCCGGCGCCGTACGCATCGTCATCCACGGCTTCAGTGTCATAGTCGAAATCCCGATCCACTTCGACGCTGACCTTCGCGGTCACGTTGTCTGACAGATCGGCCTGAAACCACAGGTGCGTCTCGATGCGCAGGAAATCATCCTGATCGTCGCCTTCGTAGTAGTTACCTTCATCGTTGAAGTCGATAACGTTATCCGTGTAAACGGCCATTATCTTGACATCGCCGCCAATATCCAGATTGTCCAAATCCGCACTGGCGGTCGACCCGAAACAGAAAAGGACTGCCGCAGCAGCCAATAACGTGATTGCTTTGTTCATTACAAAGCCCCCTTTATCTTTGTTTTATGTGAAGCGGTAGTAATCGTTCTCAATATATCTGAACACCATTTGTTCGCCGGTGCTGTTTTTTATAAGCTTCCCTCCTTCCTTGCACCAGATTTGGACGAACAAGGTGGCAGAAATCGATAACTTCCAGGGATTACTAGAACTTACAACACAACTTCATGCGAAGTGTACTCCCGGGTTTTGGTTTTGTCAATAGAATTTCCAGCCGATTTCCATGATCCGAAAGGGCGGCTGTCAGCATAACTCCTTTATTTGCAGCCTATTAGAAACCCTCTTGCCCGAAAAACACTTTACCAAAAAACATTAAGAAAATGCTGCTAAGTAACGTAATCTGAGCCTACAACTACCCTTCTTTCCCAGAGCGGACGGCCATTGTTCGACAAGGCCCCCAATGAATCGCTTGGACAATCCGAAACGTCAATTTTTAGCAACCGCATACCGGCAAAAGTCGCCCGGCCGTTCCAGTGTTTCTCCATTCAAATTTCGCAAGATTTTCTTGATCTGCTACTGTTTTCTTTCAACGTTCGGAAAGAAGCGAAGTGACCTTACTTTCAAGAAGAGTGGCCCGGACTGCCGCCCGGTCAGGGTAGCCTGGATTTCGTACACCGCCCACCCGCCCCGGGCAAGCGGCTGACGGCCGGTTGCAACGACGTCCCAGCAAACTCCATCGGATTGTAAAGCCCGGCTCACTCGACAGGTCCCCGTGTCGGTTTCTCGTTCCCACGTCCGCGGCCCGGCATCCGGCAAGACGAATCCCGGGGCGCGCGCGAGTTCCAGCCCTCCTTCGGCCAACGCCCGGCATTGAGCCCGCACGGCCGCGCGCTGCGTTTGTTTTGTCAACACACTAAGGCGAAAAAGCAGCGCGGAGAGAAAAAGCAACACAATACTCGCCGTCGCGAGCAACAGAAAAAGTTGCGATCCTCGTCGAGGGCCGAGAGCGTTCCTTTCGTTCATCATCGAGGGGTTCCCCGCATCCCCGGCACCCGCACCGCCGCTCGTTGCCGGAGCCCGCGCCGGCTGTTTCGACTCGGCGAGGGTTGCTCGACGTTTACCCACAACAGTGAGGCATACCGAGCATCTCGCTGAAAAAAGACCGTCGCCCTTTTATCCAGCAGGGGGCGCGCGTCGACCCGTGCCGATCCGCCGGCACGGTCCTCATACTCTTCGCGCTGCATTCGGCCTCCAGTCATTTGATAGACCACGATTCGCTCCGGGGCGCCCGTCCTTTTCAAAATCAGGCAATCGGGAGAGGCCGTCAGGTCTTGAAATCCCGGCAGCTCGGCGTCCGCTCGAAGAAGATCTTCCCTCAAGTGAGCCAGAAACAGGTGGCATCGGCTAACGCTTTCCGCGCGGGCCGCCACCTCGTCGTGGATCGAAAGATAGCGGACGAGCAGCGTTCCGCTGACCGCGGCAAGTATGCTCAATAGGAACACAACGATGCTCAGTTCAACCAGCGTGAATCCTCGTTCCGCTCGCCGCCTGCTGCAGAAATCACCCGCTTTCGCGTTCACCGGAGCATTCCTCCCGAGCGCGGGAGAAACGATTGCAGCTCATATCGCCCCGGACGGCCCAAGTGCTCCCACCGAATCTGAACCGTAACGAGCCAGGTCCCCTCGGGCCCGGCGGCCACGTCCACCCAACCCTTCGAGCCCGGTAGCGGGCACAACTCTTCCAGTGCCACCGGCAGCGGCCGCTGATTCCCCGGTTGGAGTCCTTCCTTTTCGTTGATCGCTCGCAGACATTCCAATTGCGTCGACGCCGCATCGATCGCCGAGAGAATTTCCGCCGTGCGGTGCTCGCTGACCAAGACCGCTCGGAGAATCCCGGTCAAGCTGACCGCAAGGATGGCCAGGATTGCCATTGCAATCAGCATCTCAATGAGCGTAAATCCAAAACGCCGGTCAATCCTCTGTTTCATTTTCGTGCAAGCCCGAGTCAAATCGTTCCAGGCGGTTCACTTCCTCGATCGTGGTCAAGCCCAGGGCGCACTTTTCCCGGGCATGGTGCAGCAGACGAGGCGCGATCAGCCCATGCGCCGCCCGCCGCAATGCCCGGATCGGCGCCTTGTTCAAAACCAACTCCCGCAGCGCCTCGTCCGGCGTCAGCAGCTCGCCCACCAGCGTTCGCCCCCGATAACCGGTTCCGGCGCAATGCGGACATTCCTTCGCCTCCTCCTCGGAACACACCTCACATCGCTTTCGCACAAGCCGCTGCCCGAACACCGCTGACACACACCCGGCCACTAAATAGGGTTCCACGTCCATGTCCAGCAAGCGCAAGAAAACCTCCGCCGTGTCGGCGCTGTGAATCGTACTAATGACCAAATGGCCGGTAAGCGCTGCGCGCATCGTAATCCGCGCTGTCTCCGGGTCCCGAATTTCGCCGACCACGATGATTTCCGGGTCCTGCCGCAATAGCGTTCTCAGGCATTCCGCATACGCCAGGCCCAGCCGGGGCCGAATCTCGGTTTGGGAGGCGAATTCCAGCTCCCGCTCGACCGGATCTTCCAGCGTGGCGACGTTGACCCTTCCCGCCTTGGTCGCATCCTCCGAATCTTTCACCAAACGTTCCAGGAAAGCGTAGATCGTGGTGGTTTTGCCCGAACCGCTCGGGCCGGTCAGCAAGATAAGGCCCTGCCTCCGGCTCGCCGCGGCCAGAAGTTGCTCCTGCTGAACGCGGGACAAACCCAAATTCGGCCAGTCGATCCGCTGCCCCGGCAGATCGAAAAAACGCACGACCACCTTCTCGCCGTGCAGCGTAGGGAGCACCGCCAATCGGCCTTGCACCCTTCCTTCACGGGAGTCGAATCGAAGCCGGCCGTCCTGCGGCCGCTCGCGTACATAGACGGGAAGATCCGAAAGAATCTTCAACCGCGTCAGCGTCGATTCCCAAAATTCCAGCGGAATCCTTCCGACGGAAAATAACACCCCATCAACCCGAATCGAGATCTCCCCCTCAGGATGCCGGGGCTCCAGGTGAAGATCGCTCGCCCGCTGCTCGACCGCCCAGCCAAGCAGCCGTTCGACTCGCTCGACTGTATCCTCGTCTTCCCGAAAATCGAAGCAAAGTCGTTCGCTCATGGAATTGTTGAACCGCCCGCGCCGCCCATCTCGAACACCTTGGTGATCTGAAACACGGGGTAGTACAAGCCGGTGACGATCACGGCGACCAACAATCCCACCAGAACGATCAGGATCGGTTCCAGGGCTTCCCGAATAATCGCCAGATCGGTCTCCAGCTTCTCCTGATAGAAATCAGCCAAATGCTCCAATCCTTCCACCAGCTTGCCCTGGTGCTCCGTTGTCGCCAGGGTCCACAGCAGTGTGGGAGGAAAAAATCCCTGGCCGCGCAGTCCCTCTCCCAGGCGTTTCCCCTGTTCGATCTCCTTGCGACAGGCTCCATAACGCTGCTGAAGCCACTGCCCCGAAGCGTTGTCTTCCAGCACACGAAGCGCCTCGGGCAAACTCACGCCCCCCCGAAGCAACAAGGCCAGAGGCCGGCAAAATCGAACCGCCTCGACTTGCCGCTGAATCGGCCCCCAAAACGGCAGGTGGAACCTCAGCGGATCGAATCGGTGCCAACCGCTGCGCTCATTGTACGCCATGGATAAGAAACTTCCCATGCCCCCCACAATCAAAAAGACCGCCAGGGCCACCGTTGCATAGCCCCCCGGCGAGTTCATCGCAATAAACGCTCGCGTCGGAAGCGCCAAGCGAAGATTCGCCAGAGATGAATAATAGTCCTGAAGCCGAGGCAACACGAAAATGCCGACAAGCATCAAATCGAGGACAACCAGGGCGGATACCGTGGCCGGATAGATCAAAGCGCGTTTCAGGCGCTGTTGGAGCAGAAAGGAACGCTGAAGAAATTCGGCCGTTTGAGCCAGCGCTTCCGGCAGCCGGCCGGCCTGTCGCCCGATTCGAACACGGCACACGACCTCGGAGCCGAACCACCCCGGATGGCGGCCCATCGCCTCGTCCAACGGCCGCCCCTGGTCCAAATCGCCCTCGATTTCCACCAGCACGCGCCGAAAGCGTCGGTCCGAGCTCTCCCGGCGCAGTTGCCCGACCGCCTCGTGCAGCGGCAGCCCCAGCTCCAGCGCTCCGGCCAGATGCCGGGCGGTGAGAATGAGCTGATCCCATCGGCCTTTCATGAAGGCTCCCTTGTATCGGGATTTACAGGCCTATTGGGGCCCGAAGTGGATAATGTCTCCGGCTGAAATGGTTCCATTCGTCGGATCGTACGGCCAC
>Ga0272442_10004923_pt1 | contig 18044 bp, 12 predicted proteins | sample SSMForm2O_FD_200262 | JGI IMG/M metagenome (GOLD analysis project Ga0272442, IMG submission 200262) | Marine sediment archaeal communities from Little Sippewissett salt marsh, Falmouth, MA, United States - SSM-Form-2O | ecosystem: Environmental > Aquatic > Marine > Wetlands > Sediment ... | reverse complement strand
TCCTTGGCATGGAGGAGGCCTCGGGTTCAAATCCCGACCAGTCCATTTTTTTAAAATAAGAAAAAAATCTTTTAAAATTTTTTTATGAGAAAGGCGGTTCATCTCCCATTACCATGTGCTCTTGATAATGTGTGTCTTCCTGATTACCTGCATTGTCTACGGCATACCATTGAAGTTGCATCAGACCATAATAAATGTCAAAATCAGAAGGTGTAAACTCAACAACTGACATTTCGTACCAATCAGAGTCTCTAATGATTCCTTCCCACCATACTTCTAAGTAAATACTATTAACACCTGAACCTCCATCATCTGTTGCCGTAAGTGTAAATGGTGTATAGTACCATACGATAAAACCATCCTCCTCCTTTGGTTCACCAATATCTTTTACTGTTACAGGAGGTATATTATCTTCTTCCTCCCAGGTTACTGTTACTGTATCTTCACCAGTGTTTTCTGCAGCATCTGTGGCGTATGTTGTGATACTTATCCAATCTCCTGGTTCTATATAATCTTCAAGGTTAATGGGTCCTAGTTCATATGTTACATATTGTTCTGGTGGATCAATTACATATTCTCCTCCATCATATGATCCTCCATCCCATTCAAGCATGTAATCTAATAAAGCAACCCCTGAGCCATCCGCCCCATCATCTGCGTATCCAGCTACAACTATACTAGATGAAACCTTTTCTCCATCTTTTGGAGTTGTTATTTTATTTTGTGGTTTTTCTTTGTCTTCTTCTTCAGGGCAGCACGAACATGGGCAATAAACACCACCATCATTAACTATCTTTTCAATTTGGGCTTTATTTGGTTTGCATCCCTTTGATGTATTAGCCATAATGTTATTTTTATAACCAGGGTACGGTTTCATAGTGTCAGGATCATATTTGTCATCAAGTCCCATTAAATGACCAGCTTCATGGGCAACGACTTCAGCTGTATCCTGGTTATCCCATTCGCCTGTTGCCTGATGTTCACCATCTGGTGGACACGAATTTCCTGGCCATGTTACAGAGGAACGATGAAAATCACCAGGGGCAACCTTTTTTATCTCAACCTGATGATAACCAGGTCTTGGTTTATCAGTTGCTTTTCTTTCTTCAACCTTAGCATCAAATGTTACTTTACAACCTGGATCTTCTTTAGGACATTTTTTATCTTTTTCTTTACATTTAATTTGCCAATCTTTACCAGTTGCAGGATCTTTATTCCAAACATCTTCTATTCCGTCTTCAACATCATCTTTGAAATCTTTTGCTCCTTTACCATAAATCTCGATATAAATGGTAACTGTTATGTCACATTTATCTAGTTCAACTGTGGTGTTGTGACCGATATCATCATTTGCGACATATAATGATAGCTCGTTTTCTTTATCTATTATAAAACTAGGTTCAGGTTCTACATAATAGCTAGTTTCTAGATTTGGTTCAGAGTCTAAATAACAGTTATTAACTGGGACAATCAGATTTCTAAAAAATCTAAACTTCTCCATGAATTTATTCAATAATTTAGATAACAAAAACCTGTTAGTATGCTTGGATTTTGGCATAGTAACAGGTAATGAATCAGACCAATCGCTCTCGGCATCCAAGTAATCCTTTGCCTTAACCTTGACTTGATATGTTTTCTTTTGACTCCATTTATGTGAGGCTGTTGCTATCTGACCAGCTTTAAATGGGCCAATCCAACCACTATCTGTTCCATCCCCCCAGCTAAATAAATACCAGATATCATCATATTCTGGCTCTGCAGTAGTTGTTTCATATGAATATTCCGTTCCAGTATTTCCACTATCTGGACCACTAGGTCTATCAGGTTTTACAGGTGGTTGATTGGTAAGTTCGGTATCTATATCATTATAAAATAATCCATTATCACCAGGAATCATAGAATTAATCTTTCTCATAATTCTATCAAAAGTTATTACCGGAAGATTTTCTGTTCTAACAGTATGGGTTTGGCCATTTCCAGTAATTGTAAGTTCGGCATACGAACCATCATGAGTGTAAAGTTTTTCTTGTAAACCTTCTATATCAAAGAAATCGTTATCTAAAATCTCATTCCATAATTCATCCATTTGATTTTGCGTAAGAGTAAACTCCTCCTTCAATGTCCATTTTTTAGCTACTCTATCCTCAGGATACATCCAATAATATTTACCTTCACCATCGCTGTTTAGCTCAAATTTAAAAAGTTCTGTCCATGGAGCAAAACCACCAGCAACAGCAATTAATTCAAAATCATCTGGGTATCCTAAATTAGTTGTTTTTTTAACCATTTTAGCCTCTTCTTTTATTACAGTTGCATTTGTTATCATAACTGCAGTAATAATCAATAGCGTACATACAAAAATACTTATAATTTTCTTTTCCATAAACTAACCTCCTCCAATTTATTTATCTTGAAATTTATTAACTTTTAATAGTTATTTAAAACTTTCTAACGTATTTATCGTCAAAAACCATAATTTTTGTTATTTATATTGCTCTATTGTATAACAAAAAAATTAAAAAAAGAAAAACAAAATATTCTATTTCATAATTATTTTAACAAAATTTCTAAAATAAAAAAAGTTATATAAAGAATTCTTAATTATAATGAAATTCAAATCTTAGAAAGAGAACTAAAAAAATGTTAGAAAACAATACAGAGAAAATAAAAGCACTTGTTAAAATCATTAGACCAGAGATAACAATGCTTAGCATTTTTACAGTGTATATCGGTGCTCTTGCTGCAGATTCAAAAGTATTTTCAGTACCAATTTTACTAGCAATTATTGCAGTTTTTTCTATAGCCGCAGCAAGCCAACCATTTAATGATTATTTTGACTATGAAATAGATAAAATAATTCACTCTAATAGACCACTTCCAAAAGGAATATTAAAACCAAAAACGGCACTATACATGGGAATAATACTTTTCTCAATAGGACTTTTTATATCATTTTTTATTAATATGATAGTATTTCTTTTTTCAATAATTGGAATAACATTAATAGTTTTATATGAACTTGTTTCAAAAAAAACTGGTTTTCTTGGAAATTTTGTAGTAGCATTTACAAGTTCTATTTCATTTATGTATGGTGGTGCGGCTGTTGGAAATCTTTTTACACCTGCCTTTTACACTGTTATAGCGTTTTTTATTTTTTTAGGACGAGAAATACTTTTAGATGTAAGAGATTACGAAGGAGATAAAAAAACAAGAGTAAGTCTACCGGTTCGAATAGGTAGAAAAAAAGCATCTATTCTTGGAATAATATCTTTGTTTATAAGCATGTTTTTATTGTTTATACCTGGTTTTTACATTTTCAATTCAATTTGGTATCTAATATTAATTATCCCGCTATTATTTACTACAATATATGCTTCTATACTTCCATTATTTGATGTAGAAAACGCGGCAAGAACAACAGATATACTGCGTTTTTCTATGATTGAGGGAATAGCAATATTTGTTTTACTATTGCTTTTATAATCTTTAAAAAGAATTTAACTTTAAAACCACTCAATTTTTTTTCGTTCCTTTAAAAGCTCTGTATATAAAATACGCAAGCCCACCGTAGATTACAACAGAACCAAATATAAGCATTATTATCGCAGATAAAGGTAGATTCATGTTCTCACCTTTTTAACCTTGATTTTCATCAATATAAACGATAGTATAAATATTATTATCAATGGAAGAATTCCTACTATAATAATGATCCACCAAGGATAATCTGGTGGGTTTATAATTTTATTAACAACAGATACAACTAACAAAAATATCAAAATAATTGGTATAACATACTTGACTAAAACATCCCACCATCTACCAATTGTAATTTCTGATGTTTTATTTGCATGATCTCGGAGTTTATATAGCCTATAACCCCAACCAAGAATCAGACATTCCATCAAACCAATTATAACAAGCCCAAAATCAGCAGCATACTCATTTATTATATCAACAAAATGAAGACCTGCACCTGTGGCAAAGATTAAACTAATAAAAAAACCAAAAATACACATTATCGCAGTTGTTTTTTCTTTGGATATCTTCCATTTAGCTTGTACACCTGAGTTTATCGGCTCAATCATTGAAAAAGCAGAGTCTATCCCAAAAGTTAGAAGAGCAATAAAAAAGATCATACCGAAAAAAGCCGCGGCAAAAGGAAGTAATGAAATCGCTGTTGGATAAGTTATAAAAGTTAGGTTTGGGCCTGCTATTTCTTCACCAAGAGCACCAATACCTAAACCTTTAGATGCGGCAAGATAACCTACCACACTAAAAACAGTGAAACCAGCAAGAAAAGAAGTACCTGCATCAGCAAGACCAATTATAAAAGCATTATTTGTCAGATCAGATTTTTTCTTAAGAAAACTAGCATATGTAATCATTATACCCTGAGCAAGACTGAAAGAGAAAAACACCTGAGCATATGCAGCAATCCACACATTAGCGTTTAACAGACTAGAAAAATCTGGGGTTAGAAAATAACTTATACCCTCAGCAGCACCCGGTAATGTTAAACCCCTGATAGTTAAAATGATAAGAAGAATAGTTGGTATAGGAACAGTTAGAGCTACTACTTTTCCTATGCGTTTAACACCTTTATAGAGAATCAAAAATATACAGAGCCATACTGCGATAAGTCCAAGTATAACGGGTAGGCTTATACCACCGATAACTATTGGGCTACCTGTATCTCCTATAACACTTGAAAAAAAGCTTTTTGCTTGCATACCCCATCTTAAATCTATAGAATAAATCATGTAAGAGAAACACCAGGCCATTATTACAACATAATATGTAGCAACAACAAATGGCATTAGAACAGTAACCCATCCTGCCCATTCCCATTTTTTATTTACTTTTGAAAAAGCTTCGGGGGGCGCACCCTTTGACCAATGACCAACTGTAAATTCAAGTATCAATAAAGGGATTCCTGCTGTAAAAATTGCTACAAAAAATGGAATTAAGAATGCTCCTCCGCCATTTTTGTAACATATATATGGAAACCTCCATACGTTTCCTAGTCCAACAGCTGATCCTATTGCTGCCATTATGAATAAGAACCGGGAGTCCCATAATTCTCTTTTAACGATGTTATCTGCCTCTTAAAGGATATTAATTCTAATTATTATTTTTAATATTTATAAATTTATCTGAATTATTTATCAAATTATTATGTAATTTTTTGCCTCTTAAAAAAATAAATAAGCAACGTCACTATCAAAATTATAATTGATAAAACGATGACAATGATTGATAGATTACAATCTATTTTGGCTGGATTTTTCTCTATATTTTTACCATCTTCATTTGTTTGGGCATCTAAAACATAGCTTGTTCCTTTTACATCTATATATACAAAACCATTTTTTACAACTGGATCTGAGGTTATCGGAGTTGTAATATAGTTATTGACATCGTTTTCCTCAACTGTGTATCCAGGTGAAAAAGCCCATTCTGGATTCCCAGTTTTCTTATCTAGTGCATATAACCTTCCATCATCTGATCCAAAGTAGACATATTCTCCATAAACTTCTGCTGAAGAGTGAATAGCTCCTTTACATGTATAGCACCATTCTAATTTTCCATTTTCGGCATTTAGAGCATAAAAGTTGTTGTCTGCCGATCCAAAATAGACTTTACCATCTTTTATTTCAGGTGTTGTGTCTATCCCCCAACCTGTTTGATATGTCCATTTTTTCTTACCTGTTTCTGAATCTATTGCATATAATCTTCCATCCCATGATCCGACATATACAGATTTTTTATCTATTTTAGGTGATGAAGTAATCGGGCCCTCTGTTTTATATTTCCATAGTAAATTTCCGTTTTTTGTATCCAGAGCCAAACATGTCATATCTGAGCAAACATATATTTTATCGTTTTTTTCATTTGATAGATGTACTGAATCAGAAAATTTTCGCATCCATTCTTTATTTCCTGTTTTTATATCAAATGCGTGAATTTTTCCATCTGCACAACCAACAATCACAAGATCATCGGTAACAACTGGTTTAGATATAATTGTTCCAACGGTGTTCTTCCATCTGATTTCTCCAATATTTTCTTCTATCAGATTTAATTCTAACTTTGTAATCGTAGATATAAAATCTTTGTATATTTCCTTTTTATCTGTTTTTCCTACTAATTTTTCATTTATTTTATCTTCTTTTTCATTAGTAACTAATGAATATATCTCTCCAGATTTTGTAGCAGTAAAAATTTGGTTTTTGGATATTACATTATAAAAATTATTTTCGTTGTAATCATATTTATTTTCATGCTTCCACAAGACTTTAGCACTTCTGCTAATGCCATCATTATTTTTTATTGGTAAGTTTTCTGGTACAGATTTAGAGGGATATATTTCTACCCACCCACTTGAAGGAAGTTCTGTTATTTTGGTATATTTATTTTTTTGTTTGGATGTCGGGTTGAATTGCGTTCCATTGGGATTTCCCATCAAAACTATTAAGCCGTTGTTTTCTATCAGTTTTGAAGTAGTAATTTTACAGTCTGTACTACGTGTGCAAATTGGGGTTGTAGCCATAATTTTTTTAGCTATTTCTGTATCAATTTTACCATAGTATTCTTTTTTTACCTCTTCAAACTTTTCTCCCAAAGGATTTGTTAATTTTTTTGGATCGATTTTAGAAAGAATTTTTAATACAATTAATGGTACGTCCTGTAGCTCTCTAATTACTTTTAGATTATGAGGGATGTTACAGGACCAATAAAAGCCATTAAATGTTCTTTTTATTGGTGTATTATACAAAGCCAGCTCAATTGATGCTATTTCTCCAGTCTTGGTATCTCCAATTAGCCATTCATTAGGAATAAGACCGTTGTTTCCATCTTTAAGTTCTTTTATTACTTCATCGATGCTATCTGAATATTGTATTGCCCTTCTTGACCTAACTCCCTTTGGTTTACCTATCATTTTCCAAGGGCCTTGTGGCAATTCTGTTTCTGTTAGTATTATTCCTCGTTCGTTTTGATAATAATCCTCTTGACTCCATATTGAACCTGGTAAAGTAGCCATTACAAATCTATAACCTGTTGAGGGCTTTACATCTAGTATAATGTTGCATCTTTCTGCTATAAGAGCATTAAAATGTGTTGAATGTGAAGCTACAATTCCTCCATTATTAGTTGAATCACCGGTTGCCATAAAGACACTGCAATGGCCAGATTTATAATCTCTTATCCCTCCAGATAATATGTCTTTTAAACCACTTAAAATTCCGCTGATAGGATGAAATCTTTTTTTGAAAAATTTGATACTATATTGCGCATCCTGTAAAAGTTGTAGTGTTACGATATCTTCATATTCTATCTCATTTTTATTTATCAGGCCGCCTCTTTCTTTTATACCATCGGTTATACCTTGCATTTCTTGTTTATATTCTTTGGGTACCTGTTTTAAAAATTTGTTTACTGCTCTTGTTTTATAGAGCCCCCAAGCTTTCTCAGGACTTTTTATTGGGAATTTATCTAAGATTTTAAAATTGGCACCGTGTTCCTTCCATCTGCATATCATGTCAATAATTTCTGCGGAAGCAAGATATCCATATTGAAAACCTCTTTCATAGGGTTCTCCCTCTATATGGATATAGATAAATCCCTGGATGTTATATCTATATCCTTTTTCGTATTGTATCTGATTTATGTTTTCTAGATTATTTTCGTTTCCTTTAGATTCAACATTTATAAAGATTGATGGAAATATCAAGATAAAAATTAATATCAAACATATTTTTCTTCTCATGTTTTGTCACTAGTATAGTTGAGTTCATCATTTATAAATTTTATTGAATAAATTTTATTTTTATTTAAAATTAAGTAATCTTCACAATTGCATCTGCTCCAGATGGACATTTTTCAGTTTCTATATAATCTGAGAAATCAACTTGTCTTATCGAATAAAATTGATAATATCCCGGTCCATTAACATCAGTTGAATTAAAATTCCACGACCAACCATCAGAACCATCTTTATCTGTGTCATATAATTCCCATTCATTCCAAGTTTCATTATCAGATGAATATCTATAATACAAATGTAATGAAATAACTCCATCTGATGGTTCTGAATTTCCTAATATATCAAAATCAGAGGTTTGTTCATAAGGATAAATATCGCTAGCTTGTGATGCCCCGTATACAGGTGGAAGATCGTTATCTGGAACCTTTGCACACCAGGCTATAGCTCTTCGCACCATCCACCAGGTATAAGTATGTTCATCTTCAACAGTTTCATTTTCTGGAATTGCGTTTTCCCATCCATGTAATCCACTATAAAGAGAATTATTTTTCGTATCCTCTACTTCCATAATGTTACCTCCCCACCAGACACCCATCTCAGGATGACCACTACATAAATATATTCTAGCTTTGTTTTCGTTTGGATAGACTTCAGCAGTCATATATGGTTTATTTGAAAAATTGGTTTTCATAATCTGATCTGTCATCTCCCAGTCGGTTGCCATAAATAAACAATTAGCAAAAGAATCCCCAAATAAAGAACCATCTTCCTTGATGTGGTTAAAAACACCTCTTAAAATACCTAGGATTCCTCCAGTATAGTCCCAAACATGAATTTTCATTGTTTCATTATCAGAAATCTCTTCTTCAGGAAAACGCGCTAAAACACTTACTTCTCTACCAGGATTATCAGAAATTGAATAACCTGGGCCCCCTACCCATCTTATTCTTGCTGTATCTTCTAAATAATCATCAAAAAACGGATGGTTTTTATTAACAGGCACATCAAAACATAGGCCACTAGGATAAATTTCACAAAAATCAAGATCCCAACCAGAATAAAACATATATGCAATTTGTCCAACAGCCTCAGGACCTAAACCTGCAAATTGACATAGTATAGGATTTGCATAGCTTATAAATGATAAATTAACACAAGAAACATCTAAAGAACTTTTATCAAACCATTTTTCGTTTAAGGTTTGTGGCTCTCTGTCTAGACCTAGAAAAAAATAGGTTCCACCGCAAACACCATAATAACCACCACCATCTTTTACGAAATTAATCATATGTCTTCTCCAGATTTTGACCAATGGATTATTACGCTGGTTTTTGGTCCAAATAGAATGTCCACCACCCCCTCCCCCAGGCATAATCATCAAATCATAGTTATCAGTTGTAAGTTCACCCTTGTAAATATTTTTGTCAGTTATCATATCTACAGAAATAACATATTTTGTATTATCAACTACCCAGCTGTAACCATCCAATATATTTACAAAAGCATCTTTTCCTGAAACAATCAATAGATTTTGGTAAACTAATGCTACTTTGATTTCTTTTGTTTCGATAGCGCTTAAAGTAATTTTTTTTTCTTCAATACAGTTATTTTCAACTCCACCTGTTATAATTAAGGTGTTAAAAAGAAGAGTTAAAACAATTAATGCTGATACATATTTTGTTTTCATTATATTTTCACTTCCCATTATTAATATTAAAGTTTATATAATAATATTTATTATTTAAATTTTTTTGATGAATATCAGATTTACAAATATTTAAAGTTTATAGAATGAAAATGGGAAATTAAAGAAAAATTACTTAAGAATTTATTTTAACATTTTATAGATTTTTTCTTTTGTAAAATAAAATGGTATAAGTATGCTTTCTGCATATTGAGCGATCTGGCGAAGATAAAATTCTCTATCAATAGTATTATTTTTATCTAGGTTTTCAGCAATACATACCCTTCTTCCTGGATCTCTGGTTTTATTATTACATACCACATAGCATACTCTTTGCCCAGGCTCAACTTTGAATCCTGCTTTTTCATACTCTAGAAGTGCACATTTTGTAAAAGTATTTACCTTATAATCCAAGATATTTCTTGATATACAGCTTTTTATGATAAGATCTTCTTGATCAAAATCATTATTTATTATTTTTTTAGCATACATCTTTATAATGTCAATAACACTTGGAATTAATCCTAAAAACTCTGAACGATTTTTTGCTTTAGAAAAAATCTTTAACATATCTTTTTGCATGTTTTTTAAAAAAACTGGAGAATTTTTTTGCCGAAGTTCAATCCCACGAACTTTAATTTTTCCATTGTCAAACAATCCATAATACCTGTTTAGAGCACCTACACCATTTTGTTTATTTGGCAAAAAAACAATCCAGCTATAATGTCCTTCCAAATCCATTCTTATCCCTATATTGTCGCTAATCATTTGTGATAAACGTTTAGAGTTTACACAACCAGATTTAGGTTTCACCCATAAAGAATCAATTATTCCATGTAAAACACAATATCCTGCTTTTTCAACTGTTTCCAATGCTGATAAGAGTATATCCCTACTAAAAGCGGTAATACTTTCATAACATTCTATCCTTCCATATCTAGCATTACGATAACCTGTATAACCAAAACATACCAAAAGAACCCATTTCCATGCCGTTTGCAGTTCTTTATATAATTCTTTATCATATTTTTTATTTTTAGAACGAGCCTTAAAATAGAAACGGCGGAAAATAATAGGTTTTAAAATCTCTGGTAACAAACCAAGCTTTCGGCTACATATATGATAACCAATCTGTGGAACAACAATATTTGGAGAATTTTTACAACAATCACATAGCATTGTTTCAGGACTGATATTATATCTTAGCATTATGTTTGGATATAAAGATGCAAAATCGAGTTCTACCACATCCTCATGCAGGCCAACAGCTGGATCAAGTATAAGACCACCCCTATCACTTATCAAAAGATCCATTGCAGTTTTCCAGCCTTCAGGCATATTTTTCTTCCAAGGTATAAGATATCCTTTTTTTCTTGCTTTATTCACCTGTATCTGACTTATTGCAGTCCCCGGTCCAACTCTTGATAAGATTTGCAATGAAATGTTTGAGCAACGTGACATATCAATTAGTCCAGCTATTCTGCTTTCACCATAAATAAAAGAGTTGTAGGTATCAATATGAGCTCTTCCTTTAAGTGTATAAAATGATGGTCTGTAAACAATATTTCCATAGCTAAAATATGATTTACCCTCTTTTATTGGATTCAAAGACGCGTATTTTTCCCTTCCAAGAATCAATTTATTCTTTATGCCATTTAACCTTGCTCGATGATATAGATATGGAAAAAGAACATCATCTCCTTTTTTTGTAAATATAACATCCGGATCAATATTTTTTAAATTTTTAACAGCAAGTAAAATCGTGTCAATTTCATTTCCTTCATCTATGATGAGATCTCCTATCTCTATTGATTTTATAGGAATATCAAATCTCATCATCTTTTTTTTTGAATTTTGTTTTATGCCAAGATTTGTTTTTTTATATTTTGGATTTGGATATTCAACTGCCCACTGCTCATCATCCAATATAAATTTCTTTTTATCCCATTTTACATTAGCATTAAAAAAAACATCTTTATCCTGCAAATATCTTGTAGATAATCGGATGTCAACATCATAAAGGTTATAACGGTAATATCCACCCCAAGAATCAACAAGCTTTGATAGGGTTCTTAATAATTTTAGTTTTTTTGGAATGATTTCTAAAACCATTTTTTTCTTATTCGATCCTAAAATTATTTTTTTATTTGTAAAATTAAGATTTTTTACTTGTTTATCTCTTAAGATAGATGCAATATTGTATAGTTCTTCTTTAGAAGAATAAACATAAAAACTTGGGTTGTAGCTATCTATTATTTTTACTGGTTTATCCTCTGTTATAAGCCATGTAATCATCACGTTGTTTTTGTAGTCTGGATAAACATCAAGAATGTTCCCGCTCAACATGTTCCCTTAGTTTTCTTAAAGTTTTTTCATGTTCCACTAAAATACTCATCACAACTGGTTCAAATGGATTTGGATTAATCATATTGCTTCCCGCTGATGCATGGCGTCTTGCATGGTTCATAAGATTATCAAAGGCCTTACGATCCATATCTCTTAACGCTCTTTTGAAATCACTCCAGTCGAGTCCAAAAGATTCTATTATATTTCTAAAAGTTGGAACCGTGCGACCCACTATATCACCATACCAAAATCTTGTAATCTTAGTTGCCCATTTAATAGATGAAGAATCACTGTTTTTTTCTGTTGTTTTAAAAGTTTTACATGTGTTGCAAGTTTTTTTTCTTTCATCATTACTACTTCGTCAGCCTCTTTGTAAAGGATTTTATTTATGTTTTGTGTAGATAGTATTCTGTTATCCTTATTTGTAAAAATAGTGATAATATTATACTTAATAGTTAGTTCACGAATCTTATGTAGGTTGCTTCTCAAAAGTGTCATTGCTTCTTTTTTTGGCACGTCGTTATCCAAGTATAGAACAGGGTATCTTCCAATTATCAAGGTTTGTGGTTTGTATCTTTTTATTGCAGACTCAAGCATGTCTTGGATTAGTGTTGCAAGTTGGTATACAGTAAATGCTCTGCTTATATGTATATGTTCTAAGACTTGTTTTTGGTTTAACTCTATTTTTCTTGCATGTTGTGCTATTTTATACGGATTTGTATACATCCCTGCATCTAAATAGATTATATCATCTTTGAATGTCTGATATGTGTTTACACATATCTGATTAGAGATTTTTGAAATTAGTTTACTGTCTCCATCTATGTATGTTATTTCTCCTGCTTTGAAACCACCTGTTATTTTGTCCAGCTCTTTTATTCCAGATTTTACTATTATATCTGGTTTTAGTATCTCTTTTGCAATTAAAAAATCAGATTTTTTGATGGTCCTAGTTGTGAGATTGGTTTTTTTCATTGTTTACTCCTCCTTAAAAATATATTAGGACTTCTTGTATTGTTTTATTATTTTAAAAAGATAAACTTGGGCTCGTTAAAAGTATTAAAAGAATTCCATTAAGGGAAATATTTATATTTATATATTTATATTTATTAGTCAAATATGAAAATTAAAAATTTGTTTTTACTCTCTATAGTAATTATCGTTTTAACCCATTCAACGATAACTACTAGTCAACTTATTCAATATAAAAATACAGTTGAAGAAGAACAAATAACTGTACTAGTCACAGGTTTTGGGCCTTTTTCAAAATTTGATATCAACCCATCTGAACTGATTGCAGAGGAACTTAATGGAACAACAATAAATAATGCAGAAATAGTTGGTCTAGCGGTACCTGTAAATCTAAGTAATTTTACAGAATCAATTGAAATTGTATACCAGGCAATCGAAGATTATAACCCTGATTATGTTTTTTCTATCGGTCTTGCTGCCGGCGAGGATAAAATCCGAGTTGAAAAAATTGGTTACAACTTTAAAGTTGAAACAGATTCTTCATTAGAAAGAATAATACCAAATGGACGTTGGCTTAGATTATCTCCCTTCCCTGTTTTGAAAATGGTCAGAGAACTAAGAAAAGAAAATATTCCTTCTTATATGAGTCTATATGGTGGGCTTTCACTATGTAATGGATTGTTGTATAGCCTACTTCATCATATAGATGTAAATGATTTGAAAATAAAATCAGGTTTTATCCATGTTCCAATGCATAAGACAGAAGAAAAACCTGATAAAATGGAATTAGAAACCATGGTCAATGCAACAAAAATTATAATCCAGGTTTGTCTAGATTTTTATTAACGGTCTTTCCACTTAGGTTTACGTTTTTCTAAAAAAGCTTTCATACCCTTTTGAGCATCTTCAGAAAGACAATTCTTAGAAATTACTTCGGTTGCGTATTTATAGGCTGATTCTTCGTCAAGAGAAATCTGGTGATAGAACGCCTTTTTCCCAAGTTCAAGTGTAAACAAGCTGAATTTAGAGATTTCATTTGCCCATCTTTCAGTTTCCTTTGAAAGAATCTCTGGTTCAACTACTTTGTTAACAAGTCCAAATCCCTCAGCTTCTTTTGCAGAAACAAATCTTCCTGAAAAAAGCATATCAAGAGCTCTTCTTCTACCAATAACTCTACTTAATGGAACCATCGGAGTTGAACAGAAAAGCCCGATTTTAACGCCGGGTGTAGAAAACTTTGTTTTACTATCTGCAATCGCTAGATCACATGCTGCAACTAGTTGGCATCCTGCTGCCATAGCAACACCATGAACCTGGGCGATAACAGGTTGAGGTATTTTATGAAGGGTTTGCATCATTTTTGTACAAACAGAAAAAATCTTACGGAAATGATCAAGCTTATATTCTGCTCCAACTAGCTCGTTAATATTATGCCCTGCACAAAAAGCAGGGCCATTTCCTTTGATAACCAAAACATGTATATCTCGATCTTTTGAAATGACGTCCAATTGCTTCTGCATTTCATCCATCAAATCAAGTGAAAGTGCATTGCGTTTTTTAGGACTATTAAGGGTTATCCAGCCGACATGTTCTTTTTTTTCAAATAATATAGGTTCCATTTTGCCCTCTTAATATTCTATCGATATAAAAAATAATGGAATTATAATCTAAAGTTCTCTTGCTTTTTTAAGTAAAAGTTTCCCCATACTCATAAAAGCATCAGTTTTAAGGAAGAATTTTATATCTTCTTGAAACTCGATTATATTCATATGGTTACTTAAAACAACAAAACCAATTTTCTCAGAAAGATTTGTCATTATAAAAGCAACGTATCCAGGTATCATACCACCATGGCCTTCAATACGTTCATCAAACCATTTTTTAGTGGACCACCAGCCGATACCATAATAACGATCTCCCCATTTTTTAAGTCTAGGTGGTAAATTATCTATTTCTGGGGAAACATAACCTTCATAGCAGGTATCATGCATTAGAGTAATAGTGTCATTTTCTAGAATTCTTTTATTTTTATAGGTTCCATTGTTCATATGCATGATAAGAAAGTGAGAAAGATCATTGAGAGTAGTATGTATCCCACACATGCCGGCAAATCCTTTTGTGTCATAGTAAGGTAGGGGTAAAAACATTCCTAGTCTTTTAAAATATGGGACTGCTACATTTTCGTTTCTAAGATTTATAATATGGTAACTAGTGTTGTACATCTCCAGTGGGATGAAAATATTTTCTTGAGCGTAGTCCTCTAGTGATTGATTTGTGATGAATTCAAACATGTAAGCAAGGACTGTGTAACCAATGTTTGTGTATCTTGTTTCATTATCTGGTTTAAAATCAAACCAATATTGGTCATTATAGAGCCTACCGCCTGGTACAAGTATATCTTCTAAAAAATCCCCTATATCTTCATATTCAATTATATATTTTAATAAATCACCCATGCCTTCACTTGTAAAAATGCAATAATCAAAGATGCTTGCTCGATGATATAACAAATCCCTAATTGTAATTGGTATTTCAGGGTATTTTGGATGTCTTAATTCAAATGGAAGGTACTTGTTAACATCATCAGTTAAATTGCAGTAACCATTTTCATAAATATGCAAATAAACAGTTGCTGTAATTGTTTTAGTAACCGATCCGACACCGTAGATAGTCTGATTGTTAGGTTTTTTCAAGTGTCTAATGTCGCTGTAACCATAAAATTTCTCCCATACAACTGATTCATTTTTAATAATACAAGTAGAAAAAGATGGGTAAGAACCAATTTTCATAAATAGTTTCATTTTAGCATCAAAGATTAAATCTCTTAGAGAAAAACTATTATTTTCAAGGTTTTTTTCTTCTTTTTCTAAATTTTTTGCATAACCTGGAATAAAACAAGAAGATAAGAACAATGTTATCACTAATAATACTGCAATTTTTCTTGATGAAATAAGCATGTCTCAATATTTATTTATTATTATATATATTTTTCGTATTTTATTTAAATTCTAAGAAATCTCTGAATTATTTGGTATAGTATGGGATAGTTTTCTAAGAATTTTAAGAGTGGTGTATTAATTGTTTTTGCTTTATTTTCAGTAATTTTTATATCAACTATACTTTCACCGACATTCCAACCATCTGTAGCAGAAACTTTTAGTTTGTAATCATTGGGTTCAAAATGTGTAAAATCTGCGGTCCAAGAATTATCTTTAACACCAAAATTAAGAGGTCTGTAAAATTCTTCAGAAGTATTTGTTATACTAACATAATAAGTCAGTTCGTCACCATCACCATCCTCACCAATCCATGATATTTTATATGGTTTAGATTTAATTTTTTCATCCTTATTGGGTGATGTGATTGTAATCTGGGGGGTATGTTCTGATTTTATTCTTGATGCAATAACCTGGGCATTATTGTTATTAACAATTTCTATTTTATACATGCTCTCATCATAAGTTACTTGATATCCAAAGAGTGCTTCATCAAAAGTGATTTTATTTATGTAATCTGCAAAATAATCAAAGCTAATATTAAAACCTGTTTCAGCTATCAGCTGATTATTTTTGTTATAAGCTTCAATAAGATACTCTCCTGTTCCTCCCCATTCAAGATCAACACGTCCCTCCTCTTGTATATACCATGGGTTTAACCTCACATTATCATTTTTATCAATGAAACCAGAGACTCTTATTACTTTGTCATCTTGATTAATATTGTTTTCTGACCCTTGCATTCCTTTCCAATCTTTTAATTCTTCTATCAAAATTTTATAGTTTGGTTTTTTAATCCATGCTTTTTCACCTTGATTATTATAAATAGCATGTACATCACCCATGAAATCAATTGCTGAAGTTGGTACATCTATGTTTTGATTAACCCAGTAACCAGTAGCATTATCACCTACATAAGTTATCTGATCAGTATTTTCATCATAAACATAGTTATCAACTAGTCCATATGAATGTCCGACTTCATGTGCTGGGACACAATCCCAGGAACTCCAATTCATTATAACACTTCTACCACCAAATTCTGGTGCACAACCATCGACAGCTCCATCATCAGGATGTACAAGTAACGCCGGGTCTACAAGCCATATTATCCTATCGAAATCATAAGAAGTATGATGACCGGGTAAAGCAGAAATCAAACTATTAATATTAGTATTCATTATTTCATTCCAAACCTGGTTAACCTGACTACCAGTTAAATCTTGAAATGTTGATAAATTAGATACAATTTTACCATCAACTGTTATATTTTGTTTAATCCCGTTTTCAGCTAATCTAATCAAACCAAGACTATTTTCAGGTAGGGGATAGACTGCATTCCACCATGGTCTTAAATCATTCTGCAGGTACCTATCAAAATCATTTTCTATAGGTGGTCCTCCTATAGAAAATTCTCCAAAATGTGTTGGTCCCAAGAGATTATTTGGGATAGGTGGCCCACCTGTAAATGTAAAGGGAATAAAAAGAACACTTAAAGGTTTTTTATCTCTAAGTTCAACATTAACAACTATCTGTGAGCATTCAGTATCAAGAGTTTTATAGGAATTAGTGCTTGTATCTTCTTTTTCAGGAGGATTTAGAACATCGAGATATAAAACTATACTTCCCGTTCGAACCCCCCAAAATTTGTTTTCCCACTGGAAACTTTCAGTTAAGGGGGCATCCTCCTGCCAACAAAAATCTGAATTAGGAAGTAAACCTCTGAGCTCTGACCTCCATATCTCCTCATCTTCAGGCATAATTTTCATTACTATATTAAAAAAGATAGTTTCGTCATAATCATTATAAACAGACATATAAATATGATGTCTATCAACATAGGTACCACCCATTATATAAGTATTTTTTCCCGCTATCATACTAACATTTGCATCAAAAATACAAGGGACCTCATTTATTAGGTCATTACCATATAATGAATCGTTTAAATAGACTGTTTGAACAGGTTGGAAAGCAGAGTATAGATATATTCCTTCTTCTCCGTCATCATCAAAATCTTCACCTAGGATTATTGGACCACCCTGATGTCTTCTTACTAAAACATTATCAAAAGAAAAAAACCAGCAATAAACATCTTCCCCTGTTGTATAATAAAATTCTATTCTAATATCCTTCTTACTATTATAACTATTGTAATTTAACTCAGTTGAAAATACATCTGTGTAATCTCCCTCAAAACATACAAGCTCTTCTTCAAGTCCTTCATCTGAATGGACTCTTATACATGCCATATCATTGCCCACCCATTTTTTAAAAC
>Ga0272442_10004922_pt1 | contig 18048 bp, 17 predicted proteins | sample SSMForm2O_FD_200262 | JGI IMG/M metagenome (GOLD analysis project Ga0272442, IMG submission 200262) | Marine sediment archaeal communities from Little Sippewissett salt marsh, Falmouth, MA, United States - SSM-Form-2O | ecosystem: Environmental > Aquatic > Marine > Wetlands > Sediment ... | reverse complement strand
AGACGTCTATTGCTTCCGTCAGAACTGCCTTGTTATCTATGAAATTGGCGCACTGATCTGCTCTTCTGACCCCAATCCCATCCTGAATTCTCGATGTTTAACGAGTATCGACTGCGCACATTTGCCCTCCTTCTAAAGCAACTGGCTTGTTTATATTACTTCTTTCCAAGTATACTGCTTTTTGAAGCCTTGGTCAAGGAATTTTCCCGTGCACGACAGCTTATTCGAGTGGCTCGATATAGATATTGCGGTACTCGATCACGGCTCCTTCGCTCTGGAGGCATATCTTGCCGGACGTGTCGGAGCATTTGGTGCCGACGTTTTGCAGGACGCCATTGACGAAAACGACAATCCAATCATCTTTGCAGACGATATCGTAAGCATTCCACTGGCCCGGCGGTTTTTCGCTGCTGTCCTTGAGCTTGATGGTCCGGCGTCCTTTGACGCGCGGACCGCCCTTGGCGTGTTCGGCGATTTCGATGCCGTCAATGACCCAAAAATCCCCGGCGTTGCCGGAATGGAGTTGACATTCGAGGCTCCTCGGCCAGACCTTATCTTCGCCGCTCATATGAACGAGGACGCCGTTGTTGCCGGCCTTCTCGGGCCAGCGCCATTCCACGTGGAACAGATAATCGGCGTAGTCGTTTTCCGTCCGTATGTATCCGGCGGGTTTGCCCGTACAGCGAACCAATCCGTTCGCAACCGACCAGGTCTTCGTCACATCGGCTGCTCGATCCCGTAGGAAAAATGTCCAACCCGCAAAATCCTTGCCGTTCCACAGCATTATTTTCTTTTTCGGCACAATGGGCTTGTTTCGCTCTCCCGCGGCGCCGATTGACACCGTTAGTAGAATTGTCACTGCGACCAACACGGTAATGGCTGACATGTAACGTTTCATGAGCTTCTCCTTTGCTTTTGTTCAGTCCGTTAATTTCAGATCAGTTTTGTTTTACCCGGCATAGCGACCGGTCGCATCGGCAAATCGCCGAACGCGTACTTCGGCGGGTTAAGGTCCAGCTTCGAGGCCTTCATCGCCCAATCCCATTTCAGCGCCCTTCCGGTATAAGCGCTCATCCGTCCCATGATGCACGTCATCGTGCTTTCGGCAACACGCCGGCCCTCGTTGAGGTGTGTGCCGGAACGAATCGCGGCGATCTGGTCGGCATGTTGTTTGATCGTCGGACTCGGGCTCGGGCCGTCGTATTTGAAAGGTTTCGGACCATCAATGATAAAATCGCCCTCGTGCGTATAGGCCTGACCTTTTGTCCCGATCACCCGGGCGTCCTGTCTGTAACTGAGTCCGTCGATCTGAGAACCCATGTATTCAATCCGTACGCCGCCGGGATATTCGTACTGGACGGAAAAGTGGTCGAAAACATTGCCGTATTCCGGACCCGTTCGCACCTGCCGACCGCCCAGAGCGAGACATTGCACCGGATGGGCGTCCAGCGCCCAGTTCATTCGGTCTAAATTATGGATGTGCATCTCGACGATGAAGTCACCGCTGAGCCAGGTCAGGAACAGCCATCGGCGAAGCTGCCATTCCATATCCGACCAGCCCGGCTGGCGCTGCATGGTCTCCTTTGACCACGTGAGCATTCCCCCGCCGATTCGAAGACACTGACCACCCGTGATCTTGCCGATATCCCCGTTGTGGATCCTTTTCATGCCCTCGACCAGATGCGCCACCCGGCGACTCTGTGTACCGGCGACGATCGTCAAGTTCTTCTTGTCCGCCAACTCCGACGACTCAATCACCGAGCGAACACCCACCGGATCGACCGCGACCGGCTTTTCCATGAAGACGTGCTTGCCCGCCTCGACGGCGGCGCGCAAGTGTTCCGGACGAAAGTGGGGCGGCTCGGTCAGGATCACCATATCCACATCGCACGCCAGCACTTTCTTATGCGCATTCCAACCGACAAAACACGTGTCGTCGTTTACTTTGACCTTCTCACCCTGCTCCCGCATGAGCCGCTGACGACAACGATCCACACGGTCCTTGAAGAGGTCGCCCATCGCCACGAGTTCCACGTTCGGAGCGCATTTCAAGCAGTTACCTGTGTCGTACGTGCCTCGCCCCCCACAGCCGATTAGGCCAAGACGAATTTTGTCTGAACCGGCGGCGTACATTCGGTTCGACCCCGTCGCCCAGGCGGCCGCTCCCAGTGCCGCCGATGTTTTGATAAAGTCTCTTCGTGACAGATTTGATGTCTCTTTCTCTGCTTTATTGTCCATGAGTTACCCTTTCAGTCTTCGGACTTTGTCTTGATAGAAAGTTTCGATCTGCACCCTCTGAATCTACGTCGGTTCTTAAGAATAGTCATTCAGTGCTCTCAAGGCTAACAGTAATAAACCATGCCGTCAAGGCCAATTTACTCATTGATACGCTCTTGTTCCGGCTTTGCTCAAAGGCCGAAGTCAGTAATCGTACGGCTGCTTGCCGTGCTTGATCCGGCTTTTGGCTTGCATTTGACGAAGGGTATCGGTGAGGACATTAGCCAGTTTCTCATCCCCCATGTTCTTTGCCTGCTCGGCTGATATGGGCTTTCCAAAGCAGACCCAAATCGGGCCGCGCGAGAATAGCTTCTTATGCCTCGGCCAGCATTCGAAGGCTCCGTCGATCACAGTGGGTAAGATCGCCGCACCGCCCCGTCTACACAGAAGACCAAAGCCCGGCTTGAAACGTTCGATCTTCCCATCCGGGGACCGCGTGCCTTCCGGGAAGAGACAAATGGCCTCGCCCTTTTTGAGCTTGGCAATGACCTTCCTCATGGCGGACAGGTCCGCCTCGCCCTGTTTGACCGGGATCGTGCCTAAGGATGAAATCAGCCTCCCAAAAAACCAGTGAGTAAAGAGCGTGTCGCGGGCAAGAAATCCCAATCGCCTGTGCGATGTGATTCCGCAGAGGACCGGATCGAGATAGCTTTGATGATTGCTGATAAGGACAAACGGCCCTTTGTTAGGGATATTGTCCCTACCATAAGAACGGACGCGAAAAAATGAAATACAAAATATCTGGCAGATCGCGCGGCCCACCCAGAACCATTTTGCCTTTACTTTCTCTTTTAACATGTCTCTTTTACAAGCGTGTGGAGCCTTTCGACGACCTCGTCAATACTCAGATTTGTCGTATCCACGACAATCGCATCCTTGGCCGGCTTGAGCGGCCCCACGGCCCGATTTTGGTCGCTCTTGTCGCGTTTTTCGATAGCCTTTTGCAACTGTTCGAGGCTCTCATTCTCACCCTTGGCCTCCAGTTCCGCCTGTCGTCTCCTGGCCCTCTCGGCGGGATCGGCCGTGAGATAAAATTTCACATGAGCGTCGGCAAAAGCGACGGTCCCCTGATCTCGACCTTCGGTGACAACCTTCTTTCGCTCGGCGGCGAACTGCCTCTGCATTTGGACCAGCTTTTTTCGCACCTTCGGCGCCGCGGCAATATATCCTGCGACAGCGGTCACCTGAGGATTGCGAATCATCTCGGTGACATCGACGGCGTCGACGGAGATCCGCATCCGTCCGGCTCGGACGGAGAACCGAAACTGGTGTTTGTTCAGGATGCCGAGCAACTCTTCCTGATTGTTCAAATCGACGCCGGCCTTCATCGCCGCCAGCGTGACCGCCCGGTACATGGCCCCGGTGTCGAGAAAGCTTGCGCCGAGCTTGCGGGCCAAAAGGCGGGCCGCGGTACTTTTGCCGCTGGCGGCAGGACCATCTATTGTGACAATTAAATCTGTCATTGGATGAGAATTTAAAGATTAAAGATCATAATTGCGGAAACTCGGCGAGCCGGGACGATTGCCTTAGCTTTGTTTTTGCACCTTCATTTTTGATTTTCTTTGACGACCTTGACGAGCACTATGCTTGTATCATCGGTCTGCCGGGCAAGTCCGACGAACCGTCTTCTGTAGCCGAGAATATCCTTGATCATCTGCTCGGTCGTTTCTGCCGTGAATTTCTTTGCGGTTCTCAGCAGTTTTTCTCTACCCCACAATTCATTGTTGAAGTTGACCGCATCGGTGAGGCCGTCGGTGTAGAACAACAGGCAATCGTTGTTCTTGAGCTCAACGGTTTCAATCTCGTAATCCGTCTTCCTGTCGACTCCCAGCACGAGTCCGCCCTTCGTCAGATTGGTGACCCGGCCGTCTCTGATCAACATAGCCGGTTCGTGCCCGCAATTGCAGTACGTGATGGTTTTCTCTTTGGAGTCAATGCTCGCATAAAAAAGCGTAATAAACTCGCCGTCCCGACATTCGTCACAGACGATGGTATTGAACTTCTCTATCGCATTTTTGGTCCGCTTGGTCGTGATGAGACCCGCATTTGTTTCATGTTGGACAAGGCCCTCACTTTGCAGGACTTCTCGAAAACCATTCGTGCAGCCGTGGATGGCGCCGCGGAACCAGCTCATCATGAGCGCGGCGGGGACCCCCTTACCCATGATATCGGCGATCGTGATGATCACACGATGCTCATCGACCCGGAGGAAGTCGTAAAAGTCACCGCCAACGTCAAAGCAGGGAATATAGGTGGCGGAAATATCCAGACCGCGTATCTTCGGGGCCTTTTCCGGTATCATCTTTCGCTGAATGAGTCCGGCCAGCCGCATCTGTTCGGCCATTCGCGCGCCTTCGATCGCTTCGGCGTAGAGCTTGGCATTTGTGATCGCCACCGCGCACTGCGAAGCGACCGTCCGTGTCAAATTGATATCATCCTCGTCGAAGTGCATCGGCTTTGGACTATACAGACGAAGCACACCAATCGCCTGCCCTTTAAACCGCATCGCAACGGTAAGCTGGCTGACGAGACCTTCCTTGATCGTCGCCTCTTTATACTTGACTCTGCCATCGACGCGCATATCGTCCAGGACAACCGCCTCACCTGCGAAAGCCGCCTTGACGACGGGGTCGTTTTTCGAGACCATGCCCTTGTTCCGGTATTCCTCGCTGAGTCCGTAGGTGCTCCGCATTTTCAGATCGCCCGGCTCCTCATCCAGCAGCCGGATCGAACAGGCCTTGACCCCGACGATCTTGACCGCCGCCTCGGCCAGTTTATCCAGCACCTCCTGGAGCGAGAATTCCCCGGCGACCAGCGTACCCAACTGGTAGATCTGCTCGTCTCGTTCGATTTGTCTTTTGCTCTTTTTCGGCATAAACGGTTACTATGAAAAAGCTGAATTATACTCCAAATTCGAGTCCGCGTGAAACTCAAATTACTTATTACTACAGGAGGGAAGGATTGTTCGCTTGTGCGAACAGATTATTTCGATTAATATATCATCGTTGTTGTTTGACCGATTAGTGCTAAGAAAGGATGAGTAATCCATTAGAAAATGGTTGCCAGACGTATCATTTTCACGGGTCGAGTCCAGGGCGTCGGTTTTCGCTTCACCACTCACAGGATGGCCAAACGCCATCAACTCACCGGTTTCGTTCGCAACGTGTCGAACGGCACCGTCGAGATGCTCGCCCAGGGTTCCGCCGACGACATTGATGACTGCATACAGGACATCAGAGAATACTATGCCGGCTACATACGAGAAACCAACATCGAAGAAATCCCCCCCAATCCGCAACATACCGATTTCAGGATCACCTTTTAGTTAACAACCGATTTACAAAAATCGATTCCGTCACGCATCACGTACTATAATATGCGCTATACAACGTTATTCTGCGAGGTGTCGGATGAGGCCGTGTTTGCGAGGTACGACGAGGTCGGCTTTTCGGGTTGACTGGTCGTCTTTGACGGCGTAATCGACGTCCATGATCTCTACGAACTCGGCTGTGTATTCCTTCAACACGCCGCAGTATTCAAATACCTTGTCGGCCTTAATCATCTCCAGCACGACCTTATGACCGATATAGCGTTCCAGCAATGGCTCAAAGGAAGTTCCCGTTGCGCCCACCAGCTCCTGTTTCATCTGGGAAACGTACTTGTCTTGCGAGGTCAGCACCTTGCCCGCCGGCGTGGCTTTCTTTGCCTGGCTGATAAGCAGGTTGATAATCTCGACGACGGAATCCCTAATCGTGCGAAAAACGTTCAATACTCTCCTTTTGGATCGGCGCCACGGTCCGGGATGATACGTTCTTTTCAACTCTTTTTCTCTTTCTTTTTTGTTCGGCTCGCTGAGATCATCGTGGAAACGAATCACCGTCTGGATATCAGGATACTCATATTTGTACAGAATATAACTGGCTTCCTCGTGCCCGTCTTTATCTTCGTGTTTTTCCCGATAGACGAATTCCAGGCCGGTGTTTTCCACCCTGAGCATACCCCAGATGGTCTTGCCGGACTTGGTTTCCAGTGTCACCATGTTCCGCTCGAAATCCCTCAGACACTTATCCCGGCTCCTTTTTCTGACAAAGGCCGCCAGACCCGCTGCAAAGAGTATGAACAGTATGGTTATCGCCGTCGCGCTGTCACCGAACATGATATGTGAATCCGAATGATCCTCGCCGTTATTTCTTGTTTCAAATCTTCGCTAAGATAACGGTATAATTTTTGCCGTAAATCTCCGCGCATTTCGGGCAGGTGGTGTAGAAAAAGTACATCTTCTTCATCCGACGCGCTTTGGATTTGACGTAGGCCTTCATTTCCTGCGCCCACTGTCCGGCGTTTTTATAGGGTCCCTCGAAGACCTTCGTCAGAAAGATCCCGGATATTCTGGCCATCTTCGCGCCCGGCACCTCCCTGGACACCGCAATGTAGAGATCCGCGCCCCAGAGCGACTTCTCATCCGAAAGCATGATGGGTATCGGCACCATAGCGCCGGTTTCCTTGATCTTTTCCATGTTTCGGATCCTCACCGTGCCGAAGTTCAGTGGGATGTGAAGGAAACTCCTGACGTGATCTTTGATAAATAACTTATCCTGAAACGTGATTTCCTTTTCATCCCACGGCCCCGGATCAAAACGCGGACAACAACCCGTCTGCGATTGTTCATCATGTTGATCCATAGCCATCCCCTTTTCTTCAGTATCCAGTTATTCGGGTATCAGGCCCGTATCCCGGCGACAACTTTCCTCACTGATATCCTGCTATTCCGACGTTCGATTCATACCCATTCTATACACGGATTTGGCCGAACGTCAAATCCAAAGTCGGAGGTCCGTCGTCCGCTCACACAGCCAGCTTAGGTTAGATTGGATGGATGACAATAGCCTTTACGGGAGAGGTTGGGCAGACCGCCTGACAGGCGCCGCATCCCGGGCATTTCTCCGGATCGATCTTCGGCGCCAACGTATATTCGATCGGCGAAAACTCAAGCGTAATGGCTTCAAAAGGGCACCAGTTTCGGCAAATGGAACACTCTCGATCATCGCCTAACAAACAGATATCCATATCCACCCGGGGCAATCCGATCGAGGTTCGCTGTTTTTGCTTGGCCGTAAGAGGCACCAATGCACCGCTCGGACAGACCTGCGTGCATCGAATGCAATCTTTATGGCAGTAATCCCGGCTGAAGTCGAGCGTTGGAGTGAACAAACCTGCGATTCCGTGCTCCCCTCGATCCGGCCGGATGATCTGGGTCGGGCACGCCCGCAGACAATTCCCACAGCGAACACAAAGCCCTGCAAACCGGGCTTCATCGACGGCGCCGGGCGGACGAAGAGGAGGCGATGCGGAGGCCCGGACCCGTTGCATGACAGCCGCCAAAGAAATTCCCGTTACAACACCCAACACGGCTCGCCGCGGCAGTCCGCCGTCCGTTTCCTTGTGCATCATCCGGCGCGTTCGAGACACAGCACGTGAGACCATGCGGCTTAGCCGAGAGAGCAGGTCCTGAAACGCACCAAGTGGACAAAGTCGTGCACACCATATACCGGGCCAAGCCACACTCAAAGCCAGGACCGCCACGACGCCAATCGCACTCCACCCAGTCCCCGGTATGGACTGAACATACCGGATACCTAAGAGGCCGCTGAACAGCGCTAGCGGATCCAGCCACAAGAGTAACGGATAACCGAGAACGGCGCCACCCAGCGTGAGCAGAGCGATCCATTGTCCGATTGGGGGCAGTCGAGGGCATCGACGGCGCAATCGAAGACCCAGCCTCGCGGTAACATCGGCACACGTACCGGTCGGGCACACCCAGCGACAGAACCAACGATGGCGGATAAGAACAATAACAGCGACCAGCAATCCGATCCCTGTCGCGATATGAAATGTCCGCATCGAGAGCAGCGAAGCCAATGCAATCAGCGGACTCAAGGCGGGGACCACGACAAGAAGGCGGGTTTCTTTTGCCCATGGTATGAGCAAAAGAACGGCTATAACAAGCAAAGTCACACGGATTGTCTGCCGTAGATGTCGCCGTCGGTGGTGATAACCTTTGGTCGAATCGAGATTGGCATCCAGAGAACGGCTCAACCGAGGTACGCCTCCTGCGCCCGCAGGATTCGCTGGACTTTCGTCACGTCCACGTCTCGTGGACGACAGCTATCCCGGATCGCCACTGCGGCGGCGACGCCCGCCGCATGCCCGGTCACAAAGCAATTGGGAATCAGCCGCACGAGGTCGGCCATGCGCATCTCGGCGCTGATACAGCGGCCCGCGACCAGCAGGTCGTCGATTTTCTTCGGCACTAAAGCGCCGTAGGGGATTTGCCACTCCTGATGTTTACCGTCGGATGCCCCACCGACTCCGATTACGTCCGGGAATTTTTTGTTCGCTTTCAGATCGGCCTGTGTCACCGTATTGAGGCCGCTGAGAACCCGGGTGATTCGAACGCCTAACTGGGGCGCCGTTTCCATGAGATACACTTTGTCATAACCGGGCGTACGTCGGATTTTACTGACGTTTCGCCAGATGAACTTGCGGTGGTCCATTTCCATCTTGGTCAGCACCTCGATGTCCAGGCCGTCCACTTCCGGACCGGACATGTTCACCCAGTTCACGCCCGGAACCGGCGTATGGCCTCCCAGGTGTCGGGGCTTGGGCGCTTGATCGGCCAGTTTTTTGTCGATGCGATCCAGATTGCCGATGCGCGAGACAAGCCCCACGTTGTGCGAACGACGCTGGTACTCAGCACCGGCCGCGGCGAGGATATCGCCATCACCTGTAGCGTCAATAACGTTTTTTGCAAGAATGGCCTGTCGGCCGGATTTGCTCTCGAAAACGACTCCTTTCACCGTGTTGTCATTGACGATCGCATCGACGCCCCAGCAATGCAAGAAAACTTTGATGCCGGCCTCTTCGATCATCTCGACCATCAGGTATTTGACGGCTTCGGCGTCCACGGTCGGCGCCACGCCGGGACGACGGTCAACGATCGCACCGTCGAGCTTATCAAGACGTCGCATCATTTCCTCGCCGATCCCCTGGCAGACCTGCTTGCCGCCCGTGACGATGTGACCGATGATCAGCAGGACCAGGCCACCGGTCCACAAGCCGCCGAAATGGCCGTAGCGTTCGACGAGCGTCACGTCTGCGCCGGCGCGTTTGGCGGCAATGGCGGCGCAGATGCCCGCCGGACCGCCCCCGACGACCAGGACGTCCGTTGAGTGCAGCACGGACAATTCCCTTTGCGGCTGGATGACCTTGCCGTTAATAAACGATGGACTGGCCCGGTTGGTCAGGACCTCGTGCTCGGCGATGATCGAGCTTTGAAAACCATCGGCCCGACGAATACCCACTGCCTGAAGACCTACAACAATACCCGATACACCCATCAGACGAAGGCAATCCCGCCGGTTCATCGATGTGTTTTTTGACTCGTCCATTACATAGCTCCTAAAGCATCGGAAAGACAGATTATATTCAATGATCCCAGATCATACTCGGAACAGCGTCATATTGACAAGGGGATTCCAAATCGGACAGCAGCGCTTATGAAATGTCATAAACGGATGATGACTCGTGTGAATTTTTGTGCTTGATTGGCGACTTTAATTGCGATATTATGATTATGAGATAGTGGGCAGATGAGCGCGATTCGTGTATGAGTTTAACATGGCTTACCACGATTGTTTGTAAAAGGGTGTGTAAATCGATATTCATTGAGGGGATTGAACATGGCGGAGATGATTATGCGTCGATTAGTATTGGTATTTACCTGTTTCTGTCTCGCGGGTTGTGAGTCCGCCGAGGTTAAAAATCCTACAACTTTCACAGAGCGGCAAACGCAACTATTTTATGAAATTGACCACAAGCTGGTGTATCAAGGTTGTCAAAAGCTTATGCGTTTACGTAGAGAAGGTAAGCTCTCCCGTACCACGTTTTACTGTAACGACACCATTTCCGAGCAGAATGAATTGCCTGAACCTATATCCGCGCTGCGTCCAACGTATGTGCGCGTGGATGAGATGATGGTCAACATCAAGTTTCACAGTAAAGAGGGCCTACAGTTGTTAAGATGCTCTTCTAATGAATTCGGGGAGCCTAAACCACGCAGCGAAGAAACGAAGGGATTAGGCTTTCGCAGCGATCCATTCGATATGGATAAGTTGTCCGGCACTGAATCGCTGGCGTACCTCAATGAGAACTACGATCATTTTCAAATGGAACTGATTCCAGGTCTGACGTATGAAAGGTACACATCAGAACAAACAGTTCCTCCGGAAGAGGTAAAACAAAGTAATGAACGCATGGATGAGATCATGAATCTCATGATGAAGACCCTCAACGAATTGGCTGTAAAGAAGCAGAGACTGCTTCATCAGACAGACCACCCCGAGTTGCTCAAAGCCTGTCGGCAAGTGATTACGCGCTATAATAGTGGAGTGTACAGCAGAGCGGAAATCAATATTCACGATGCTTCCGCGGAGGACCTCAGACAGATCCCCCGGATCATCCTGGATCTCGAGCCGGTTTCAGTATGGCTCGAAGAAAAAAGGGTAATCGTAGCATTGATTGGAGGCATGGATCACGCCGGAGTGATGGCTTACATGAATAACGAAGAGGCCGTCCCACGTGACGACGATATGAAACTCATCGAAGGCCTGCGGTATTACGATGATGGACTCCAAGAAGCGGATGACGATTACAAAGAATATCTTGATAGCCTTCGGAATGAGGCCATAACGTATTTGGACTGGAAAAGAAAGCAGATGAATCTGCCTATCCCGGAAAGAAAAGGTACCGTGAGATGAGCAACTGGTCTGTCGGAAGTGAAAGCACCAAGTCATCCAGTGCAATGTCTGCGCCATGATATATTGTGCGATTTTCTCTCAGCCGGTTGAGCGCCTTTGGTGGTGAGCGACGTACAGATCGAGGAAGCGGCATATCATCTTTTGATATTGAGTATGATTCTGTTGAAAAAATATGCTCGCCGATCAGCCCGAAACGGATTATACTGTGCATCGAAATCGGGGATGGGGTGGATTTCAGTATCCCGGCGAGGTCTTCCGGGGGTGATTGTTTTTATTGGCTAATTTATAGCCCATTTAACGGAGTGCTCGAACGATTTAGGGAGGAGTACCATGAAAACACGGCTCATTCTTCTTTCCAGCCTGGCCACTCTTATTATGATTGGCCTGGCCGCGGTTATCATCAGTACGATCAACCACCCGCCGATTGCCGAGGCGAACAGCGTGACGACGAAAGAAGATACACCGGTCTCGGTCGTTTTAGGGTCTAACGATCGCAATGGGGACGTGTTGACGTACCGTGTGATGGATGGTCCATCACATGGGGATCTTAACGGGATGCCACCGGAATTGATTTATCGTCCCGAGAAGAATTTCGCCGGGCCGGACAGCTTCACGTTCAAGGTCAATGACGGCAAGAAGGACAGCGCCCCGGCGACGGTTTCGATCATGGTGACACCTATCAACGACCCACCCATTGCCAAGGACGACAGCGCGACGGCACAGGAAGATGCGCCGATCGTTACGATTGACGTACTGGCGAACGATACCGATGCAGACGCCGACCGGCTGATGGTCATCAATGCAACGCAGGGCAAACATGGCTCGGTGACCATCAATACCGATGGAGCGCTGGCCTACGCGCCCGGCAGGGATTTCTGTGGGGCTGATACGTTCAGCTACACTCTGAGCGACGGCAAAGGTGGAAACAGTACGGCTATGGTCGAGATTACTGTCAACGCCGTCAATGATGCGCCGAAAATCACGTCGAGACCTTCCAAGACAACCCGGGTTTGGGCGCTCTATAGCTATAACGTCGAAGCTGAAGATCCCGATCCGAAAGATACGCTTGTCTATTCCCTGATCGCCAAGCCGGACGGAATGACCATCGATCCGGCGACGGGATTGATCGAGTGGAGACCGACCAGCGCTCAGGCAGGGACTTACGATGTGCAGATCAAGGTGGCCGACAGCAACAGCACCACCGCAACGGATACACAATCTTTCGCTCTCAGGATCACTTCTTTGACGTCGCCTTTAAGGGAAACGCTAACCATCATCGATTGCTTTAGCCAGGAAGGCCGAGAGAGAATATCGTTGAAGGACAAAATCAGCGTCGTCCAAACTAGTGATGGCCATGGGCTGGAGACCGGCCCTCGGTCAAACACGTGCTATGATTTCTCTAATGCTTCCATTCCAATCGGCGCCAGGATCAAATCGGTTGTTATTTACATGGAGCACTTTGAAGATGCCGGATTCCCACAGGCCCGGCTGGAATGGCTCGTCGGAACAGGTTGGTTGTCCGAGCCGGAGGTTTGGGCGACGGTCGCCGCTCCGATCCGGCAGGGCCAGGCCGCAAAAGCCACGGACTCATGGGACGTTACAAGCGCCGTGGAAACGCCCGAAAAGGCAAATTCTCTTCAACTCCAAATCCTGAACAACGACCCTTCCGGCCGGAGGAAAACATCGGTGGACTTCGTCTACGCCGTCGTGGAATGGTATTAATTATCACTTGACGAAGCCGCATGGCATCTGTAAATTGACCTGTTTCCCTGATGGTTGTTATAAGGATTTGGACAGGTGGAAAAAGCTATTGCAAAAGCGAGTGCGTTGATTGAGGCGATGGCGTATATCCGGGGATTTCGCGGGCGAATCGTGGTGGTTAAGCTCGGAGGTAGCATTCTCGACGATATCTCTCTGCAAAAGAAACTGCTGACTGATATCGCCTTTATGTCGACGGTTGGGATGCGGCCGGTCATTGTCCACGGCGGCGGAAAAGCTATCACCCGGGCCATGAACGAGGCAGGGCTCGAACCGGTTTGGGTGCAGGGCCGGCGATATACCGACGAGCGAACCCTGACCATCGCGGAACATACGCTCGTGCACAAGGTCAATACGCCTATCTGCGAAACGCTGACCGAACTGGGATGCGAATCGATGGGGCTCCATTCGCTGAGCAGTTGTGTCTTATTCGCCGAGACACTGAGGTTGGCCGGCGAGGATGGGCGAAAACTCGACCTGGGGCTCGTCGGGCAGATCGTCAATATTAACGGACAACTCATCAGGAAACTGTGCGCCGATGGGACAATCCCGGTCATCGCGTCGGTCGCCAAGGATCAGTCCGGCGGGAAGCTGAATGTGAACGCGGACAGCGCCGCCGGCAAGGTCGCCGCCGAAATCGTTGCCGAGAAACTCGTCGTTGTCAGCGATACGCACGGGATACGAACCGATCTTGAAGATCCGGACAGTTGGGTATCGAGCTTGAACGAGACGCAGATTAAAGAAATGATCGACGCCGGAATTATCACGGACGCGATGCTTCCCAAGGTCGAGGCGTGCATCACGGCGCTGGATGCGGGCGTTAAAAAGGCGCATATTATTGACGGGCGAATCCCGCATTCATTATTGCTCGAAATTTACACCGATAAAGGAATCGGAACTCAAATAATAAAAGAATAAAGAACTGGATTCCTGTTTTCACAGGAATGACAATCATGAAATATGAGAAACGAGATAGGAATTATGACGACACAGGAGACTATTAATTTGTTCGACAAATACGTCATCGCCAATTACGGCCGGCTGCCGCGAGTCATCGTCAAGGGCGAAGGTTGCTACCTGTACGACGCCGACGGCAACAAGATACTGGATATGTTTCCCGGCTGGGCCGTCAGCGCCTTGGGGCATTGCCACCCCAGGGTCGTCGAGGCGTTACGCACGCAAGCCGGCGAGCTTCTGCATATCGACAATACGTTCTACTCCGAGCCGCAAGGCGTGCTAGCCAAATTGTTAAGCGAGAGGGCGTTTGGCGGCAAGAGCTTTTTCTGCAACAGCGGCGCCGAGGCCAACGAAGCGGCGTTGAAACTGGCCCGGCTGCATACCTCGCAGGAAAAATATAAATTCATCACCGCCGAGGGCAGCTTTCACGGGCGCACCTTCGCCACGGTGACGGCCACCGCCCAGCCGAAATATCACGAGGGCTTCCTGCCGTTGCTTCCGGGCTTTGTTTACGTGCCCTTCAATGAAATAGCCGCGCTGGAGTCGGCCTTCAGCGACGAAGTGGCGGCCGTGATGGTCGAGCCGATCCAGGGGGAAGGCGGCATCAATGTCGCCAGCGCCGAATACTTGCAGACGATTCGCCGGCTTTGCGACGAAAATGGCGCCGTGATGATCCTGGACGAGGTCCAGACCGGAATCGGAAGAACCGGCAAATGGTTCGGATACCAGAACTTTGAGGTCGAGCCGGACATCATCACGATGGCCAAAGCCCTCGGGGGTGGCGTCGCCATTGGAGCGATGATGGCCAAAGAAGAGGTCGCCGCCTCATTAGTGCCCGGCAAACACGCCTCGACTTTTGGCGGCAACTGCCTGGCCTGCGCCGCCGGTATTGCCGTCATTGAAGCGATAGAAGAGGATAAGCTTTTAGACAATGCTGCCGAATTGGGCCAGTACACAAAGGACAAGCTCGAACAATTAAAGCAGAAACATAACATAATCGATAGTGTTCGCGGCATCGGTTTGATGATCGGTGTGCAATTAACCGGACCAGGCAAAGCCATCGTCGATCAATGTTTAGAAAAAGGTTTGAGGATCAACTGTACGAATGATACGGTTTTGAGATTTATGCCGCCGATGATCGCCACTAAGAGTCACATCGACGATGCAATTGACATCCTCGACGGTGTTTTGAGTGAGGCAAACGAATGAAAGATTTTCTTTCCATCATGGACTGCCCGGTCGAGCTGCTCAGGGAATTGCTCCGGCTCAGCGCCCGGCTCAAAAGCCTGTATACCGTGGGCGGCAACGAATCATCCCTTTCTGGCAAGACGCTGGCGATGCTCTTCGAGAAACCCAGCCTGCGGACGCGCATCAGTTTTCAGGTCGCCATGACAGACCTCGGCGGCAATGCGATATACGTCAAGCCCGAGGACATCGGGGGAATCGGCAAGCGCGAGCCGATCAAGGACATCGCCAGGGTTATGAGCCGGTACGTCGATGGGATCATGGCCCGAACGTTCGAGCACAGCACCGTTACGGAGCTGGCTCACTACGCGGCTGTGCCCGTCATCAACGCCCTGACGGACTGGTCCCATCCCTGCCAGGCCATGGCGGACGTGCTGACCATCCAGGAGCACTGCAAAAGAATCGAAGGGATCAAAATCGCCTTTATCGGTGACGGCAATAATGTCGCCCGGTCACTGGCCCATGCCAGCGCGAAGCTGGGCATGAAACTGACGGTTGCTTCGCCGGCCGGTTACGAGCTGGACGCCGAAACGATTGAAAAGGCGAACCAGGTAGCCGCCGACTGCGCCCGGCAGACAAACGATCCAGGCGTGGCTGTTCTCGACGCCGATGTTATTTATACGGACACCTGGGTGAGTATGGGCCAGGAGGACGAGAAGCAAAAGCGCCGGGCTGATTTTACCGGCTTTCAGGTGAACGCCGAGTTGGTCAAATCCGCACCGGCCGACGTCAAGATCATGCACTGCTTGCCGGCTTACCGTGGATTTGAGATCACGGACGATATCGCCGAATCGCCCGGCTCGATCATGTTCGACCAGGCCGAAAACCGCCTGCACTTCCAGCGAGCTTTGCTGAAAAAGCTCTTGCATAAGTGAGCCAAAGTAACTAAAGTAGGCTGAAGACACTTTGTGTTGTTTTTGGGCGATTAGCTCAGCTGGCAGAGCAGCTGACTCTTAATCAGCGGGTCATAGGTTCGAATCCTATATCGCCCATTAAATATTCGTTCGACAGATATCATCATTGAGGACTCTAAAGGGGGCTGTTCTTCTAACGCCGATTCAGAATGGGTAAGGATCATAAAATCAAAGCAGAGCCGCTGGAAATCGTCGAGCCGATCGGCAAGCGAGTGCTCATCCGAAAGGACGAAGATAAAAAACAAACCAAAGGCGGCATCCAACTGCCGGACAATATCGAAATCCCCACCATTACCGGCCGGGTTATAACGATCTCCGCGGAAGTTGAGAATTCGCCGGACATCCCGCTGCGCCAATACGACAAGGTCCTGTTCAATCCCAAAGGCGCGATCCCCGTCGATTTTGAAGGCGATAATCGTCTTTTCGTCGTCGAGGTCGAAAACGTCGTTGCGGTTTTTCGAAAATCATAAAATATGGCTTGGTATTCTCGAGCCATCAGAGTATGCTCTTCGACATGGCTAACGGAATTGCTAACGGACAGGTCAATACATGGCGTGCCAGAATCAGAAGGACCTTTACGGCGGTGTTGCCCGTCTCTGAACGACGCAAAGGGCAATGCATCAATTGCGGAGCGTGCTGCAAATTGCCGAATGTCTGCCCATTCCTCAAATCCAAGCCTGATGGTACATCATATTGCTCGATCTATAAGATACGCCCGTTGAACTGTAGAAAATACCCCAGAACAAAGTCTGAATTCATCACTCAGGAGACGTGCGGCCATAGATTTGAATAAGAATGAAGGATGCGGTTCACCGTATCCTGGCTCCTCGTCGTCTAAATACGAAAAGCCCCCCCAGCAGCAGCAACAAGCCGGTTGCAGGTTCCGGCACGGGCTCGTTCCCCTCCACCACATAGACATGGGATTGCGTTGGTGGTCTCGTACTACCCCCGCCGGCACTCAAACCACCGGGCCATCTTAGGTCTGTGGGAGTGGGGATCAGACCGCCGCCCCCGCCTCCACCCCCGGTGGGGCCAACCAGACGATGTTCGTTCTGCTCAAAAACGGCAACAATAATCTTCGGTTTATTCAGATGGACCACGGTTTTAGTTGCTGTGGGATCGCTCACATCACCCAGCCAGTGGAGGAATCTGTAGCCGGGCTTTGGCACGGCTGTCAAAGTAACCTGTGATCCCGGCTCGAAATGGTACATACCCGCAACCGGAGAGATTTCACCGCCCTTGACAGGGCTTTGTTCGAGAAGGAGCATGACATCCTTCTTTTGACCATAAGCCGGCGTAAAGAGTCCGCACGCAATGATCGCGACGGCTAACAGGATACCTCTCCGTAGAAAAGATAAGGAATCCTCCCATTTCATCACATTCCGTCCCCCCGTTGTGATGTAAATTACTTGTACGCCGATACAAACGGGCGCTTATATACTTTTACCCCAATACAGATATTAAACCAAATAAGGCCCAAAAAGTCAAGTCTTTTCCGGCCGCCGACTTGATACCGTTCGCAGAAACGCACCTCTTGGGATTCTGGGCGATTTATTATTGGCCTTCTGTCTTGCGTACGAAGCGACTAATGTTACGAATCGCCTGTCGCAGACGCTGCTCATTCTCCACGAGGGCAATCCGCATATAATCTTCGCCCCCCTCACCGAAGGCCCGGCCCGGTGCGATCGCAACTTCTGCGTATTCCATCAAGTCCATCGCGTAATCGATGGTGCCTTTGCCTTGCAAGTGTTCCTTCGGCACCTTTGCCCAGACGAACATGGTCGCGCGCGGTTTCTCTACCTCCCAGCCGATCCTTGCGAGACCCTCGCAGACCACATCCCGCCGGGATTGATATCTTTGATTTTGAGCGATGATCTCTTCGGCGCAGTGGCGCATCGCAATGATGCCGGCGATTTGTATCGCCTGGAAGATACCGTAGTCATAATAGCCTTTGATCGTGGCGAGGTAGTGGATCATATCTTTGTTGCCCGCGACGAAACCGATGCGAAAGCCCGCCATGTTGTAAGGTTTGCTCATCGTGGTAAATTCAACGCCGACATCTTTTGCCCCCTTGACCGAGA